>Ga0209536_100006573_pt1 | contig 17730 bp, 12 predicted proteins | sample DeeMarSeWOR28_12_FD_187461 | JGI IMG/M metagenome (GOLD analysis project Ga0209536, IMG submission 187461) | Marine sediment microbial communities from White Oak River estuary, North Carolina - WOR-2-8_12 (SPAdes) (version 2) | ecosystem: Environmental > Aquatic > Marine > Intertidal zone >... | reverse complement strand
TGTACCCACATCAGCATACCAGTGTACGCGGGTCCGCTACAATTCCATCACGGGCGAGGTAACTGACGCTGACATCATTGTCAACGGGGGATGGTTCTCATTCCAGAACTACAGTGAGCCCCCTTCAAATCCCCCTGAAGACTACGGCGACTTCAAGGCTGTCCTGGCCCATGAGGCGGGACACGGTGCAGGCCTTGGCGACTTCTACAGCCGTGGAGAACCCTACTACAACTTGTTTATGGGTGACAAGCCCGCGGACGGGGAAGTCACAATGCACGGGATCTTCCAGCCTGATGAAACCTTCGACGACCGGATGCCTGTGGATGAAGGAGTGACGGGCACTGTTCGAATGCCCCACACAGCTGACATCAATGCACTTGAGTATATGTATGGTCATGTAGCCCGGGCACACGTCGATCTGATGCTCGTCCTCGACGCCCGTCAGTCGTTTGCCGATCCGACCACGTTCAACGGGTTCTACCCCTCACTCGATGCCGCACTCGAGCTTGTGGACAGAATGCGGGACGGGGACTGGATCGGGGTCACACAATTCGCTGGAACCGCCGAAGATCCTGATGCGACACAGGTGGTTGTCGGATTTCGAGAGATTACCGCTACCTCCAGACAGGATATAAAGGATGGCATCTCTGGATTGACTCCGGCATCCACCGATATCGGTTCTATCGGAGCCGGTTTGAGCACGGCTGCAGGCCAGTTCGGTACCAGCAACAACGGCCGGAGGGCCATTATCCTCCTTAGTGCGGGAGTCGAAAACACCCCGCCGGGGGCTCTCGACCCGGCCGTGCTAGCATCGCTCAACGGAGGTGATTCGATCGCGGTCTACACACTCGGATGGGAAGGAAACACCCAGGGCCAGAACCTCGGCAGCCAGCTTGCTGAGGCAACAGGCGGCACCTTCAATCTCATCACACGTGACAACTCAATTGGTGATGTTGTGAACCAGGTTTGGACCTACCTCTCCGGATACCAGATGGTCGGAGGGGAGACATTCCCGGCAGGGATTGCGTGGCAGGGTTCAGACAATCGGGCTATCAGGTGGCAGGGGGCAGGGGAGAATGGCATCAACTGGCAGGAGCAGGGCTCCAATGAGCTGGGGATCAACTGGCAGGGCTCTGTCGAGTTGGCAAGCTCGACCATTCTCCCCGGTATCCGCTGGCAGGGTTCTGGCGGCGACGCCACCCTAGCCAAGAGCTCGGTCCTCGCGGAGGATGAACCCAGGTTCGGTCTAGCATTGATACCACCCGGTGTGGACATCAGCAGCATAGATTGGTCGCTCTACGACGGAACGAACCCAGACTATCCTTATCCCCCGGGCACCATCACGCCAGATAATGAGGGATCGATCCCCGGGGTAACGTACGTCGACGGCACGCTGCAGATTCCTCCGGCCCCCTACGCGTACTACATCATCACCTCAGAATATCCATACCAGAGAGAGGGTACATGGACGCTCGTTCCTTTTGGCTGGAATTCCTCACTGTACCAGGGAACCGAAGGCTTTCCTGTATCGACCTCGCTTGTTGCAGTTTCTGACGTCGTGATGGATGTAACGTTCAACAAGCAGTCCTACTATGACATCGGGGAGCCGGTCCGCGTCGCTGCAACCATATTCCTCGGGGGTCAGATTGCGGGCCAGCATACCTTCGGAGGAGGTCCCTACACCGAGGCAGCAGTAATGGCCGAAGTAACTTACCCGGATGGGGTAACAACCGGGACGTTCCCGCTGGATCACACCGGCAACGGTGTTTACCGCGGAGAATTTCTGAACACGCAGACCTGGGGAACGTACAACTTCATCATCCATGCAGAGCCGCGGGAAGATGCAACCACAGTGATAGATTTCGACCGGCAGGTCGAGCAATCCATCTACGTGACGCGGCAGTATGAGAATGCCGTGCTGTTTGCGAACAACAGCATAGTCCTCGGGGACAACGCCCGGATATTGACGGGAGATATCCTTGTCAACACCGACGCCGTTACCGATCCTGGGGTCGAGCTGCTGGTTGGCCTCGGGGCTTCTACCCCGGCCGGGTACAATCTCAAGGCCGACCGTGTCCAGATACTCGAAGGCGCGACCGTGGGAAGCAACATCTTCACCAACGCTGATCCGATCAACGCCGGTACGATTACTGGAACCGTGACCACACCGCTTGGACTCCCGATCGTCGACTACGACAACATCCCGTGGGATGTTCCCGACCCGGCCGTGGAAACGGCCGCCGGCATCAGCGTCGGGAGCAACGAAACGGCCGACCCGATCTCCGAAGGCACGTACGGTGATGTCGCGCTCGAGCCTCACTCGTCGCTGACACTGAATCCCGGAACCTACCACTTCAGGTCTCTTCGGATGAAGACGGATTCCCGACTGTACTTCGCGGGACCGACTGAGCTGCGAGTGCTCCATGGCATCCACGCAGACAACAACGCGTACATCGGGACCGCGGTCATGGAAAACGTCCCCCCTGCTGATATTGTCATCTATGTCGAGGCGAGCGATGACCAAAGCATCTCGTCATATGCAGTGAACCTGAGCCCCAAAACCACGGTCTTTGCCACCGTCTTCGCAAAGTTCGGGACTCTGCTTCTCGCCCAGCAGATCCTGGCCGAGGGTGCGTTCTTTGCTCGGGATGTGATCGTTGGGAATGACGCCCAGGTAAGCCTGGCCTCGGCCTTCGGGGCCCTCTCGAAGATGCTCGTTCCGGGGCAATCGGGCGAGACGGCCGGTCCTGTGGAAGACGAATCCGTCCCGAAGACGTTCGTCCTGGCGCAGAACTATCCAAACCCCTTCAACCCCACAACACAGATCAAGTACGGACTGCCACGACAGAGCCCGGTGACACTGACGATCTTCAACATGCTGGGCCAGGAAGTTGCACGCCTGGTTGACGAAGTCCAGCCAGAAGGTTATCATGTGGTGCAATGGAACGGGGCAAACGCACAGGGACTCCCTGTCGGCAGCGGCATGTACATCTACCAGATCCGGGCTGGGGACTTCGTGCAGACCATGAAGATGATTCTGGTCAAGTAATATCCCTGCCGGATATCCGCGGTATCTCGACGCCAAGCTATCACGGGCCCCCGCCTGTGGTAGCTTGGCTTTCTTATTCCTCCTCAAAGGCAGGACCATGACAGAAGTAAATCAGCTGCACCGCGGTCACCCGTCTGGCTGTGCGGTTGCACGTTGGACACGATGGATCCACCCCGTGGTTGTGGTGGCAATCTTGGCCGTGACGCAGTGCATACCCGCGAGCGCGCAGACCAATCTCCTCTTCCAGCACCTCACCGTCAACGACGGCCTCTCTCAAGGAAGTGTGACCTGTATCTTCCAGGACAGGCAGGGGTTTATGTGGTTCGGCACACAGGATGGCCTGAACAGGTATGATGGCTATGCGATCAAGGTGTTCAAGAATGATCCCGCCGATTCAACGACCATCGGCGAGAGCTTTGTCGTCTCGATCACCGAGGACAGAGACGGAACACTCTGGATCGGAACGGTGAGCCAGAGAGATATTCTCAACCGGTTCGATCCGCTGACGGAGACCTTCACCCAGCATCCGCGCGACAGTGTGGACCTCCGGGGAGCCCGCGAAAACAACGTCAATGCCTCATATGAAGAGCCATCCGGCGTTCGGTGGTCTGGCACGATCGGCGGAGGCGTCAAGCGATTCGACCCACGAACGGGCACCACGGAAACCTTCAAAAACGATCCGTCGGATTCCAAGAGTCTCATCAGCAACAACGTCTACTCCGTCTATGGCGACCGCTCGGGGACCATTTGGGTCGGGACTCGCGAAGGACTCGAACAGTTCAACCGCGAGACGGAATCATTCATCCACTGGAGACATGACGAATCAGACCCGAAGAGCCTCAGCAGCAACTGGGTCTGGCCGATATTTGAAGATAGGGCAGGCGTGCTTTGGGTGGGAACTTTCCGAGGAGGTCTGAACAGGTTCGACCGGTCTACGGGGACGTTCACGCATTACCGGAGCAAGGAAACTGACCCGAGAAGTCTGTCACAGGATGAACTCTATTCGATCTATCAGGACCGTTCCGGGATGATCTGGGTCGGGACAACCGACCATGGCGTCGATCGGTTCCATCCCGACCTGGGGGCATTCGCTCACGTTGCGAATGACCCCGCAGACCCGGCAAGCCTCCGTGACAACATGATCCGATCCATGCACGTCGACCGCGCGGGATTCCTCTGGGTCGGAACCGAGAGCGGGCTTGAGAGATTCGATCCGAACAACGGTTCGTTCAGACACTATGTGCACGACCCGTCGCAGCCGGCGAGCATGATCAACAATCCCGCACAGTGTATCTACGAAGACCGGTCGGGCACCCTGTGGATAGGCACATTCAGCGGCGGGCTTGAACGCCTCGATCGCAAGACAGGGCTGTTCACTCACTACACCAATGATCCGACAACACCCGGCAGTCTGAGCGACAATCGTGTGTACGCCCTGGCAGAAGACCACGCCGGGAATCTGTGGGTGGGAACCTATGGCGGAGGCCTCAATCGTCTGGACAGAAAGACCGGAACATTCACCGTCTATTCGCCAGAAGAGACAGATTCGAGCAGCATCAACTCACGTGGAGTATGGGCGCTCTGTGTCGACCGGGAGGGAATCCTCTGGGTGGGAACCTCCAGCGGCGGGCTCAACCGTTTGAACAGGGATGAAGGAACATTCAGGCACTATCCCCACCTTGACGGTGACCCGACGAGTCTGAGTGATCAGCTCGTCCTCACTATTCATGAGGATCGCCAGGGTACGCTCTGGGTGGGCACTGCGGGGGGCCTGAACCGACTCGACCGCGAATCAGGAACGTTCAAACAGTACCATCAGAGAGACGGCCTGGCCAACGATCTGGTTCTCGGCATTCTCGAGGATGGGCGGGGAAACCTCTGGATCAGCACCAGCAAAGGACTTTCGAAATTCAATCCCCGGGATGAGACATTTCGCAACTACGGATACAGCGACGGACTCCAGGGAGACGAGTTCAACCAGAACGCATATGCCAGAAGCCCTGTCACGGGAAAGATGTACTTCGGCGGCCCAAACGGGTTCAACGAATTCCATCCGGACAGCGTGAAAGATAATCCGTATATCCCTCCCGTTGTCTTCAGTTCCTTCAGGCGATACAATACCGACGATGAGGAAGGAACGCCAATCGAGGAGAACGGTATCAGCGTTCGACCCGATATCACGCTCTCCTACAAGGACAACGTCGCGATATTCGAGTTCGCAGCCCTGAACTACTACAACACCCATAAGAATCAGTACCAGTACAGACTCCAGGGATACAGCGACAACTGGATTCGCCTCGGAACCGACCATATCGCCACATTCACCAATCTGGACGGGGGCGACTACACGCTCCAGGTAAAGGGGTCAAACAACGACGGCCTCTGGAACGACGAGGGGGCCTTCCTCGCTCTGACCGTCACTCCCCCCTGGTGGAAATCCGACTGGGCATACGGCTCCTATTTCGTCCTCATCCTGGCCTTCCTCTACGGGGCGAGGAGGTTCGAAATAAACCGGCGGGAGCAGAAAGCAAGGGTTCGGGAGTCAGAGCTCCACGCAAAAGCGGTGGAAGCGGAAAAGCGGGCGCTCGAGGCGGAAAACGAGCGTCAGACGAAGGAGCTGGAGGACGCCCGAAAGCTCCAGCTCTCCATGCTCCCGAAGGACATCCCTAAGATCCCGGACTACGACATCGGCGTCTTCATGAAGACCGCGACCGAGGTGGGGGGAGATTACTACGATTTCAGTATGGCGGAGGACAGCACGCTCAATGTCGCCTTCGGCGACGCAACCGGACACGGGATGCAGGCAGGGACCATCGTCACGCTGATGAAGGGGCTCTTCCTTTCCGACGCGTCCAGGTTTGACATTACGACCTTCTTCAACCACTGCAGCAGGTCCATCAAACAGATCCGACTCGGCAGGCTTTTCATGGCCTTCACACTTGTAAGACTGAAGGGAAATTCCGTATCTTTGTCCTGCGCCGGAATGCCGCCGGCATTCCTCTACCGGAAGAGCGACGGAACGGTGGAGGAGATCATGATCACGGGGATGCCTCTCGGAGCGATGAAGACGTTCGCCTACGCCCTCCACGAAACGGAGATGCAGGCCGGGGACACGCTTCTCCTCCTGACCGACGGTTTGCCCGAACAGAAGAACGTGCACGAGGAGATGTTTGACTACGCAAAAGTCCAACAGGTGTTTACGGAGGTGGCCACCGGCGCTCCTGACGAGATCATTGCACAGCTCGTCCGGGAGGGAGAGAGCTGGATGGAGGGGGCCGTCCAGGAAGACGACATCACGCTTATGGTAATCAAAAAGAAGGATGGATACTCGAAAGGGCATGTATGAAAGCACCGGTTGCGCTGAAGATTGCACTCCCCAGGATCCCTGACATCGAACTCGTTGCGGTAGAAGGGCTTGATCGCCTGGCGCGTCACATGGGGATAACGGACGAGAAGATCGGGGAGGCAAGAATCATCGTCACCGAGGCTATCGTCAACGCGTTTGAACATGCGGGAGACGGGAACCCGGTGGTCAAGGTGGAGTTCACCATGACTCCGGAAGATCTGACGATTTTCGTGAGAGACTACGGCAAGGGGTTTGAACCCGATTCAGTCGAGGAGCCGGACATCAGGGCCAAGATCGGATCGGACAACAAGCGGGGATGGGGGCTCAAGCTGATGAAATCGCTCTCCGATGGCTTCAAGATCGAATCGGGAAGTCGCGGCACGAAAATCACTATCACCAAGCTGCTCAGCTAAGGAATGACGGATGGAACAACCATTTGCACTGACCTCCGAGCTGAGGGACAATCGTCTCATTATCGCCACCTCCGGTTACGTCAATAATGTCGGCGGCGAGGCGATCGCGCAGGAGTTCGGCAAGCACTTCGAAAACGGTGTGAAACACGTCGTCATCAATCTCGCGGAATCCAAAGTGGTGAACTCCATCGGGATGTCGTTCCTGATCGAGATCATCGAACAGCTGCAGGAGGTTGACGGCAAGCTCATCTTCACGAACCTCGATCCTGCGGTCGAGAAGATGCTGAAGATCATGGGACTCTTCAATTTCGCGGGGAACGAGAAGAGCGTCGACGAAGCCCTGGCGGCGTTTTCCGGTGAGGCGTAGCTGTTCGCTATGGTCACTCCCAATCTACAGAACGGGTTTGCAGATCGCCTGGGGACTCAGATCGAGTCGCTCCAGGACTCGTTCCGGAAGCTCTCCCGGGCTGCAACGGTCAGAGACCTGGCCCAGCAGTTCGCCGCTGTGCTGGGGGATATCTTCTCCGACGGGGAGATCGATCTCTACTTCAGAAGCGGCTCTCAACAGGAGTGGGAACACCTCTCTGGGGCGGGGAACGATCAACCCGATGAGCATCTCACCGTTCCCCAGAACCTGGGGGCTTCCACATGCTGCCTCAGCCAGTCGGCGACGAGCATGGCCATTGTTCAACGCCTCGTGGACAGATCGTTTGTCTGTCTCGTCCTGAAAAAGAAGGCACCCGGCGCAACGTACTCCGATGTTGATGTTGTTTCCGTTCGTCTCTTCTTCCACCTCTTTGACAACGCCTATCAGACGGTCGCACACAAGAGAAACGAAAAAGACCTGATCTTTTCGTTGAATCACCGCGTCCTTCAGCTTACCAGCCTCATCGACACCGGTATCGAGGTCTCCAACCTTGACCGGATCAGCACCGTCCACAGCCTGGCCCTCGCGCGGGCTGCCTCGCTCACCAACGCATCCAAAGGCATGGTCAGGGTGATGGACGGAGAGAGCCTGAAGGAGAAGATCCTCTTCCCTGCGGGGATGCAGACCAAGGGGCCGGGTAGCGACGACAGCCACATCACATCGCGCTTCGAGTTCGAGGGCGATGAGTACATTATGGAGCTCTTCGAGAAGGAGAGCAGGAGCGGTACGGTCCCGTTTGAAGAAACCGATCAGCTGTTGCTGGATGCCCTGGCCCGGCAGGTTCATGCATCGCTTCAGAACCGGTCGCTCCTCCAGCAGGCAATCGAAAAGGAGAAGATCGAGAAAGAGCTGAGCGTCGCCGCTTCCATTCAACAGACGATCCTGCCAAAGTCACTCCCCGCAATCGAAGGCTACGACGTCGCGGGCATCAACATCCCCACCATATCCGTTGGCGGCGACTACTACGACTGCATCGCCCTGCCCGACAAGAGGTACGCTCTGGTTGTGGCTGATGTCGCGGGGAAGGGAATGCCGGCCGCCCTGCTGGTGAGCACGCTGCACGCCTACCTCTCGGCCTATCTGGAGACCCAGATGTCACTCGGGGAGCTCTCAACACGGCTCAACAGGGCCATCTACCACGCCTCGCCCGACGACAGATTCATAACCGCCATTATTGTGATGCTCGACCCCGCGACCGGTGAGATCGAGTCGGTGAACCTGGGACACAACACGGGTTACGTGCTCCGGAAGGACAATTCAGTCCATGAGCTCAAAGAAGGGGGGCTGGCCCTGGGGATGCTGGACGTCGAATTCCCCTACACTACTGACAAATTGACGCTGGAGCCGGGTGAACGGCTCTGGCTCTACTCCGACGGCGTGCCCGAGGCTGCAAATCACAAACACGAGCTTTTTGACTCAGGCACACCTCTCCCCGCATACACACAGAGTCACAAACCCGATCAGGCCCAGCTGTTCATCGACGATCTGATTGGTGAGATTAGGGCCTTCACCGGCAACGCCCCCCAGAGCGACGACATCACCGCCCTCTACCTTCTCCGCAAGTCATAGACGCCTCTGTCGCAACTCCTACTTCCTCAGCAGCCGGAATGCGTGCGTCCACTGGTTGTGGAGGAACCCTGGTATGCACCAGAGCATGGCCAGCGGTTCGATGGCGCGGGCGGCTTCTGCCTTCCCCATATCGGCCGCCTCCCAGCCAAACCGGTCCAGAATCGTCTTGACGTCGTCCTTCGCCGCCTCATCGTTCCCGCAGATGAACATGGTCGGTTTCTCTCCTCCGAAATCCGGGTTGACCATCAGGGCATTCCCCACAGAGCTGAATGATTTGACGAACCTCGCCCCCGGTGCGAGTCTCTGAAGGCGCTCCATGAGCGACTCGTTGATCGGGGTGAAATACTCGATGACGCCATTCACGGGCGGCGCATCAGATATGGGATGTGTGGCATCAATCACCGTCTTCCCCTTCAGGGCTTCCGTGCCGGCGGTCATCATCGCATCCTCGGCAGCTGTTCCCTTGACGGCGAGGACAACAATATCAGCAAACTGCGCGGTCTAGGCAAAATCCCCCACGTCTACGTTGCCGCCTGTCTTCTCCTTCAGCTCCTCCTGTTTCTTGGGATCGCGGGTCCCGATCATCACCTGGTGCCCATGCATTGCGAATCCTTTTGCCAGTGCGACCCCGACCATTCCCGAACCGATAATACCAACCTTCTTGCTCATACTGCCTCCGTTGGGTTGGATAGACCTCTGGGTATCTGGATGCATATCAGAGGAACAAGGAAGGCTGAGGGTATGGGTCTGGCAACGGGAGAAATAAAGACTCGACCGCATCACCTCAAGAGGATCATCCTTTTCGTCTCAACATGGTCTCCGGCATTCAGACGGTAGAAGTACACACCGCTCGGGAAGCCGCCGGCGTCCCAGATCGCCTTGAAGCGGCCCGCAGTGTGCTCTCCACCCGCCAGCCTGGCAAGCTCTTCGCCCAGGATGTTGTGGACGGTCAGGGTGACGAAATCGGCGCGCGGGAGGGCGAACTCAATTGTCGTGGCCGGGTTGAAGGGGTTGGGGTAGTTCTGAGTCAGAAGGTAGCCCCGGGGAATGCCCGTAGAGGTGAGGTCTGATACTCCCGTTATCTGCCTCACCGGGCCTGCCAGCTCTGCGATTGTCGCAAGCATGAGCTGAGCCCGGCGTTTGAAGAGACCCGGATGCAGTTTGTCCCAGGTATCGCTCTGGGTGTGCCAGTAGGGATTGAACCCTGAGAAGATCTCATCGACAGACGCCTCGATGACAAGGATAGCCTCGTAGCCGGCAAGGGTGTATGACACATGATCACTGGCGCCGTAGGGATCGGCAGCGAGAACCACCGTGGCCCCGATGTCGTACCGCTGATTATAGAGCGCTGCCGAGTCCACAAGAGCATTCAGCTCGGGGTACGAAGAGAGCACGATCCGTGTGGAGTCCTCAGTTGCCTGATAGCCGATCATGTCCCCGTTGACAACACCGGTAATCTCCTTCCCCAGACTCTTCGCCGCGGCTGCATCGTGATCGCTTCCGGCTCCGGATCCCTCTTCAGCTGCCAGAGCAACAAACCGAATGGTTGACTCGAATTCATGGTTTCGGCAGATGCGGGCCAGTTCCATCACTGCGCTCGTACCGCTTGCATTATCATCGGCACCGGGTGCCCTGACCCACGGGTCGTCACTGATAGAATCGTAATGCCCTACAACCAAGCACTCTCGTTCGGGTGTGACCAGACCGGGGATTGTGGCAACGACATTCCGGGTGGTGCGCAGGAGCGCTGGAGGCAGAACCTCGATGCGGGAGGTCCATGTCCTACCGCTGTCACTGCTGGTGATGGCCGAGGAGAGGCCGGCGGCCATCAGGTGTGCTCCGTCGGCCGCTTTGACGCACCGAAGCAACGGAAGTCGGACGGGACTTCGATACGCTTCTCCCCAGGTGACCCCCCCGTCCGTCGTGGAGGCGATCAGCCCGTTGAAATCAGCCACCCAGCCCCGAAGGCTATCGACAAATGAGACGCCACGGAGTGACCCGGAGCCCGGGGGAGGTGTCCCAGCGTTCCAGGACCCTCCCCCATCGGTGGTCCGTATCAGTGTGGACCCATCTCCGCATGCCCAGCCGAGCTTCTCATCCCAGAAATCGACTCCCCAGAGGTACTGAGATACTCCTGAGGTCTGAGTCGTCCAGGTCACCCCCGCATCGGTGGTGTGGACGATCACACCATTTGCCCCGACGGCCCAGGCCTTTGTAGAATCCAGCACCTTCATCTGCCAGAGCGTCTCGGTGGTCCCTCCGGAGACCCGATCCCAGACAGCGCCCGCACTTGCGGTCCTGAAGATGGCGCCCCGGGCGCCGACAGCTATGCCGGTGGATTCGTTGAAGAACCCGACATCATGAAGATCTCCCGTTCCACGAGGAGACTGATCCATCCAGCTCGTCCCCCCGTCGGTGGTCCGGACAATGGCCAGTGATCTGCCGACCACCCAGCCGGTCTCGAAATTGACGAAATCGACGCCATAGAAATCTGCATCGACCGGGCTTGAGCCAGAGCGCCAGCTGCTCCCGCCATCCGTCGTGGATGCTATCGCACTCCCGCTCCCCACGATCCAGAACGTCTCCTCCCCCAGGGGATCGATATCCTGGAAGAAGGGAATCGCCACAGCGAACTCGTCCGACTCAGCCATCAGATTCCAGCGCTGGAATTCCTGGAGGATATAGCTGGCGGCCGAATCCCGCTGGGGTGTAGGGTCATAGCGGGTTTGAAACGCCTGCAGGTTCCGGACCTCCGTCATGAGACTCTCGCTTGACACCTCCTGCACCATCGCCTGGATGAGCGGGTGCGGACCTTGCTCCTCTCCCACGAGAGCCCGCATTCCCATCAGGCAGAGAACCAGCAGACTCATCGCTCTCATCATGGGCAGCCTTTCTTTGACTGTTCCGGTCGCGACCGTATCACTTCAGAAACATCATCCTCCTGGTCTGGACCTGCTCTCCGGCAATGAGGCGATAGAAATAGACGCCGCTCGGAACAGTGCTGGCGTCCCAGACGGCCTCGAATTCTCCCGGGGAGCGGTTGTCCGAGACCAGCGTTGTCACGTCTCTCCCGAGCAGATCATACACACTCAACCTGACATACGAAGCCCGCTGGAGAGTGAACGTGATGCTCGTCTCCGGATTGAAGGGATTCGGGTAGTTCTGGTAGAGCCTGAAGGAGAGCGGCCGAGGTTCGCGTGTGTGTGTGATCTTCTCTCTCACGTATGCTTCATACACATCGATAATGCCGGCACCGTAGTCATTGTCATCACCCGGCTCTCCCAGGTCCCGGGCCGTCTCGTAGAGGAGCTCCTTCAGGTAGGAGCCTGAGCGATGAGGAAAGGCTTCTTTCAGCAGTGCGATCGCCCCGGAGACATGCGGGACTGCTGCAGATGTTCCCTCAAAGTAAGCGTACCCGTTGGCGTGAATACTCGACCGTATGTCGACTCCGGGGGCGACAACTTCCGGCTTGATGCTGTCGCCCTCACCGCTGCAGGGTGTGGGGCCCCGCCCGCTCGAATCCCCGACAATCAGACCGGGGTCGTTTCCGTCAACGTAGCCAACCGTGAAGATCACCGTCTCTGCAAAATTCATTCTCCCGGGCCACATCACCGATCCGGGATCGGGACCCGTGTTCCCCGCCGCAAAAATGACTGCGACACCAGCCGCCTCGAGGACCCGAATCGCATCGATCAGGCCCGTTTCCTTGCATCCCCGATTTAACCTGTGCCACGAACAGTTGACAACCAGCGGCATGTCCTCGGTGGTCCCCGGGTCGCCGTCCGGGTCCAGGGCCCACTGCATCCAGCGGACCTGCTTGGAAATGCTGATTGTCGAATCCCCGGCAGCGATCCACTCGGCGCCAGGAGCCACGCCTACCGTGTCGCGTGTAGCCGGGTCCATCCCGACCATGACCCCCATTGTGTACGTCCCGTGTCCTTCGGAGGGTGAACCGCTGAACTCGATCGGGAAAACTGTACCACCCACAGGATCATACCACGCCTGAGAGGCCGGAACGTGATTCCCGAGCCAGCTGGAGCGAAGAGCCGGATGGTTTCCATCCACACCGGTGTCGATGTTCATGACGATGGAGCCCCTGCCGGTAAAACCCAAAGCCCAGAGCCTGTGAGCGTTTATCACCCTGAGCCCCGGCTCGGCATTGTCGGGAAGAGAGGAAGGAGCGGGGGATTGACCGAGAGGGACGACAGGTTCAAGAGAGTCGTCCAGCTGCAGGCGGGCCACATCTTCCCGGTTGCTCAATTCAAGGAGAACCTCCGGAGTCGCTTCAAGGGAGATAGCGTTTGTCACCCAGAATGGCTCGTAGCTCCGGATCCCCGACCTGCTTTCCAGAAATCTCAGAATGTCCGCCTGGGTTCTCTTCGCGTGTGCCTTGAGTCGGGTGATGAGCGTGTAGGCACGCTCACTGTAGCTCGCATCGACGTTCCGCAGTGACCGATCGAGGGCGTCTATATCCAGCCGATCATCCAGCTCAATGACCGCGCCAATCAGAGCATCTTCTGTTGAAGCATCTATCGCAGCAACGAGCGCTGGGTCCATCCGCTCTTCTGCCGGAGCAGATGTGGCAAGGAGGTGGGAGACAACGCCCAAGATGAGGAACGCTCGTCCCACTGGTGGGTATTCCTTTCGCGCTGGAGAGCGCTGCCGGTGCGCACTCAGCGCAACTGAATGGAGCCTGATGGGGGAACCTCTGCAGGCAATATAGGTGGGTTGATTTTACTTGTCAACGACCGGCAGAATCAAAAAGCCCCGACGCTTCTCGGGGCTCCGAAGGACTCGCTCCTGAAGAACTCCCTACTTTGGCGCCTTGGCCAGTGTGATGCTCAGCTTGACATCTATTTCATTGCCCGAAGGTAGCCACCCGCTGCCACGGCCTCTACCGCCGAGACCGCCCTGTCCGCCTTTCACTCCGGAGGTGCTCACCGCCGCAGCCTATGGAGAAGACCAGCGGGAGCAGCACGGTGAGGCTTGCGTCCATCTTCCTTTTCACTGAAGTCCTCCCTGCGTTCGGCTTCCGGCGTGCCGGGCTCCTGGAGCCGTTCTCGTTGTCAAGATCCATGCACGAAGAAAGGCGCCCGAGAAGAGGCGCCTTTCCCGTTTTGGAGGAGTGGCCTTTACTGGGTGGCCAGGACCCGCATATCGCCGTTGCGTATGAGGAGCGTGTAACTCTTGCTGTCGTGATCGATGGAGTTTGCAGAGATCTGGGAAACCATCACTGCAATCTCTGTTGTTCCGCACAGGCCCAGAACCTTCTGTATCTCATCCGCGGGGATGGTAATGGTGCCCGGATTCGAGTCCAGTTTCACGAAGAAGCCCCTCTGGAAGCGGATCGGCCCGAATGGGTGGCCTCCGCCGGGGCCGTGATGAAATCCCTTCTCACCACCCTCATCCGACCACCACTGATGGCGCAGTCCTCCCTGCTTGATGCCTTCTCGGAAACGGTCACGCGCCCGCAGTCCGTCGGTCGGCGGGAGGAAGAAGGGTCTCAGCCTGACCAGAACCCCGCCATCAGCTGATCCGCCGGTCCACGTGACGGTCAATTCAGATGACGGGTCGATCTGGTCACCGTTTGTGTGGCTTGAAATCTGCAAAATCTCCTGAGGAGCCGTGAGAGATACCTTCAGGGGACTGAAGTTGGCCGATCCCGTCACCTCAAATTCATAGGATCCTCCCGCAATGAACTCCAGACCGGCTTCCGTCGGCTCGGGTCGTTCCGGGAAGAGGCAGTAGAACGTTCCCCGCCGGTGTCCCTCCTTCTTGGCAAGCTCGCGCTGATTGCCGCCGTAGTTCAGAAAAACGGTGCCGATATCGATTCCCGACATTGTGCGGAAGGGGGCCGTCTCATCCTGGGTCCCGTCAAAGGCGATCACCATCGCGTCTCCACGCAGCGTTGTCGTCTGATCTTCTGGAACAATGATCTGGCGCCACCCGATCGAGAAGACCCCTGCGGTCCCGTCCACATTGACCCCGGATGAGTTTGACGTCTCCAGCTGATCATCTGCAAATGCGTAGGTGACGTCCTGAATGGCGCCGGGACTCGATTCAGACGGCGTCCGGTCACATCCGACCATGAGACCCGCGATTACCAGTGGCAGCACACTCGCCAGCAAGATCCGCTTGTGTGTCATTCCAATGCTCCTTTCACGATAGAACAAGATGGTTTGCACGGTGAGACCTTCCTCCTCATGGATCGCCCCTTGTCATCTGTTCTGCCTCCCTTCCATTGGTTGTTTGTGGAATCGCGGGCCCACGGGCGGCTTCATCTCAAACGGCGGCCCGCCTCCGGGCATGTGCGACTGTGATCTGAGTATCATGCTGATGAAGAACTCCTGCTGCTCGGAAGTCAAAAGAGATTTTGCCTGGATGACGTTGCGGATGGCGGCCTGACTCATCCTGAGTTTCAGGCCTGCGATCTGGGCCAGTTTTGTGTCGACCGTATCCAGAGAGAACGTCTCCTCCTTGAGCAGCTCCAGCGCTTCCCGTTCCAGCTCCACCACGCTGTCACGGAGAGCCTGCGTCTCCTGGTGAAGCTCCATCATGTGACCCATCAGCTCTCGCCGCTGATCATCACCCAATTGCAGCTGACCCGGTCCCATACGCCCCCTGAAGTTCTGACCCATCATGCCGGGAGGTCCCATGGGAAAGCGCGGCTCTGGCGGCTTGGTCAGAGTGATGAAGAGATAGGTGCCAAGCGTGGCCAGATTGATGACAATCAGGAACAGAAGAACACCGACCAGGACTTTGGTCTTCATTGCCACTGTTCTTCTCCATTCGTCGAAGGTTTTTCCAGGTTGTCAGCCGGCGCTTCATGAGAGATTGCCCGGTAGTAGGCGCCGGCAAGCTCCTCATCGGTGACGGAACGCTGATCCTGAGAGAGCCCCGAACCCAGCTCGACTCCAATCCAGACGGCGGCGGCGATGCCAATGCTGGTAAGCGCCCACTGGTACCACGGGGCTCTCTGGTCTGCTCGATGCGGCCTATGCTCCACATGCGCACGGATGCGCGTGGGGAGAAACGGATCGGGCGAAAGATGAGGAAGAAACTGGAGCGACTGTGCGTCAAAGAGCCGTCGCGCCCGTTCGTAGGAGCGGCGGCACCGGTCGCATTTCTGGAGATGCGACTCAACCTCCAATTGCCGAACCCTGCTCATCCTTCCCTCCTGCCACTCGACAAACTGGTCTGTGACGTGGTCAGATCTCATTGTTTGGTCCTCTACCACATTAGACACCTCAGCCCGGGAAACCTTGCACTCAGATCTGATTGAGATACGGCTCAATTTTGCCAAAGAGCGTCTTTTTCGCGCGGTGAATCCTGGTCTCTACGGCACTGAGGCTCAATTGCATTGCTTCGGCTATCTCCTGATGGCTGAGGCCCTCGTAGAAGAAGAGCACAAGGGGCATCCGGTATTTCAAGGGGAGTGATTGGACGGCGCTCCAGAGCACCCTGCTCCGCTCACGGTGTTCCAGCGCCTCCAGGAAACTCGGCTGATCCTCCAGTTCTGGCCGGAATGCCGGCCTGTTCTCTCTGTAGAGATCCGCCACGCTCTCATCCATAAGACGGACCCACCTTGCCCGACGAGCTCTCCGGAGATAGTTGAGTATGTGATTTACAGCAATGCGGTAGATCCAGGTATACACCTGCGAATTCCGGTCAAACAGATGGAAGTTTTCGTAGGCTTTGAGAAAAACGTCGTGTGTCAGGTCCCGGGCTGCCTCCTCATCGGAGGTCATCCGGTAGGCGAGGTTCAGTATCCGCTCGCCGTATGCGTTGTAGATGGACTCCAGCGATGCCGGAGGGTCGAATTCCCGAGAATCTTCCTTTTTCTGGTCTGTTTCCGCGGGGAGGTTCTTCGCCACTACGCCGCCATCACGTGGATTGCCCTTTGCTCAGAGGATTGCCGGTGGTGGGATCCGGTCGCACTCGAGTTAGACACACGAGACCGGATACAGTTTAATTAAGGCGCGTGGGATGCGGGGCCGAAATTATCCCTCTATACGAACTTTCTGGAGGCAGCGCTACAATGAACGGAACGACTTGGCCCAGTCGAGAGACTTCCTCAGGTGGGCACGAAGGACATCAAAGCCAAAATGCTCTCTCCCGACCTGTATGTTGTGCTCGGCAATCTCCTGATACTCATCCGCGTTGGGGAGGATTTCCAGGATCTCGTATGCCGCGCGCTCCAGAACCAGCCGGGGAAGCTCGACGAGTCCATCCGGCTTCGTACTCACCAGATCACCCAGGGATACGACCAGCGGCTCTTTCGGCGCAATGTCCTCCTTGAAGACAGGGTACTCGAAGACCGCAGTCGGCACACCGGAGGCGAACGCCTCCAGGAGCTGGTTCCCAAACCCTTCCCAGCCTGTCGGGTAGAGCACGAAGTCGGCAACCGTGTGCATGTCGGGGTAGAGCGCGTAAAGATCCTGCTCTTCCGCCCGCAGGGGGCGAACATCGTCTCCCACATACTTCCAGTGGATCTTCAGGCTGTTGAAGTACTCATAGAGCCTGTTTCGGTACTCCAGGAAGGCCGCCTCCGGACGGCCGGCCAGCACCAGGATGAACTTGCTCTTCCTGGTAAACGGGTTCCCGTTGTAGAGCCTCGCCTCGATGAGATCCTTGGCCATCTTCTGGAGGGCTGCCGTTATCTGTCCTGCAATCTCCGTCTGTTTGTTCGGAACAATGCGCGCACCGACAAAAAGGACGACATCGTTGGGCTGGATCCCGTACTTTGCGCGCAGCTCTGAACGAAGTCTCATCCGTTCATCCCTCTCCAGCAGAGTATCGAAGTCCATCGTGTCGTGTATGATCTCTGCGGTCACTCCCCTCTCGGCAAGCGCCGCCCTGTTGCGGGAGTTGATCGTCCAGTGGCTCAGGTTGGGGAGCGTGGGAGGAAAGTGGCGCTCGAGTATCG
>Ga0209536_100006572_pt1 | contig 17733 bp, 19 predicted proteins | sample DeeMarSeWOR28_12_FD_187461 | JGI IMG/M metagenome (GOLD analysis project Ga0209536, IMG submission 187461) | Marine sediment microbial communities from White Oak River estuary, North Carolina - WOR-2-8_12 (SPAdes) (version 2) | ecosystem: Environmental > Aquatic > Marine > Intertidal zone >... | reverse complement strand
CCGGCGCGGAGATCCTGGCCCAGCGTCTTGAGCCCGCCGAACGTCGATTCGCCGAGTGTCCAGGTCGGCACGAGGATGATCGCGAGGCCGATCAGGACGAAGATCGTCGCAGAGGTCTTCTCGCGGCCGTTGAGTTTTGCCGTAAGAGACACGTGCAACGGGTAGACGGCCACGGCGATGATGATCGCCCAGACCACGATGCCGATGAATGGCTTGACGATGTTGAAACACCAGAACAGAAGCACGAGCAATGCGCCGATCTGCAGGAACGAGGCCATCGCGTTGGCGAGAAATTTCTGGTCCACTTTCGAACTGTCTGCGCTTGTCATCAGCGCCTCCCGGGTTTTGGTTGCTGCAAGCCGGCTTCGACGTCACTGCGAGCGAAGCCCTGCCATGATTTCTGCACGACGGCGAACATAAGGGCCGTCGACCAGCCGACCAGCAGGATGCCATTCAGTGCCTGGATGCCACTGAGCAGTCGCCAGCCTTCGCTCAGCGTGATGTCGCCGTAGCCGAGCGTCGTAAATGTCACGAACGAGAAGTACACGGCCGTTTCGAGGTTGGCGAGTTCGCCAACTGGCACCAGCGCCTTGTAGACGCCCGCCCAAACCATGATCTCGAGCGTGTGCAACGCGACGAGCACTATCGCTGCCTGGATCAGCGCGAACACTGTGTTCCGCGAGCCCCAGTGGCCGCGGTCATCGAGAAATCGCCGGGCCAGGTAGCGCACCAGGTAGGTGCTCCCGAGCGCGTGGATCACGACCGTGACCGCGACGAGCACCGTGCCGATGAGAGCTAGATGTGGCACGTCAGCCGCCCGGTAGCGATGGTCATAGGATGCCCTTTATTCTTGGCGTTATTCGGAGGTGGCCGGCGAACATTCTAGCGCCATCCGTTATGCTTGTCCCATGCTCATACGGTGGCTGCCACTCTTCATCGGCCTGGTGCCTCTCATCGGCGTCCATACCGCGTACCTGATAGCGGTCGACTACGGCTACCTGCAGCTCTGTATTCCGTACCTCGACGGCTGCACGTCAATCAGCGGTACGGGTCGTTACCCGCCCGCGAGTTTCCTGTTCAAAGCCGTTGAAATGGGCATGGCGGTGGCTTTGCCCGTCTTCTGGTATTTCTCCGTCAAGTGGCTCAGAGCGCTGGACCCGCGCTGGCACAGTCATGCCGTGTGGTCTATTTTCGTCGCCGGGGCCGTCGGCGCGCTCGCACTGATCGTCTATGTGACCTTTTTGGGGACGAAGGAGCCTTTTTACGAGTTCATGCGCCGTTTCGGCATCTATTTCTATTTCCTCGGCACCGGGCTTGCGCAGCTGTTCCTGGCCCTGGCGTTGCGGGGAATCTGCAAGGGACTGGGCGATCGTGGTCTCAGCCGGATGGCGATGGCAATGCTCGTTCTTTGCCTCATGCCATTTGCGCTGGGTCTTCTGAACCTGGTGCAGAAGGCTGTATTGCCCCACGAGACCGCGGATGCGCTGGAAAACAGCATCGAGTGGATCGCCTCGCTAATGATGCAGCTGTATTTCTTCGTGGTGTATTTGGCGTGGCGGCGGACCAGTCTTGCCGTGTCGGTAAGCGCGGCCCCTCCCCCGCAAAGCCAGTGAGTCGCTCAGGGCGCGCTCTTCGGGGCTCCCGCGGCCTTCAGGTCGTCGTCGTCGGCATCCGGGGCCAGTGAATAGTCGAGCACGCCCGTCGCTATCATGTCCGTGGATGCCTGCGCTACGGACAGCTCGGTTTCTACCTCGCGCAACTTGACCTCGGAGCGCAAGCTTTCCTCGGCGCGTTCCGACAACTCGGCCCGCAACTCGCGCGTCTTCAGGACCGAATCCCTGAGGTCTTTCTTGAGCTCTTCGACGCGCCGTTGTTGATGACTGATGACCTTGTCGCGCTTCTCAATATCGGTGCTTGCGGTTTCCAGGTCGTTTTCCAGCCGCTCGGCGCTTTCCCTGACCTGACCCAGTTCGTTCAGGGCGATTCGCAGTTCCGCCTCGAGCGACCGGATTCGGTCATCGCGTGGATCGCGTTTCTTGGCGCGAGTAACGGACCCCATTCGCGAGCTTATCGACGCCAGAACCCACCCGAGCAGGAAGGCTCCCACTGTCATGAGGATCAGGTTCTGCGGAAGTTCGACAAACATCGCCCCATGATCATTCGCTTTGGGAACTTAGAAAAGGACGGAGTTCTCAGTCTGTACAGGGACGAAGCCCGGGCTGGCGACGATGTCGCGACCGGTTGCGACAAAAAATAGACCCACAAATATAATATTAACAGTAACTTACTGACTATTTATCAGGTAAATTAGAATTATCGCCGGCACCAGAATTTGACGCCTTCGCCCTCGAGGAATGCCTCGGCATTGTGGCCCTCCAGCATGGCCAGCGTACTGAGCATGCCGGCCTGGGTGCAGGTGTCCGCGGCGACGGTGACGGACCGTGGCGCCCCCTCGACCGGCCAGCCGCTTCGCGGGTCGAGGATGTGGCTGTAGCGCACACCGGCTTTGAGGAGAAAACGCCGTGAGTCGCCGCTCGTCGCGAGGGCGCCCGCTGCAATTTCCAGCACGGTGTCGCGGCGCCGCTCATTGGCAGATACCGGCTCGATACCCACTCGCCATGCCCGGCGCTCGAGAGGTGCGCGCGTGACCGCGAGGTCGCCGCCGAAATTAACCACGGCGCTGCAGGTCGCCGCATCCCTTAACTTAACCGCGACCCGATCCACGGCGTATTCCTTGCCAATTCCACCGAGGTCGATTTCCATCCCCGCCTGCAGGGTGAAGACGGGCCGCTGCCACGTTACCTTGTCCCAGCCGACCCGCTGCAGGACGCTACTGACCGCCTGCGGATCCGGAAGCCTGTCGCCGCCGTCGAAGGTCCACACCTCGCGCAGCACGCCCGAGGTGATGTCGAAGCGACCGTTGCTCAGGTTGTGTAGCGTTTGCGCGAAGTCGAGCAGTGAAGCAGTCTCTTCGTCGACTGTAACCGCGTCTCCCCGCGATGCGTTGATGCGTCCAACGGTGTTCCCGGGCAGGTAGCGGCTGAACTTGTCCTCTATGCGCCAGGCTTCATCGGCGGCAATTTCCGCCAGTCTCGCAGCCTCGCTGCGGTCATCGGACTCGATAAGGAGCTCGCACGGGCTGGCCATGGCGTCGAAGTGGCAAACCATACAGTCCTGCCCTTCCTCGACCGAAACCTGACGCGGCGGTCGCCGGCCTCCCATCGCGGGTTATCTCGAGAAGCGGTAACTGAATTGCACGATGATCGCGTCGAGATCGGGGTAGGTTTCCCTCCCCACCTGGTTGCCGATGAGCAGGTTGCCCGGAATCGAGCCGCGCTGCTGGTAGAGCTCGGCGCGGACGCTCATCTCGTTGCCGCCTCTCGTCGTCCAGCCGTACTTGAGGCCCGCCGTGATTGCATCGAAATTGCCAAGCCGGTAGTCCGACGATGCAAAGGCGGGGAGTTCGATACCCTCGACCAGGCTGATGGTGTAGAAATCCGCTTCCGACTGGGTATAAAAGCGGAAATGCGGCTCCACGAAGCTCTGTTCGCCGATCGGCCAGCGCAGGCGCAGATCCAGCGTATGCGAATCGATTTCCCAGTCATCCGTCATGTACCGGTAAGAAGCGTCAAGGACCTTGCCGCCCATGTAGTACTTGGCCTGCGTATAAACGCTGTGCTTCGTTCGATCGTCGGGCCGGCTCTCGAAGCGGAACTCGTGCGACGGGCCTTCGACGCCGGGCGCCGGCACGCGGGTAATCGTGTCGCCTGTCGCGCCGTCAACAAGACTCAGGAACTTGTACGGATCCGTCAGGTAGCCGGTGGAATTGCTGAATGAGTAATTGAGCTGCACCAGCAGGTTCCGCGAAATAACCTGCGTTACGCCGAGTACCGCGTCGACGACATCCTTGGTTTCGGTGCCGGTCTTGTTACCGGTGTCACCGACGTCGAGCATCGGGGAGAACGGGATCGGGGTTCCACCGACCGGGTCCCACTCGTCCCGCGCGATGGCGAGCCCCGCCGACACCGTCGTGTTCCGATTATTGAAGTCGCGTGACAAGCCGCCATTCAGGCCGAGATGCGTGTAGTCATACTCGAATGAGCCGCTGAAGCCGACGCTCGTCTTCCACAATCGTCCCAGCGGCTGCTCCCAGCCGGCGGTGAGCGCAACGCGCGTGTCCTTGAATGTGTCGTCGAGCGGCAGTTCATTCGCCGGTATCGTGTAGACGGAACTGCCGGAAGGTCGGGTAAACGTTTGCGGCACCCCCTGGCGAATCGCACCGTTGGGCGTCGCGCCCGTCAGCGTATCCACCGTCAGGCCCAACGTCAGGGCGCGGTCGTCGACGAAGTAGCGCTTGCCGAGTATGTTCAGGCTCAGATCCTGGACCCGGTCGTTGTCCTCGCCGTAATACAGGAGCGCGGTGTTGAAATCCCAGCCTGGGTCCTCCTGGGCCTGTACCGGCGCCGCCGGCGCGGAGCCCAGCAGGCTGCAGGTGGCGGCCGCGAGCGTGGCCGATACCGACTTCGGTGTCTTGTCCGTCATGCTGGCTCCTTCAGTTGCAGCCGCAACCGCCGCCGCCGAATCCGCGGCCGCCGCTGGAGGCTTCCTTGCTGAAATAGATGTGATCGTCGATGGCAGCCTCGACGGGATCCGTCGTTAGCTGCATCTCGTCCTTCGCGAGGATGTCACGCTCCCAGGGCTCGACGCCCATGGACGAGCATCCGCTCGTCAGCGCAAGCAGCGCCGCGGTGCCGATTACGGCGAAACGTCTGTTATTCATTGCTTGCCCCCGATGCTCGCAGCGCTTCGACGATCAGCGCTTCGTACTCGTCCTGTTGTTTAACCTTGAAGCCCATGTGCCTGGCAGCGATCTGTCCGTCACGGCCGAACACGTACGAGCTGGGCATGGCGACGACATCGAACTGCCTGGCGAGTTGCTTGTCCGCGTCGTAAACGATGGCGAACTCGGCCGGGTATTCCTCGAGAAACCTCGCCGCGTCGCTGCGCTCCATGTCCAGGTTCACGCCGACGATGACCAGCCCCTGCTCCGCATACTTGTCATGCATTGCGTTCAGCCACGGGAACGACCGCCGGCAGGGTACGCACCAGGATGCCCAGAAATCGAGGACTACGACCTTGCCGGCGTATTGCCCGATATCGAAGGTCTCGGACGCCGGGACCTGCGACCACGGCAGCAATGAGAGTTGCGCTACGACCAATGCGCCGATCCAGGCCCGCATCGTCCCGCGCTTCAGGGAATAAAGCTTCATTCAGAGTCCATTTCTTGACCAGTGACTGGAACCTGCAGCATCGCTGCATTGCCTGTTAGAGGGAGGTGCGAGCATTTTCCTTCGCCGGATGATGCCGATCTGCACATTTTTTCAGCGGGCGAGCAACTCGTGGACCCGGTCGGGAAAGTCCGTGAACACGCCGTCGACCGCCAGGTTGGTGCAGAAATACCGCACCATCTCCTCGAAAGTCGCGAATCCGGGGGCCAGCTCGTCAAGCCTGAAGGTGTAGGGATGTACCAGCAACCCGGCACTGTGCGCCCGCTCGGCGAGCCCGGTGGAGCGCGGCGGATCGCCGCCGGTGCCGGGCACATAGAGCTTGTTCACCCACGGGCCGATCGCGTCGACCGTCCGCGCCAGCTCCGCGAGCCCGTGCTCGGTGCACAACAAGTCGTAATCCGTTGCAGCCTCCCCCCAGCTGTTGTCGCCGATGAGCTGGACGAGCCGCATCCGACAGCCGAGTTCTCCGCGCAGTCGCAGAAGCTCGTCCGCGTCGAAGCACTGCACGAATATCCGGTCGTCCGGCCCCTCGTAGCCGTGCGCAGCAAGAACCCCGAGCATCGCGGCGGCGAGGTCGATGCCCTGCTCCCTGTGCCAGGCCGGCCGCTTGATTTCCGGGTAGACGCCGGTAGTCCCGCCCGTGGCGCGGTTCAGGCCGCTGACGAACGTGAGCTCTTCGGCCAGCGTATGTACTCCGAAACGACCGCTGCCGGGCGGAAAGCGGTGCGGATAGACAGGCAGCCCGCCGGCATCGAGACGCTCCGTCACCTTGAGCGTGCGTATTTCGCCCAGGTCGAAGTCGCGCACATAGTAGCGGCCGTCCTCGCGCGCCCGCCCGGGAAAGCGTTCCGCCACGTTGGTAACGCGGTCGAGATAGATATCGTGCAGCACGACGAGCTGGTCGTCTCGAGTGGCAACCACGTCCTGCTCGAGAAAATCAGCACCCATCGCATACGCCAGGGCCTTCGCCGGCAAGGTGTGCTCGGGCAGGTACCCGGAGGCGCCCCGGTGCGCGATGATGACGGACATATCGCAGGGCGCTTTAATAAAGTCTTATAAGACTATGTTTTTTCGTCAATTTCACCGTCTGAATCCCAGCCGGGAAAGTCGATGGTCTCCCAGCGGGCGGTGTCTTCGCCGCGGGCCTGCCGTTTGAGGGCATCGACGATTTCCCGGTCGTTCCACTCGATGTGTTCTTTCACCCGGTCGACCACGGCCTGCGGGGTCTCGAGCAGGCCGCCGAAAGGCCGGATTGCGATCATTGGTTTCGAATTCGCGTCCGCGGCATCCATCAGGAAACGGGCCAGGCTTTCTTTGTCCTCGTAGAGACTCGGCAATACAATAACGGCTTCTGATTCCTTTATCTGGGCGATGAGTTCTTCCTTGATGGCCTCGATGCCGCCCGATTCGGGCACGTTATCGGGCTTGCTGACGTTGAGATAGAAGAAGCGATCGACGCTTTCCAGGAACTCGAACACCCGCAGGTAGTCATCCGTTTCGTGGAACGCATGAGTTACGAACACCCGTATAGGATTGCTCTCGGACACGATTACCTCCGCTAATACGATTGTCATGACGATTCTAGCCAATTCGAACGGGTATCGTGCGACCGCGATCACGTATGCAGGATTCTGTTTCCATGCCCGCGGCGTTTCGGTATCGTAGCGACGCGCATGCGACTCCTTCTCTACAACATTCGATACGCCGTTGGCGGCGGTGCCAGCATGCACATGCCGTTGCCGGGCGCAGGCTACGTGCTGGGCAATCAAAGCGTGCTGCCGGAGATCACGCGTTTCATCAAGGACGTCGATCCGGACATCGTGGGGCTCATCGAAGTCGACACGGGTTCGATCCGGAGCCGCATGGTGAACCAGGCCGAGAAGATTGCCACCGACCTGAAGATGAACACGTCGTATGAAACCAAGTATGGGTCCAGGTCCTTTAACCAGGTACTGCCGATCGTGCGCAAGCAGGGTAACGCCTTCATGGCGGCCCAGCGGGTTCACGGCGAGAAATTTCATTATTTCGATACGGGCATCAAGCGCCTGATCATAGAGCTCGAGATGGCGGAGTTCGCCGTATTCCTTGTGCACTTGTCGCTGAAGTACCGCCATCGACACCTGCAGCTACGGCGCCTGTACGACCTCATCGAGGCAACCGAGAAACCGGTGATCGTAGCCGGTGATTTCAATACATTCTGGGGCGAAAACGAGATCTACCTGTTCATGCGGGCGGCGGGCCTGAAATCCGCAAACGTGGGTGGATTGCCGACCTACCCGAGCCGGGCGCCGCGCAAGGAACTGGACTTCGTGCTGTACCAGGAAGGCATTACAGTAAGCGGCTTCGAGGTTCCCGACGTCAGGCTCTCGGATCACCTGCCCCTCATCTGCGACTTCGAGGTGACCAAAACATCATGACGCTAAAGCACTGGACATCGGAGACCGGCGACGACGGTATCGTCTGGCTGTGCATCGACAAGTCGGACGGCGGCGCCAACGTGCTGTCCGGCGAAGTACTCGAAGAACTTCACCAGCTAATCGAGCCGCTGGCGAAACAGCCGCCGAAAGGCGTCGTGATCCATTCGGGCAAGAGCAACGGCTTCGTAATGGGCGCGGACATCAACGAGTTCACGAAGATCGAGAACCCGCAGCAGGCTTATGACCTGATTCGGCTGGGACAGCAGGTTCTGGATGAGCTCGAAGCGTTGCCCTGCCCGACCGTCGCCGCGATCAACGGTTTCGCATTGGGCGGCGGTCTCGAGCTGGCCATGGCCTGCGACTACCGCGTTGCGCTCGAGACCGACAAGCGAATTCTCGGCCTGCCCGAGGTGCAGCTCGGCATCCACCCTGGCTTCGGCGGTACGGTTCGGGCGGTTCGGATTGCGGGCGTTCGACCGGCGATGCAGCTGATGCTCACCGGCAAGCCCATCACTGTCGGCAAGGGACGCAAGATCGGCCTCATCGACAAGATCACGGATGCGGACGGCTGGCGATCCGCGGCGCAGGAACTGATTGCCGCCAGGCCGCCACAACAGAAAGCGCCAATGGTCGAGCGCCTTTTGAACCTGCCGATAATCAGGCCCTTGATACGCAACGTGCTCATCAAGCAGGTCGCCGGCAAGGCGCGCAAGGAGCATTACCCTGCGCCTTACGCAATCATCGAACTCTGGAGCCGCCATGGTGCGTCGACGCGGACGGGCTACGAAGCGGAGGCACGCTCGATCGCGGAGCTGATGTGCACGAGCACATCACGAAATCTCGTACGAGTGTTCTTCCTGCAGAACAAGCTCAAGGGCCAGGGGAGCAAGTCTGCGGCCAGGATCTCGCACGTGCACGTTGTCGGTGCGGGCGTCATGGGCGGCGATATTGCAGCATGGTGCGCGCTGCGCGGCCATACGGTGACGCTGCAGGATCGTGAGCAAAAATATATCGATCCGGCCATGCAGCGTGCAGCGAAACTGTTCGGGAAGCGTATCCGCAACGAGGCCGACCGGGCCGCTGCAACAGAGCGGCTGCAAGCGGACGTCGAGGGTGCCGGTGCGGCGAAGGCAGACCTCGTCATCGAAGCCATATTCGAGAATCTCGAGGCCAAGCAGGCTCTGTACAAGTCGTTGCAGGAGAGGATGCCCGCGGGGGCGCTGCTGGCCACGAACACCTCGAGCATTCGTCTCGAGGAGCTGCGCGTCGGCCTAGACGCGCCAGAGCGCTTCATCGGCCTGCACTTTTTTAATCCGGTCGCGCAGTTGCCGCTCGTCGAGGTCATTCGCTGCGAGGACACCGAGCAGGAGGCCCTCGACATCGGTTTCAGTTTCGTCAAGGGCATCGGCAAGCTGCCGCTGGAGTGCATGAGTTCACCGGGCTTCGTCGTAAACCGTATCCTCGCGCCCTACATGGCCGAGGCGATGGAGCTGGCTGAATCCGGCGTGCCGCTCGTCGAGATAGACCGTGCGGCGGAAGCGTTCGGCATGCCGATGGGGCCGGTCGAGCTCGTCGATAGCGTCGGTATCGACGTCGCCCTGCACGTGTCAAAAGTACTGGGTGCCGCAATGAACAGGCCGGTGCCCCAGAAGCTGGCCGACATGGTGGAATCCGGTCACCTGGGACGCAAGAGCGGCGAGGGTTTCTACCGCTGGGAGAGCGGCAAGGCCGTGAAGCCCGGTGCCGACGGAAGCGGCACAGCAGAGGACATCGAGGACAGGCTGATACTGCCGATGGTTAACGAGGCGGTCGCCTGCCTGCAGGACGGCGTCGTCGCTGATGACGACCTGCTGGACGCCGGCGTGATCTTCGGCACCGGTTTCGCGCCGTTCCGCGGCGGGCCGATCAACTACGCACGGGAACGCGGCGTGGACGAGGTGGTGGCCCGCTTGAACGATCTCACACAACGCTATGGGGAGCGGTTCACACCGCACGAGGGCTTTTCGAAAATCTGATCACAGTTTTCAGTCCAGGTCCCCGCAAACTGTGCGGCGCTTCACGCTGCGCGCAGCCGGGTGTATCGGAAGTCATTGAATAGAAGGTAGAATACGGGCGGCTGGACGATTGAACGACGACGCACGGCAACAGGACATCGAATGACACACGAGCCGGTAAGCACCGCGCTACTGCAGCAATTCTCCCCGCTTGATGGCCTCAAACGGGACAACCTGGCGGCGCTCGCCCGCAAGGTGCAGGTGCGTGAACTATCCCCGGGCCAGGTGTTGTTCAAGGAAGGCGACACCGAGAAACGCACGATATACATCGTCTCGGGCGTCCTCGAGCTTCAGGACCAGGGCAAGACGGTCGAGACTATAAACGGCGGCAGCGACGCGGCGCGTAATCCGGTGGCCCCGATCTTCCCCCGGCGTGTGTCCGCGAAGGCGCGCGACCGCGTGCAGTTCATTTCCATCGACAGCGATCTGCTGGACGTCATGCTCACCTGGGACCAGACCGGCACTTACGAGGTCTCCGAGCTGGCTGACGAATCCGACAGCGGCAACGAAGACTGGATGACGATGCTGTTGCAGACCAAGGCGTTTCACAAGATTCCGCCGGCGAACATCCAGGCGATCTTCATGCGCATGCAGCAAATCAACTATAAGGCGGGCGACGTCATCCTCAAGCAGGGAGCGGAAGGCGATTACTTCTACGTCCTCACGCGCGGCAGCGCGCTCGTTACGCGCGAGACACCACTGTCCAAGGATGGCATCAAGCTCGCTGAACTGCGGGTTGGCGACACGTTCGGCGAAGAAGCCCTGATCTCCGACGCAAAGCGAAATGCCACGGTGACCATGCTCACCGACGGCGGCGTCATGCGGCTCGGCAAGGACGACTTCAAGAAGTTACTCAATGAGCCGATGCTGGACTGGGTGGAATTCGAGGAAGCCGAGCAGATCATCCAGGGCGGCGGGCAGTGGCTCGACGTACGCCTGCCCAGCGAGTTCGAAAACCAGCACCTCGACGGCGCCATCAACATCCCGCTGTACTTTATCCGGCTCAAACTCAACACACTCGATCAGAGCCAGAAGTATGTCGTGTGCTGCGACACCGGTCGGCGCAGCTCGGCGGGCGCTTACATCCTCAGCGAGCGAGGCTTCCAGGCCTACGTTCTGCGCGGCGGCATCAACAAGGAACAGGGCTAGGCGTTTCTACATCGTGTGGGTGGGCTTGTCGCCGCCCAGAGCGCCGGCAAGATAGGTTTCGATCTTCTTCTGCGTGTTGCCCTGGTCCTGGTCGCTGAACTGCACCCCGATTCCGGCAGTGCGCTTGCCCTGCGCGCCTTTCGGCGTCATCCAGATGACTGTGCCCGCCACCGGGATCTTCTCGTCCTCGCCCATCAGGTTCAGAAGCATGAAGACCTCATCGCCCAGGCGATACGAGCTGTTGGTAGGTATGAACAGGCCGCCGTTGATGACGTACGGCATATACGCAAGGTACAGCGCGCTCTTGTCCTTGATCGTCAGTGTCAGCAGTCCCGGTTTGCTCATCTTCTTACCTCTGGGCCGGCATTAGCCGCATACCACCCAAGTCTGTGTTCCATCCCGCGTCGGCGAGGCCCTCTGCCCAGTCGATCAACAGTGATTCCAGTGTTAGCTGAACGTTGTACGACCCTTTTGGCTGGCCTCGCAGCCGGTTGATCCTGTCTAGATAACAAAACAGGTTTCGCCTGTCCATGCGCTTCAGCACAGAATCGTCAATTGCCAGCCCGGGCGCGCGGTCGCGCCCGCCTGCGAGCGCCAGTGCACCCTGTCTCAGCTGCCGCGCCAGCCAGTCGAGCACAAAGCCGGCCTCCAGCTTGCTCCAGCGCTCCGCAACTTCTATCGGGGATACTTTTCCGGCCCCGACCGCTGTGAGTTCCCGGCTCATGGCGGCAAGCGTATCGAGGTTATCGAGCGCGTCAATCGCCGCGAGCGGTGCATTGCCGGCCACGCGCAGCGCCTCGGCCCAGCGGGCGCCCGGCTGCAGGCGGTCCAGCCACGCCAGGCCCTGGCTCTCGCCCGGTGGTGCAAAATCAATGCGCTGGCAGCGGCTGAATATGGTCGCCGGCAGGCGCCCGATACGGTCGGCAACGAGGACCAGTAATGCGTCGCCCGGCGGCTCCTCGAGCGTTTTCAGGAGGCTGTTGGCCGCGCTGTTCGTCATCCTATTGGCCGGCTCGATCACCGCCACCTTGCCGCGTCCCTCATAGCTCGTGAGCTGCAGCGTGGCGACCAGGCCGCGAACCTGCTCGATGAGGATCCCCTGCTTGTCCTCAGGCGGCTCGAGCCACTGCAGATCCGCGTGCTCGGGCCGCTCGAACGGAAACTGGGGCAGCGCGGACTGCGTGCCGATGCCGAGACGTCCACCCGCGATCCAGGCGGCCGCTGCCCGCTTGCCGATACCGGGAGGGCCCGCCAGCAGCACTGCGTGCGGGACCCTGCGGTGCCGTACCCGGTCGAGCCAGGACCGGGCGAATTCGCTGTGCCAAGTAATATCCATAAAAACAATAAATTAAGAACTAATACTCATGTTACCTATCAGCTAACAGGCCGGTCGCGATCTCACTTATGGCCGCCTGCACGGTATCGAGGTCCCGGGCACAGTCAACGATTTTGAAGCGTCCCGGATCGGCGGCCGCGAGTTCCAGGTACGCCTGCCGGACCCGCCTGAAGAAATCCGCCTGCTCCACCTCGAAGCGGTCCAGTTCGCCACGCCTGTCGGCCCGTTGCATGGCGGTCTCGACAGGTGCGTCCAGCAGGATCGTGAGATCGGGCTCGAGGTCGCCGTGAACGAACCTCGCCAGCCACTCGATGCTGTCGCGCGGAAAGCCGCGACCGCCACCCTGGTACGCGCGAGTCGAATCGGTGAAACGGTCGCTGATGACCCAGGTGCCGTCCTCAAGCGCCGGCCGTATCGCATTGTTCACGTTGATCGAGCGCGCCGCGAACATAAGCAGGAGCTCCGCGACGTCCGGCAGTGGTTCGTCGCCGTGTTCCTTCAGGATGTTCCGGATTTCTTCCGCGATGGGTGTACCCCCCGGCTCACGGGTCTTCATGACCGTATGACCCTGCGCCTCGATGAGGCCGGCGAGAAAGTCGATGTTGGTGGACTTGCCAACACCCTCGATGCCTTCGAACGTGATGAATTTTCCGCGCTGCACGCTACATTCCTTTCTTGCGGTTGCTGCGCAGCCGTTTCAGGTATTCGGACACGGCCGCATCGTGCTCGGCCTTGGTCTCGGAGAACTTGTGACTGCCGTCGCCGAGGCCTGTAGCGACGAAATAGAGTTCGTTGCCCGGCGCCGGGTGCAGTGCTGCCCGAATTGCGTCCCGACCCGGCATAGCGATCGGTGTCGGCGGCAATCCACCGCGCGTATAGGTGTTATAGGGGGTGTCGGTCCTGAGATCGCGCCGCGTGAGATTGCCGTTGAAGCCCGGTCCGATACCGTAGATGACCGTCGGATCGGTCTGCAGGCGCATGCGTTTCCCGAGGCGTCTCGCGAACACGCCGGCGATGCGGTGCCTTTCGTCGGCCCGGGCGGTTTCTTTCTCGACGATCGACGCCAGGATGAGCGCCTCGTAGGGCGAGGTGACGGGTGCGTCCGGATCACGCTTCGGCCACTCCTCATTCAGGACCGTTTGCATCAGTCCGTATGCCTGTTTGAGGAGCTTTCGATCGCGGGTATTGCGCGGGAAATGGTAGGTCTCGGGCAGGAACAGGCCCTCGGGGTTCTGCGTATCGGCGCCGAGCTCCTCCAGCAGCGCGGGCCAGTCTTCCTGGCTCATCTGCGCATCGATCTGCGGGTGCGCGTGCAACTCACGCAGCAAGTCCCACCTGTTCCAGCCCTCGACGATTGTGAACGAGTACAGCAGCACGTCACCGCTCGTGAATTTTTCGAGCAGGCCGGCTGTCGTGGTGCCGGGCTCGATGAAGTACTCGCCGGCGTGCACGGAACCGGCCTTGCCGGAGACGCGCCCGTAAATGCGCAGCATCGTGGGATAGGCGATGATCCCCTCGTCTGCAAGGCGCTGGCTGACCCTGGCGAACGGCGTGCCCGGTGCTATCTCGAAACTCGTGCCGTCGTCGGGCACGCTCACGGTGCTGTCGAGAAAGCGGTGCACCTGCCAGATCGCCGCGGCTCCGATGACCACAAGAGCTACGATCAGGATGCCGAGTGCCTTCGCGAGCGGTCTCAAGCCGGTCCCTCCGCGACGCCGCTTTCCCTGAGCAGGGCTTCGACGCGCCGGAATGTTTCTCCGGTTTGCCAGGCATGATTGCCGCAACGCCTCGCGGGCAGGATACCGAACTGGCTGTTACTGATGAACACATCGTCGGCGGCCCATAATTCGCCGACTTCGACGTCGCGAACCTGGCATTCGATTTTTGCTCGGTCGAGCAATTCGAGCACGTGGCGCCGCATGACGCCGGAAACGCCACAACGGGTTATTGCTGGTGTTGCCAGCGCCTGGCCGGTGATGAGGAACACGTTGCTCATGGTACCGCAGATGACCCGGCCGTCAGTATCCAGAGTCAGGCCTTCGAACACCGAATCATCGCTCCATTCGCTGCGAGCGAGCACCTGCTCGAGGCGGTTGAGTGTTTTCATGCCGGCCAGCTGCGGTTGAAGGGCAAGCCGCGTGTTGCAGAGCCTCAGGGTAACGCCGTCGCGGTAGCTGGACTCCGGCAAGCGACGCGCCTCCGCGACACCGGTCAGCAGCGTCGGAGACGCATCGCCTGTGCGGCGATAGCCGCGCGGTCCCCGTCCCGCGCTCAGGATGATCTTCGCGACACACCGGTTATGTCCTGCCTGCGCCGTATCCAGCGCGGTATGCACCGCGGCGCGCAGCGCCGGCTTAGCGGGCACCTGCAAACCGAGCCGTGCCGCCCCCGTTTGCAGCCGTTCGACATGGTAGTCCCACAGGCGCGGCGCGCCGTCACGTATGGCGATCGTTTCGAAGAGGCCATCGCCGTACTGAACGGCCCGATCGTCGGCGGAAACCGTGGCGCCAGGGCGTCCGTCCAGGAACCACTCGGTCATGCCACAAGCGACCGAAGCATGCCCTCGGCCTTTGCCCGGGTCTCCGCGAGCTCGGCTCGCGGCTCGGAGTCCGCAACGATGCCTGCGCCGGCCCGCAGGCTGAGCGTGCGGCCCTGCAGGACCATGGTGCGGATCAGGATATTGAGATCGAGGCTGCCGTCGCGATTCAGGTAACCGAAAGAACCCGTGTAGGCACCGCGAGCGCCGCCTTCCAGTTCGTTGATGATTTCCATGCAACGGACCTTCGGGCAGCCGGTGATCGTGCCACCCGGAAATACCGCCCGGATGGCCTCGCCCGGCGCGATACCCTCCCTGAGACGCCCGCGCACGTTCGACACGATATGATGCACGTGCGCATAGCTCTCCAGCGCCATCATCTCGTCGACCTCGACGGTTCCCGCTTCACAAACGCGGCCGAGGTCGTTGCGTTCGAGATCGATCAGCATGATGTGCTCGGCGCGCTCCTTGGGGTTCGCGAACAGCTCGACGGACAGCCGGTCGTCATCGTCACGATTGAGCGCACGCGGCCGGGTCCCGGCGATCGGCCGAGTGGATGCGACACCGTCACGGACCTCAAGCAGCCGCTCGGGCGAGGACGAAATGATCGCCCTGTCCCGCCATCGGGCCAGGCCGGCAAATGGCGCCGGGTTCGCGCCGCTCAGCGCGGCATACAGTTGCGCCGCGTCCCGCTCTTCCTTGAATTCCGTGGTCCAGCCGCGGGACAAATTGGCCTGGTAGATATCGCCTGCCGCGATGTAGTCCTTTGCCCGCTTGACGGCCCGAAGAAAGCGCTCGGCGTCCTCTTCGCGCGTCTCGGCGTCCGGTGGCTGCCCTGGTCGCTTCCTGGATTTGCCGGCTGCGCGCAGGATGTCGTCCATCACCAGGTCCCGGTCGATCGCCGCGCCCGCCTCAGCGACCAGCCAGGTCTGACGGTCGACGTGGTCATGCACAATGGCGGCAGGGCAGCGCACCGCAAACGCGGCCGGAAGCACATCGTCGGCAGGCAGCTTCAGCACGGGTTCAATTTCTGCGGCGAGTTGATAGCCAAGATAGACGAACCAGCCGCCGTGAAAAGGCAGTTGCGGCACGGGTCCTGCTCGCCGTTCCTTGCGCCACAACTCGTCCAATGCGGCGAGGAAGCCGGGCGCGGTGTTCGAGTGAGCGCCGCGCAACTGTCCGTTGCCCGCGAGTTCGAGCGACTCGCCCGGAAAGGCAAACAGGATGTCGTAACGGCCGAGAGGCGGTCGGGCGACAGTGCTCTGCAACAGGAAAGGGTATCGCTGCGGCGAAAGCCGGTGCAGCTCGAGAAGGTCGACGGGCTGCGCGAGCGCGCAGACCTGCAGATCGTCGTAGGCATTCCGCCCGTACACGGCGGCAAGCTCAGTCGAAGGCTCGAAAGATCAGGCTGCCGTTCGTACCGCCGAAACCGAACGAGTTCGAAATCGCTATAGTAATCGTCGCGTCACGAGCCTCGTTGGGCACGTAATCGAGATCGCATTCGGGGTCCTGGTTGTCCAGGTTGATTGTCGGTGGTACCACCTGATCCCTGATAGCGAGGACAGAGAATATCGCTTCGACGACGCCGGCTGCACCGAGCAGGTGCCCGGTCGTCGATTTCGTCGAACTGACCATCAACGTATCGGCGGCGTCGCCAAAGGTCCGGCGGATACCGACCGATTCACCAATGTCCCCGGCCGGCGTCGAGGTGCCGTGCGCATTCAGGTACTGGATATCCGCAGGATCGACGCCGGCGTCGCGGATCGCGGCGCTCATGCACTTGCGGGCACCCTCGCCATCCGCAGGCGGTAAGGTGATGTGGTAGGCATCTCCGCTCATACCGAAACCGATGAGTTCAGCGTAGATAGTCGCACCGCGGTTCCTCGCATGCTCGAGTTCCTCGAGCACCACGCAACCGGCGCCGTTGCTCAGCACGAAACCGTCGCGGTCGGCGTCCCAGGGGCGGCTCGCAGCGGCTGGATCATCGTTGCGCGTGGACATCGCTCGTGCGGAGCAGAAGCCGGCCATTGCCAGCGGCGTTGTCGCGTACTCGGAACCGCCGGCCAGCATCACGTCGGCGTCGCCATGGACGATACTGCGGCCGGCGAATCCGATACAGTGCGTCGACGTTGCGCAGGCCGTGACGATGGAGATATTGGGCCCGGTGATGTGCTGCAGTATGCTGACCTGGCCGGATGTCATGTTGATGATCGATCCGGGTATGAAAAACGGCGAGACCTTGCGCTGGCCGCCGGCGAGCAGCTTGTCGTGGTTGTCTTCGATGAACTTGATGCCACCGATGCCCGAGCCCATCGCAACGCCGATGCGGTGACCATTGTCTTCCGTTATCTCCAGGCCTGCATCCCTGATCGCGTCGATGCTGGCGGCCACACCGTAATGAATAAAGGGATCGTTCTTGCGCTGTTCCTTGGGGGCAAGGTACTGGTCGACGTCGAAGTCCCTGACGCTGCCGGCAATCCGGGTGGGATAACTGCTCGCATCGAAATCCTCGATCGGGCCGATGCCGGAGTTGCCCTCGCAAACGTTGCGCCAGGCATCATCGAGCCGGCTGCCCACCGGCGAGACGATGCCCATTCCGGTGATGACAACGCGACGTTTGCTCAATGTTATACCGTCTGGATTTGGCGGGACCGCCGGTGAGGAAACTTGAAGAGGAGCGCGGCGACGATGACGACCGTCGCCGCGCCTGATCGATCAACTATCGCTGGCGCGAGCGGTAACGAAGTCGATAGCCTGCTGTACTGTGGTGATCTTCTCGGCTTCCTCGTCCGGGATTTCGGTCTCGAACTCTTCCTCGAGAGCCATAACCAGTTCGACCGTGTCGAGCGAGTCTGCGCCGAGGTCATCGACAAATGAAGCATCGTTCGTCACCTCGTCTTCTTTGACGCCGAGCTGCTCGGCAACGATGCTTTTAACTTGTTCTTCAATACTG
>Ga0209536_100006571_pt1 | contig 17736 bp, 15 predicted proteins | sample DeeMarSeWOR28_12_FD_187461 | JGI IMG/M metagenome (GOLD analysis project Ga0209536, IMG submission 187461) | Marine sediment microbial communities from White Oak River estuary, North Carolina - WOR-2-8_12 (SPAdes) (version 2) | ecosystem: Environmental > Aquatic > Marine > Intertidal zone >... | reverse complement strand
CGCAACGTCCGGGTCGAAGGCTTTAGCGGAAGCGTCAACGGTGGGTTGCGTGTCGATCCAGGCGAACGGGTTGCGATCGTAGAAGGCTGTCTGATTCAAAGCAGCGAGGCGGGCTCCGTCGGGGTCTATCTTGCCGGCGGCGCAGGCGTGAGCTCGTTCGAGAACAACGTGGTGGACACCGAATCGTTGTCGGTCGACGCTGCCATGCCAGGCTTCAGCGACGTCCTCAGGACGTCCAGCGTCTACGAGGCGCCGCTGCGCGTGCGGGGGAGCAGTGCCGCCGGCGTCGACATGGTCTGGAGCAGGCCGGCGGCGAGCGATACCAGCACGCAAGCGATTCGACCTACGGGGAATCTGGGCGTCACCAACGGGTCACTGCTCATCGAGGCCGGCAACCGCATCGAGATGCCGCTCAACGGACAACTGGCGATGACAAACAGTCAGTTGGCTGTCGACGGCACCCCAAGCGAGCCAGTCATCTTCGAGCCGGCGTCCGGCGCGGCCTACTGGAACCGGATTCGACTTCGCGGCCCGGGCGCAACCGGTGCGTCGCGCATCACGCATGCCGTGCTCCAATCAGCGGGCTCCGATCCGGCACTCGGGGCGTCGACGCAGCGCGCAGCGCTAGCGGTGGAAGCCAACAGCGGGGCCCCAGCGACCCCCGCAATCTCGAACACCACCATCGTGGATAGCAACGGCTACGGGATGACCTTCGCGAACGAGACCCACTGCGGCGGCGGCTGCAACGACAACATCATCGTAGGCTCACGATTCTCTGCGCTGCGTATGGTCGCGAACTTCGTCGGGCGCTTCGGGACTGGCAACGCCCTTGCAGGCAACAACACCTCCGGAACATTGGGGCATGAAGGCGTCTGGGTTGCGGGCGACGTCCTCGATACGACTGCTGCGTGGCCGGCCAATGACGTTCCGTACGTCGTGCAAGGCGATATCGAGCTCCGCCAGTCGTACCCCTTGGATCCGGTTCCGGTGCTGACCATCGAGCCCGGCGCGGAGCTCCGTTTCGCGAGCGATCGACGGCTGCGCGTGGGTGAAGGCAACGACGGCGTGCTCGACGCGCGTGGGACGGCCAGTCAGCCGATCACCTTCACCAGCATCGACGCCACTGCACCGGTCTTCTGGCGTGGCATCGATTTCAACCAGGGATCGGACGGCTCGATGCTCGACCACGTCGTGGTCTCTTACGGTGGTCGCAGCAACGGCACCGGCAACGTGAACTTCCGAAGCGGCGCGGTCGTGACGATCGGCGTGGCGACGCTCTCCCTCTCGGAGGAATACGCTGCTGTGATCTACACGGGCTCTGCTCCGATGTTCACCGGCCCGACGACGAACCGGGTGTACGAGCTCAACGGACAAGCGAGCAACCCAGGGAGCGGTGATCCGGCGTTCGACTGCGTACGCGACATCGCGACCGGGACCTGCAACCCACTCTAAGGTCCGCGAACAGGGGAAGGGTCGTTGCCGGTTTGAGTCCGGAGCTTGCACCGCCAGATCGGCTCTCCTAGGCTCCGGCTTCATGTCCGACGAGGACGAGATCTCGCAGAAGACGCTGGCGGTTCATGGTGGTGAGCCGAGGACGTACCCGTACGATGCCTTGGTGGCGCCGATCACGCAGACCGCGACGTACTCGTTCGCCGACACCGCGGAGCTCATCGCCTATTTCGAGGGGCACAAGGAGCGCGAGGAGTACGGGCGGTACGGCAATCCGTCCGTGCGCCTGGTCGAGGAGAAGGTCGCCGCCCTCGAGCGTACCGAGGACGCTGCCGCATTTGCCAGCGGAATGGCCGCGATCACATCGACGATCCTCGCTCTGGTGAAGTCCGGATCGCACGTCATCTTATTCGCGGATTGCTACCGGCGAACGAGGCAGTTCGTGACGACTTTTCTCGACCGATTCGGGGTCGCGAGCACTTTGATTCCGCCCGCCGACGTCGAGGCGCTGAAGGCTGCCATCCGGCCGGAGACGCGGCTCGTCATTGCAGAGGCACCGACCAATCCCTACCAGACAATCCCCGACCTCGAGCAGCTTGCCGAGATCTGTCGCGGAATGAAGGTCAAAACACTCATCGACAGCACCTTCGCCACTCCGATCAACTTCAAGCCCGCGAGCTATGGCATCGACATCGTGGTTCACAGCGCGACCAAGTACTTGGCCGGACACAACGACGTCCTCGGCGGTGTCGTCGCCGGCAAGAGTGGATTGGTGTCGCTGGTGCGTGACCTTCGCAGCGTGTTTGGGGCCTGCCTCGACCCGCATGCTGCCTATCTGATTCATCGCGGAATCAAGACCCTCGCGCTGCGCGTCGAGCAGCAGAATACCTCGGCGCAAGCGCTCGCAGAGCGACTCGAGGCCCACCCCCGAGTCCAGCAGGTCTGGTACCCGGGGCTCCCCTCGCATCCAAATCACGAGACGGCGAAGCGTCTGATGAGCGGCTTCGGAGGCGTGGTGACCTTCTCTGTCGACACCGACCTCGAGGGGACGAGCCGCTTCATCGACGCATGCAAAATCCCCCGGATCGCGCCGAGCTTGGGCGGAGTCGAGTCGCTGATCGAGCAGCCCGCGTTGATGAGTTACTTCGAGCTCAGCACCGAAGAGCGCGAGGCGATCGGCATCAAGAACAACCTGGTACGCTACGCTGTCGGCATCGAAGACAGCGACGAGCTCATCGCGGACCTCGTCGCGGCGCTCGATGCGAGCGGCTAAGGTATCGCAGCAGATACTGCAAGTCGCATTACAAAACCCGGCTGGAAGTCTCTACCACGGCGGAGGGCCAGAGGGGCAGCCTCAGCCACCGGTGGGTGCAAGTGCGCGAAATCGCTGTTGACGCGCCTAGGCCCCTAGATATACTGAGCCCCCAATGGGGAGAGAATCGATGACGAAATCGGAGCTCATCGACGCTGTAGCCCAGCGGACGAAGATCACCAAGAGCCGAGCTGAACAGGTTGTAAACTGCGTCTTCAATGCGATGACGTCGGCGCTCGAGCAGGGGGAGGGGATCGAAATCCGCGGCTTCGGGAGCTTCACGGTTCGTGAATACAAATCCTACAGCGGGCGAAATCCGCGGACGGGCAAGCCCGTACCGGTGCCGGAAAAGCGCCTGCCGTTCTTCAAAGTTGGCAAAGAGCTCAAGGAGCTCGTCAACGGGAGCGTCGTCGAGGGCGGCGCGGCCGAGCCCGGCGAATAGGGGCCGGCGATGAAACCAGAAGCGCAGCTCGCCGAGCTCAAGCGCGGTGTGGTCGACTTACACGTGGAGTCGGAGCTCCTCGAGCGGCTCAGTTCGGGCAAGCCTCTCAAGATCAAAGCCGGCTTCGATCCCACCCGGCCCGACTTGCATCTCGGGCACACGGTGTTGCTCAACAAGATGCGCCAGTTCCAAGACCTGGGCCACGATGTCGTATTCATCGTCGGCGACTTCACGGCTCAAATCGGCGATCCGTCCGGCCGGAGCAGCACTCGGCCCGTCCCGACCCGTGATGAGATTCTCGAGGGCGCGCGCACCTACGCCGAGCAAGCGTTCAAGATCCTCGACCAGGATCGAACTCAAATCGTCTACAACGGCGAATGGCTAGGCAAAATGGCGTTCGACGACGTCATTCGGCTAGCTGGCAAGTACACGCTCGCACGAATGATGGAGCGGGACGATTTCCGCCGGCGCTGGTCGGAACACCAGAGTATCTCGATTCACGAGCTTCTGTATCCACTGGCACAGGCGTACGACTCGGTGGTTCTCAAGTGCGACGTGGAGCTCGGCGGCACCGATCAGCTATTCAATCTCTTGGTCGGCCGCGAGATCATGCGCGAGATGGGGCAGCGCCCGCAGATCGTCATGACCACTCCGATTCTGGAAGGCATCAACGCGCGCTCCGAAGACGGAAAGATCGTTGGCGCCAAGATGAGCAAGTCGCTCGACAACTACGTCGGCGTCGCCGAGGCGCCCAAGGAACAGCTCGGTAAGCTCATGAGCATCTCCGACGACTTGATGTGGCGGTACTACGAGCTTCTCTCGACGCACCCGGCGCCAGAGATCGAGCGCCGTAAACGCGCTTGCGCGGCCGGGGAGATGAACCCCCGTGACGCGAAGCTCGCGCTCGCGAAAGAAATCGTCGGTCGCTACCACGACGCCGGCCAGGCCGACGCTGCCGAGGCTTCCTGGCTCGCGCAGTTCTCGAAGCGGCAAGTCCCAGACGACATGCCGGAACACGAGATCGCGGTCGAAGGCGAGTCCATTTGGATTCCCAAGCTCCTGAGCGATGTCGGCCTGGTGAAGAGCTCCAGTGACGGCCGGCGCCGTATCCAGCAAGGCGGCGTGGAAGTCGACGGCGAGCGCATCAACGACCCCCAAACCAGCCTCCAAAAAGGCCGCCGCTACGTCATCAAAGCGGGCAAACGAGCCTGGGCCGCTGTCACGCTCAAGTAGGGACAGGGTGCCCGCGCCGTCCCCCTGTTGACGCGATAGGATTTACGATGTAAAAGAATGGGGTGTCTCGCGCTCCTTTGACGATGGAAGAGGTGGATGCGTTTCGCGCGCGAGCCGTGGACGCAGCGATGGGGCTCTTTGCGGATCGAGGATATCGCGGGGTGACGCTTCGATCACTCGCCGAGGTGCTCGGCGTGAGCGCGATGACTCCTTATCGGTACTTCGAGAACAAGGAGGCGTTGTTCTCGATGGTGCGCACCGAAGCTTTTCGGCGGTTCGCAGATGCGCAGCGCGATGCGGTTGCGGGCATCGAGGATCCCGAAACCGCGCTGCGGTTCTTGGCGAGGACCTATGTGAGCTTCGCCCTCGACGAGCCTAACGCGTATCACATCATGTTCGAGCCGTCGCAGGCTCCAGCAGCCGCGCATCCCGACCTCGAGTCGGAGCAGGCGAGGGCGTTTTCCTATCTTCACGGGGCAGTACAAGCCTTGGTCGATGCGGGCGGCATGAAGGGTGACCCTCTACAGCGCGCACACGTCCTTTGGGCCCAGGTTCACGGTCTCGTCTCCTTGCACTTGGCGGGCAAGCTCGTGATGGGCTGTTCACTCGAAGAGCTCGTACCCACGGTTTTCGACAAGGCGGAAGCTGCGCAATGATGCGCAGATAGGAGAGCGACATGCGGATTGGAACTTCCTACAAGCAGCACCCTGGTCTCCGGGACGAATGGGATGCCATCGTCATCGGCTCCGGGATTGGCGGACTGACCACCGCGGCGAGCTTGGCGAAGCTCGCCAACAAGCGCGTCCTCGTGCTCGAGCGGCACTATACGGCCGGCGGGTTCACCCACACATTCCGGCGGCCGGGCTACGAGTGGGATGTTGGCATCCACTACATCGGCGAGGTGGCGCACCCGAAAGCCATGGGCCGCCGCATGTTCGACTTCCTCACGGACGGGAAGCTCGAGTGGGAAGACATGGGAGAGGTCTACGACCGCATCTACCTCGGCGACAATGCGTACGATTTGGTCAAGGGCTACGAGAACTTCCGCGCGCAGATTCATGAGTACTTCCCGCAGGACGAGGCGGCGATCGATCAATACCTCGAAAAGGTCGTCGCGACCGTCAAGAAGGCGCAGATGTTCTTTGCCGAGAAGGCCGTGCCGCCATTCGTATCGACCTTGTTCGGTGGGATGATGCGTCGGCCGACGCTCAAGGAAGCAACTCGAACCACACGCGAAGTCCTCGAGGAGATCACCCAGAACCAAGAGCTGATCGGAGTGCTCACGGGCCAGTTCGGCGACTACGGATTGGTCCCCGCGAAGGGCAGCTTTTTCATCCACGCCATGGTCGTCGCACACTACTTCCGCGGCGCCTCCTACCCCATAGGCGGCGCCTCGCGCATCGCCGCAAGCATCATTCCGACCATCGAAGCAGCAGGGGGAGAGGTCGTCACCAACGCCGATGTGCAGGAGATCCTGGTTCACGACGGCAGGGCGGTCGGCGTCAAGCTCGCCGACGGCCACGAGCTTCGCGCGCCCCTCGTCATCAGCAACGCCGGCGTCATCAACACGTTCGAGAAGCTGTTGCCTGCCGCCGTCGCCAACGAGACCGGGTACGCAGCCAAAGCCCGCAAGATCGGCGCGTCGATCGCGCACCTTTCGCTCTACGTCGGTCTGCAGGGGACGACCGAGGAGCTCGGGCTCGAGAAGACCAACCATTGGGTCTACCGCGACCACGACCACGAGAAGAACTTCGAAGCCTTCGAGAAGGATATCAACGCTCCTCTCCCGGTGGTGTACCTGTCGTTCCCATCCGCCAAGGACCCCGACTTCAACCGTCGCTACCCCGGCAAGTCGACAATCGAGGCGATCACGCTCGGACCTGCGACTCCGTTCAAGCAGTGGGAAAACACCAGTTGGAAGAAGCGAGGGGCCGCATACGACGAGCTCAAAGCGAGCCTGTCAGAGCGGCTGCTCGACACACTCTACAAGCATGCGCCCGGCGCGCGCGGCAAAGTCGAGATCGCGGAGCTCTCCACCCCGCTCACGACGACCAACTTCGCGGCGCATCCAGACGGCGCGATCTACGGCCTCGCGCACAGCCCCGAACGGTATCAGCAGCGCTGGCTGCGCCCGCGAACGCCGATCAAAGGCCTCTATCTCACCGGCGCCGACGTCGTGAGCGCGGGTTTGATGGGCGCGATGATGGGCGGCTTCGTTTGTGCGTCCGCGGTGCTCAATGGCAACGTACTCGGACAAGTCCTGAAACATCAGGCGCAAACCTTGCGCGCCAACGCTGACAGATCCCCTGCACCTTCGCGGTCATGACCATCTAAACGGCTCGCCGTGTCGTCACGATTCGGTATGCTAGCCGAGTCATGACTCCACTCGACCTCGAGCATCCAGTTTGGGAGCAGGTGTACATGGTTGCGCCGCTCATCCTGGTGGGCACACGCGAGCCCGACGGCACCTACGATTTGGCGCCCAAGCATCTGGCCATTCCGATGAGCTGGGACGAGCACTACGGCTTCGTGTGCACGTCCTCTCATGCGACCTACACGAACGCCCAGCGTGAGGGTTGCTTCACGGTGAGCTTCCCGCGGCCCGATCAAATCGTGATCACCAGCTTGGCTGCGGCGCCCAGGTGCGAGGACCAGCACAAGCACTCGCTCGACGCGATTCCAACCGTGCCAGCGACCAAGGTCGATGGCGTGCTCGTCGAGCGTGCCTACCTCCACTTCGAGTGCGAGCTCGACCGCATCATCGATGGATTCGGCGCCAACAGCCTCGTCGTCGGCAAGATCGTTGCCGCATCTGCCGCCGAGGACAGTCTGCGCGATCGGGACCGCGACGCGCACGACATGATCGCCCATTCGCCGATGCTGGCCTACCTCCATCCTGGTCGGTTCGCTGAGATTCACCAGACCAATGCGTTCCCCTACCACGTCGGTTTCAAGCGCTAGTCGATCCGCGATGCCCGCAGACCTGGCGCAGCGAGTCTTCGAACATTTGGACAAGAGCCGAGCCGCAATGTTCGAGCTTCTCGAGCGACTCGTGCTCTGCGAGTCGCCGTCGCGTGATCGAGAAGCGCAGAAAGAAGTCCTCGCGCTGCTCTCGGACTCGTTCGCCGAACGTCGGTTCCAACCCCGTCTGCTGAGCGGCAGACACAGCGGGGGCATGCTTCTCGCCATGCCGGCTGATCGACGACGCCACCGGCCGCATCAACTGATCCTGGGCCACAGCGACACGGTCTGGCCCGTGGGCACTCTCGCCACGATGCCCGCCCGAACCGATGACGAAGGAACCTTTTGGGGACCGGGCTCGTACGACATGAAAGCCGGGCTCGTGCAGGGTTTGTTCGCGGTTGAGGCACTGGCCGTCGTCGGCGCTGATCCGCTCCCGGTAACGCCGGTTTTCTTGATCAACTCGGACGAAGAGATTGGTAGCCACGAATCGACGCGAGTGATTGTCCGGTTCGCGCGCGGCGCCGATCGCTGCTTCGTGCTCGAACCCTCCCTAGGCCCCGAAGGCGACCTCAAGACCGCGCGCAAGGGCGTCGGGCGCTTTACGATTACCGTCCGGGGTATCGCGGCACACGCAGGCCTCGACCCGGGCAAGGGCGCGAGCGCAATTCTCGAGCTCTCGCACATCATCCAGAAACTCTTCGCGCTGAACGACTCGGGCAGAGGCATCACCGTCAACGTGGGCACCATCGATGGCGGCTTGAGCCCAAACATGGTGGCTCCACAGAGCACGGCGGTCGTCGACGTGCGGGTGCCGACGCGCGAGGACGCCGCGCGGATCGAGCAGGCCATTCACGCTCTGCGAGCGGAGACGCCCGGCACCGAGGTGCGCGTCGAAGGCGCCGTGCGGCGTCCCCCGATGGAGCGCACCCCTCGGAACCAGCGTCTCTGGCAGCTCGCTAAGCGTGGGGCCGAGGAGCTCGGCATCGAGATCGACCAGGCCGCTGCCGGCGGCGGCTCCGACGGCAATACGACCAGCCTATTCGCGCCAACGCTCGACGGCCTCGGCGCGGTTGGCGCGGGCGCTCACGCGGCGAACGAACACCTCATCCTCGACCGGATGGTGGAGCGATCGGCGCTGCTCGCGCGCCTGCTCTCCTTCCCACCGCTCGACGAGGTGGTACCCCGAGAAGCCTAGATTCCGGCAACGCGGATCACTGCGTCGCGTCCGGGCAGGTCTGCGCCGACCTCCGCGAGGAGCAGGTCCGCGGGGCACTGCCCGCGCTCGAGAAGCGCGCGCAGTGGATTCAGGAGCACGCTTTCGTCCTCGCCCGCTTCATTGCGATCGGCGATGCGCCGCAAACCCGCCTCCGCGAGCTCGAGAATCTCGCCAGCCCAATCCACCGCATCGCGATTCATGAACTTGGTTTGCACGCCGCGCCTCGCGAGCCTGTCGCGTTGCCGTTCGACTTCTGCATAGGACCAAGGGTCGACCATGCCTTCGAGCGCGCGCAAGCTCTCGTCGTCGTAGAGTAGGCCTTTCCAGAGCGCCGGGAGTGCGAACAGCATCTCGGGCCTCTGGACATCGGCGCCCCGGCACTCGAGCGTGCTCTTGAGCCGAACCTCCGGGAAGAGCGTGCTCAAGTGCACCACCCAATCGCCGTAGCTCGCCTTCACACCCTCGAACCCTTGCTCCATGAAGGCGCGGAAGGACTGCCCGGTGTTGTAGTGCGCCTTGCCGTTGCGCTTGAAGAGGAACATCGGTGCGTCGAGCGCCCATTCGACGTAGTCGACATACCTGGGGTGATCCTTCCAGGCGAACGGCAGCAGGCCGGAGCGATCGGGGTCCATGTGAAGCCACGCGAGGGCGCGATACGACTTGTAGCCGGTGCGCTTGCCCTCGTTCCACGGGCTATTCGCGAACATCGCCGTGACGAGTGGCTGGGCTCGAAGCCCGACGCGAAGCTTTCGCATCGCGTCCCCCTCGGACGCATAGTCGAGGTTGGCCTGCACGGTGCAGGTCTTGGTCATCATGTCGCCGGCCATCGTGCCGCGCGTCGGCATGTACTCGCGCATCACCCCGTAACGCATCTTCGGGACCCAGCCGAGCTCGTCGACCGATGCAAATGGGTGGCATCCAAGCGCGAGCCAGGTGAGCCCGAGCTCCTCGATCACCGGCTCGAGCTCAGCCCAATGCTTGTCCGACTCCGCCTTGCCTTCGTGTACCGAGCGGTAGGGCGCGCCCGAAAGCTCGATCTGCGAGCCGGGCTCTAGCGTGATGGAGCCATCGCCGCGTCGCAGCGCAATGACGGGACCGTCTGCAATCTCGCGTTCTGGCTCCCATCCTTGGTCTCGAATTAGGCGGTCGAAAATCGTGACGACGCTCACCGGACCATCGTAGGGAAGGCGTGCGCCGTCAGCCTTGCCTACCGCAATCCGCTCCGCCTCCGTACCGATCCGCCAACGCTCCCGCGGTTTCTCCGCGTCGTGGAACAGCACGAGCAAGTCATCCATCCCGCGAAGCGGGGCATCGAGTTTGGGCAACGTGTCCTCTGGGTCCGCTGATGCGGCGCGGGACCCTACCACGAAGGCGCAGCGAATGCCCCCGGGCGGAACGACTTCGTGGTTGCGCGATCCCCGCGGACGTGGTGGAACACCCCCGTGGATCAACTGCTCGAGCTGCTGAGGGAGCGTGGGTTTCGCCGTGGTCACTTCGTCCTGAGCTCCGGCAAGGAGAGTGACTTCTTCATCGACTGCAAACCCGTGGTGCTGCTCGCACGAGGGCACGCCCTCGTCGGCCGCGCATTGCTAGATCGAATCGGCGACGCGCTGGGCCCCGTTTCCGCGGTCGCCGGGGTCGAGCTCGGCGGTTGTCCCTTGGCGTCGGCGGTCGCGTATGCATCGTGGGCCGAAGGAACCCCCCTCGACGCCGTGTACATTCGAAAGAGCACGAAAGAGCACGGCACCAAGAAGATGCTCGAAGGGGCCGATCACCTCACACCCGGCGCCAAGTTGGCGATCGTCGAAGACACCGTGACGACCGGGGGATCGACGCTCCGGGCCGTGCAAGCCGTCCGCGATGCGGGTTTCGAAGTTGCCGGCGTCGTGACGGTCGTCGATCGCTTGGAAGGCGGCGCGGACGCGATCCGCGACGCGGGCATAAGCTTCAGCGCCCTCTACGACCGAAGCGACTTCATGGGGGATGGATGAGCCAATCCTCCCGCGCGTTCTTGCTGATCCTCGCCGCGCTCGCCGTCGTCGGGTGCAAGCCGCAGAAGGTCACCCTGGAACCTGGCGCGCGGACGTTCACGCCTCAGTCGTACCCACAGGTCTGGGAAGCCTGGACCCGCGAAGAGGAATCGTTCGCGTGGAAAGATCTCTCGCACGAGATCTTCGTGGGAGCGACCTTCGAGTCATGGGAGTTCCGTTGGGCGTATGTCATCCGTTACGCGTACGACTACAGCCTCAGCCCGGAGGCGCGCGACGAGATGCTCGACGCCAGCCTCGCGAGCTCCCGCCAGGAGCACCGGTTCTTCGTGACGCTCTCGGGCCTAGACTTCCGGGAGTCGAACTTGGCCGACAAGGCATCGGCCTGGCGGGTGCTGCTGCTCGACCCGGCCGGTAACCAGACGAGCCCCGTCCTGATGGAGCGTGTGAGACGGCCTACAGCGGTGGATCGCGTCTATTTCCCCCAAGTTAGTCCATTCCGGCAGACATTCAGGCTCACCTTTCCCGCGGTGGACGCCGAAGGCCGGCAGACGATTCCCGACGGCGCGGAGTTCGTCATATTGCGATTCACGGGTGCCCGTGGCCGCGCGGACCTCAAATGGGAGCTTCGGCCCGCGACCGGCGGTTGACGAAGGTTTGACACCTTCAAGCCCCTGTCGCTATCCTTTCGGTGCGCATAAGCCTTCGGAACGAATGGGGAAACGGGCCGTGCGCGGAGGTTTGGGATGATTGTGCGCCACAGGGGGTGGGCGGTTGCAGTTCTTATTGCAACGCTCGGTTTGGGTTGTCACGCAGCCAAAGATGATCCGGAGGGGCAAGCCGAGGAGCTCGCGGATCCGGTGCGTCGCGAAAACGCGATCTTCAACCTCAAGGAGATCTACACGGAGACGCTCGCCGCAAACAACGGCGACCGGAGCAGCGAAGCAGTGGCCGAAGTGGCCGACGTGATCGTCGGACCGCTAACCGAGGCCTATCTCAAGTATCCGGAAGATCGCATCAGCGGCCTCCAGATTCTTGATCTGCTCTACGAGATGCGAGACCCGAGAAGCTTGCCGGCGCTCACCGAGGCCCTGAACTGGCGAACCGAGGTCTCGGAGGACCACGCGATTCGCGCCGCGCAGACTATCCAGGCGATTGACGTTCCCGACGCGGAACGATCGCAAACGATCGCAGCGCTCGGCCGCTCGCTCGAGCGGATCACCGGCTCGCGCCCCGAGGACAACAAGATGCGCGTCTCGATGATTCGCGCGCTCGGGTCGCTCAAGGACCAAGGCGCCACCGAGATTCTAACCGCGATTGCGACGAAGCAAGACGAGAGCCAGAACTTCCTGATCAACCGGCTTGCCGCGCAGCAGCTAGGTGAGCTGCGGGATGCGTCCGCTATACCGGCGCTGATCAAGTGCTTGTTCCTCTTCGCACCCGGACGTCCGGACATGCGCATGAACGACGTGGCCGCTGAAGCGTTGATCCTCATTGGCCGCCCCTCACTCGCGCCGCTGCTCGGCGTGCTCGCGGGGAAGGATGCCACCGCGAATTCCATCGCGAAGCACTACATCGACGCAATCCAGGCGCGTCGGCCGGACTTGGCGACTCGAATGACCGTGAGGCAAGTGACCGGCAGCGAGGCGAGCTTCGCCCTCGGCGCGCTTGGTTTCTCCGAAGCGCTCGAGCCCCTTTTGGAGGAAGCCGCTTCGTCCGACACCGCGCGAAAGCTCAACGCTGCGATCGCGCTGGTCCGCATAGACGTCCCCTCGGCGCAGCAGGAGCGGGTGCGCGCGACGTTGAAAAAGGTCTACGACGGTCTCCCTAAGGGGTTTGGCGGCGTTGCGATGCGCGGCCAGTTGCTCGCCGCCATCGCACACACCTACGACGCGCAGATGATGCCGTTCATCTACGAGCAAGCCGCGGACAAGAAGGCGAACCCCGAGCTTCGTCTGATCGCGGTTCACAACTATGCGCTCCTTGCCGATAAGCAAGAGGCGGCCAAGCTGGCGAGTCTCATTGGAGGAGAGCCGCGCTCCGAAGACGGCGGCTACCGCGAGAAGTTCGAAGAGAACCAGCCCCTGATCGAGCTGGCGAACGAATGCGACACCAGCGTGGACTGTTGGGTATCGAAGGCGGGGAGCTCCGACACCGCGAAGGCACGAAAAGGCGCGTACATGCTGGGTCGCTTTGCCACCGGCAATCAAAAGGCGATCGACGCGTTGGTCGGTCAGCTCGGCAGCGAAGATCTCGGCGTTCGCTTGTCGTCGCTCATGGCCATCGACCAGATCGCGGTAGACGGCAGCCCCGCTGCAGTCGCCAAAATTGATGACCTCCGTACGCGTGAAGAGGGGCAGTCGGTGTGGACGCGCTTCCGCGGGGAGGCGCTTCCCATTCAGGCGCGACTTCGCAGCCGTGGAGGCGACGCCAGCTAGAACGTCGGCGGGTGAGCCGTGGTGCGAGCCAACATTTCATTCTTGGTGGTCTGCGCGCTGACCCTTGCTGCTTGCGGGCGCGAAGAGGCCAGCGGGCCGGTTGCTGCGCGCAACGCGCGAGCGGTAACTGACATCGTGGCTCGTGTCGGGGGAAGCCCGATTGCAGCGGCCGACGTGGCGGCCCGCATGACCGCAGAGGGCCTCGACGCCGGCACGGCCCTCGATCGACTCATCGAGGATGAGCTCCTGCTGCAGGAAGCGACGCGCAGGGGGATCACTGCGGACCGCGAACAGCAACGAGCCGCGGAACGCGTGATGGTGCGCGCGATGTTGCACGACCTCGAGAAAGATCTCACCCCGCAATCAGTGCCCGCGGAAGAAGTGCGGGCAGACTTCGAGGCCCAACGAGAGAAGCTTCAGGTTCCCGAGCGCCGCAGCTCCTGGCACATCCTCGTGAAGGACTCCTCGGATGCCGGCAAGAGTCTGGCGGAGTCGATCCAGTCCGAGGTTCGAGCAGCCAAAGATCCGAGAACCGTATTCGAGCGCTATGCGGAGGACGGAGACGCCGAGACTGCGCTCGAAGTGACTGCCGAGGACCTTCCGCCGATCGCGCTCCGCTCGGGGATCGAACAGCCATACAAAGACGCGCTGTTCGCGGCGAGGTCGACCGGCCCGCTCGATTCGCTGGTCGAGACCTCCTATGGTTGGCACGTCATCGTGCTCACGGAAATCCTGCCAGGTGAGCGCAAGACCTTGCGCGACGTAGAAGACGAAATACGCACGCGCCTCAGCTACAAGAAACGCTTCGAACGACTGGCGGAGGTCGTCCGGGCGCGTGAGGCGGACGGACTCGTCGACTACGACGAGGAAGGTGTCGCGCTGCTGCTTGCGATGCCCGGATTGCCGGAGCGTTCTCAGTAGACCTTCAGTTCGCCGGCTGTAACAGGTCGCCCGTTACCCGGTAGACGCTCGGCGGATTGGCGGGCACCCGCTCGGGTGAGAGCGCTCCGACGGACGTCACCGGAGTCACGGAGGCCCCCGCCTTCAAGGCCTCGGCGAGTGCCTCGCGGGTTTGATGCCCCTGCCTGAGCGTCGCGGAGATCATACGATAGGCGTCGTATCCATAAGCGGCGAAGGTCTGGGGCGGTGTGCCGTAGCGGGTCTGGTACGCAGCTCGAAAGTGCTCGCTGACCGCAGTCTCGGACGCGTCGTAGAACGGTAGTGCGATGAGCGCGCCTTGAAGGTAGCGGCCTGCCCGACTCAGCAGAGCCGGCGACCAGCTGGGGCTCGGGAGCAGGAAATGCACTTCGCGCTCTGCGTGCTCTGGCAATGTCCCGTCGCCGACGCTCCACGCGCCCTCGGCCGCAAACGTCGGCGCGATCAACGCAACCTGGTCGGCCACGTCGGCCAGGAGCACGACGTCGCAGGTGGTTTCGAGCACGGTTCGCACGTAGTCGACGAACGATTTGGTGCCGGGCGGGTACGCGACGCCTTCGCAAGCCACTCCGCCCGCGGCAGAGACTTCCTGGTCGAAGAGCCGCTCCAACGTGCGTCCGTAGCCGTGATCCGGGTAGAGGATCACGAAGCGCGAAAGTCTTCTCGAGCGCGCGTTACGAACCAACGCGCTCAGCTCGTCTCGAGGGCTATACATGAGGCGAAACACCTCGTCGCCAGCGCTCGTGACGGCGTCCGACGCAGAGAAGCTGAGCAACGGGACGCCAGAGCGGCGGGCGGCTTCCGCGGCGGCTTCGGTCGTGCGGCTGTCGACGGGCCCCAGCACGGCGATCACACCTTGGTTTCCGACGAGCGCATCCACCGCCGCGCGCGTCTTGGCAGCGTCGCCGCCGGTATCCTCGACGGCGAGCTCGGGCCCGCCTTCCTCGAGCTGTGCGAGCTGCATCCCCTGGAGGAGCTGACGGCCAACCTCACGCCCGCGCCCGCTCAGCGGAAGCAGGGCGCCCACCGCGTAGGGATTGCCATGCAGGAACTCGTCCGCGCGTGCCACGAGAATGGTCACCTCGGGAATACTCATCGCCTCGCTCGCTCGGAGCGCGTCCGCGGTTCGGCGGATGGACTCCGCGTCTTGGATCTGAAGCGCGTGCTCGAGGAGCCGTACTCCGATGGCGGCATGGGGAAGGGCCCGAGGGCGGAGCTCTTCGTAGAGCGCAACGGCCTCCTCGATGGTGACCCTTTGTGCGAGCAACTCCGTGGTCGCCCAAAAGCGTTGGGGATCGGGCGGGTCGCCACCACGCTCGCTTAGAGCGTCGAGCACCCGGAGCGCCACGACGCCGTTCGTGGTTTGCTCGGATGAGAGCACGGCGGTGTCCCAGAGAAGCGCCTGCTCCTCAGCAGAGAAACGCTCCCCTGCAAGCGGCTCGACGGTCGAGAGCGCGCGCTCGGGATCTCCCAGGACCAGCTGGCAAGCGCCTAGATGGAGCGACGCCCGAAGCGCGATGGCGCGGTCCGCGCTGTCCTGCGCTTGCTCGAAGTGCGGCACCGCGCTCGCGCAGCGCCCAACGTCGGCGCTGAGAACCCCGAGCTCGAGGCGCGCCAAATCCGCCTCTACTGTGCCCTGGTGCGCGATGATGAACTTCTCGTAGCTGTTCTGGGCCCCGCCAATATCCCCAGTATCAGCGAGCTCCCGCGCCTCCGCGATCTCCGCGGGCGGGGCCTTCTCGAGCGGGCTCTCGACTTGCTTCGGCGCGCAGCTCGTCAGGAGGACGAAGCCCGCGCATGACAATGCGCTTCTCCACATGCCGTCCGCACGATACATGGCGCGTCGCGGCCCCGCCACGTACCGGCCCTAAGGGAGCGGGTCCCCCTGGCAAAGCGCATCCCATGCCCCGGCGAACCGCGCGAACTCCTCGACCGATAAGGTTTCGCCCCGCCGCCCGAGGTCAATCCCTGCCTCGTCGGCTGCGCGTGCGCAGCGCTCGGGATCCCCCATCGGCCGGAGCGCGTTTCGGAGGGTCTTGCGCCTCATCTGAAAGGCCGCGCGTACGGCCTCTTGAAAGGTCGGGGTCTCCTCAGCCCGCGGTGCGAGCAAGGGTGTCAGCCGAACGACGGCGCTCTCTACCTTTGGAGGTGGAAAGAAGGAGCCTGGCTTGAGGCGGCACAGCGTGTCGACCTCGAAGCCCGCCTGAGTGAATACGCTGAGCGCGCCGTAATCCTTGGTGCCAGGCTCGGCGACGAGCCGGTCCCGCACCTCGCGCTGCACCATCAGCACGGCGCCCGCCAACACCTCACGATGGCGTACGACTTGACGGAGAATGGCACCCGTGGCCTGGTAAGGAAGGTTCCCCGTCACGACGAGCTTCGTGCCACAACCCGTTGAATACGCAGTGAGATCAAGATCTGCCGCATCGCCTTGGCGAATCTCGAGATCGGGATGCGCACCCAGCTCTTCGCTCAGCACATGGACCATGTCGCGGTCGAGCTCGACGGCCAATACACGACATCCGCGCGCCAAGAGGGCATGAGTCAACGCGCCAAGGCCAGGCCCGAGCTCCACGACCTCCTTTCCAAGGGCGGCCGCAGCGTCCGCGATGCGGGCCGTGGCAGCTGGTTGAACCAGGAAATTCTGAGAGAAGGTTCGCTTGGGAGCCAGGCCATGTTTCTTCAGGAGATCCCGGGCATCGGGTGGATTGGCCATAGCGCCTGTCACCAGGGCAACCCTCGAAGATCACAAAGCTTTCGGCACAGGATCGGCACTATGGATTCACTTGTGTCACACACGTTGTCACGGCGGAAGGCGTTATTATATTGGCCGTCTTCGTAGAGTGACCTAGGTTAAAGATAGAGGAACCAATGCTTCCAGGCTTCATCATCGACCAAATCCGACAGCGCGAGGAAGAGGAACGAGCGAAGCACGAGGTTCTTCGCATCGAATTGCCGCTTCCGGCTCCTGAAGGGTCCAAAGCGCCTAAGCGCGAGGACGACTCCCAGCGCGGCGTGGTGATCATCGACCTAGTCGGGCGCTAGTTCTCGGCTACACTTTTGGTGTGTCAGATCGTGCCTTGCTGAGCCTTGGTGAGCACCTGCGCCGGCTTTCCGAGCGCCTGGCGGAAGCGGAAGGCCCCGAACGGCACAGTATCGTCGCGGAATTGGCCTGGTGGCACGCAGACCGGGGCGATTTGGGGAAGGCGTTTAGGCTTCTGTGGGAGCGCGACGAAACACCCGACCCGAAGCAGGTCCGGCAACTGACGAGGGCCGAGCTGCAAGCCTTTTGTGGCAACGAGGACGCCGCCCTTGCTCTACTCAAGGACGCGGGGGACCAGAGCTCCGCTGCCTCGTTGGTCCGCGCGCGGGTCGCTGCCGCCCGCGGTGATTGGGACGCGGCGCTGCGTTGGGCCGAGCAGGCTGCGACGTCGAGCTGGGCAAGCACGCGCGCAGCCGCGCTCATCGAGCGGGCCGGCGTGGAAGCCGACGAGACGACTCACCCGCGTGGCTCCGTCGAGGATCTCAGCCGCAGGGCGACGAAAGCCCGAGACGAGGGTCTGACGCGTCTCGAGGCGGAGGCTTGGGCCGACCTTTGCGCCTGTCACCGCGCGCGGGGCGAGGAAGAAGCGGCACGCAAAGCCGCGTTGCGGGCGGTCGAGCTCTGGGACGACATGGCCATGACCTTACCGCCTCCGCTTCGTGCCGGCTTCTGGAATGACGTCCGACGGCAGACAACGCGCAGGGCTTCCAAGCAA
>Ga0209536_100006570_pt1 | contig 17738 bp, 9 predicted proteins | sample DeeMarSeWOR28_12_FD_187461 | JGI IMG/M metagenome (GOLD analysis project Ga0209536, IMG submission 187461) | Marine sediment microbial communities from White Oak River estuary, North Carolina - WOR-2-8_12 (SPAdes) (version 2) | ecosystem: Environmental > Aquatic > Marine > Intertidal zone >... | reverse complement strand
TGACCGCCCCCGCACCGCTTGCATCATCCCAAGGCCCCCACTGCACCTTATGTATTTGTTCCTTAGCCGCATAATTCTCCTCGATCGCATTGACCCAGCTGATCTTGGCTGAAGTTTGAGTAACATTGCTCACAATCGGCGGCGGCGGGCCGGCCATGGCCTGGGCCATCCCTGACCAGCCCAGGGCCAACCCTAGGGAAAAGATCAAAAGCAGGCTGTTAAAAAATATTTTCTTCATTACATATTTTTAACGTTTATCAGAAGCGTCAGGCAATCTATACTTATTATTTATCTGCATCAATTACTTCAGCAAATTTATGGTCACCCTTAACCAATTGGGCCAATTCATTCAATTGCTCTTCCAATTGGCCAAGCTTCAATTTAAGTTCCTTGTTTTCAGTTTTTGCTAATTGGAATTCATTCTCGAGCTTAGCAATCGCTTTGCCAGAATTTCCCTGGCCCAGCGTTACATAACAAAGGACCTCGCCTTCTTTACCATCAAATGCTTCAAGAGCTATGCCGACCGTTTGACCCGGCTTTGCTGCTTTCATGCCAATTCCTGGCTGGCTGCTGGAAGTTATATAATCGCCAATATTGATCGGACCACCCTCATTATTCACCTTAACATAAATCCTCCCGACCATGGCGACTGGGACCCTAACCGTGTCACTGTATCTTGGCTCATCATTTCCCAGGCAAATAGTCGCAGCGCTTTTATCGTTAACGACTCCGATCAATGTGTCATCATAGGACCTTGAAGTTCGGCCCAATTTATCATTTTCCTTTACCGATACAAGTTCTCCTCTTTGGACATTTTCAGTTTTCAACACATCCATATACTCAGCAACATCATCAAGTCTTTTCATGATCCCGCTATCTACCCACACGCCACCAGTTGTCTTGAATACTACCCCGCCTTTAGCTCGGACATAAAAACCATTGGCAGCGGTAGATTGAAAATCAGTGGTGGAAGAATGGTCTGACCAGACAAACGCGCCGTCATGTATCGCTTTTGCACGATACCCGGCCGCAAAAGACATCGGCTGTGTGGCCGAGTTGCGCGTCCCACCCGGCACACAGGCCCCATCAGAATCAACCCTGTTTTGATATCCACCCCCAATAGTACAAGACATCGCAGTTGAAGAAAGCGCTCTGTTATCCCAACCACCACCGACTGTAGAGTAAGTTCCGTAGGCAATATTTCCAGTTCCTCCTCCTATAACTGAGTATTCCCCATAGGCATTATTCGTCGCTCCCCCACCTATCGAGGAGTCCTTCCCAGACGCCGTATTGGAATACCCCCCCGAAACAGTTGAACGCAAACCAGTTGCTTTGTTCAAATGCCCGCCGCCAACCGTTGAAAGCGGCTGGTCGGTCTCGGAATAATTACCTAAATTAACCTGCCCCCTTGTTGTCGACCCTTTCAATACACTTCCCGCTCTGGATATTGAACCCAAAAACACAAGCGCCCCATTGCTTTTAACCTCAAGCAGCGGGGTCGAAACAAATTGACTAGGATCAAATATGTTATTCGTTTTTTTTCCGTCTTCAGCATAAGTAATAAACTGGACCGACTTGCCCGACATATTCGGAATTCCCAAAGTTAACCTGTGTGGCTCCATGAACAATCCCCATCTGCCCATATTTTGATATAACTGCGGCGCAGTACTGTCAAACAAGTCCCAGCCCCTGGTGATCATCGGGCCATCAACAGCATCCAGTGCAATTCCCTTGGGAGCAGCGCCGTACATCGCGAACCCAGCCGGACTTTTGCTATAAACACCGGCCTGAATTACCGACCCTCCTGTTGGAGCGGAATAATACCCTAGATAACCGTGATTGTTTGCATCCGCCTGCCCATATGCCCCATACTTATAGGTTCCAGCAAGCAAAAACGTCATTGGCGGCAACAGAGGAGAACCACCCAATAAACCATACGCCCCTGTATGATCCGGCGCATATAAATTGTTAAACCCAATGACCCCTCTCGGACCAATTCCATATACCCCGTACTCGCCCCCACTTTTGCTCATTCCGACAACCCCTGTCCCGGTGTTGCTGTTACCCCTTACACCCACCCCGTCTCCAAAATTAGATCCCCTAATCGCATCAACATTACCACCGCTTATACCGCCAACACCATAGTCACCAGTAGGCCCACCTTTAGTGCTGAGAGTGGTCCCAACTACCGCTGATCCAACAGCCGCCGCAGTCACCCATGACGCCTGGCAATATCCATCCTTCAGATTCCTTGCAGTGAAAGCGTAGGGAACCGAAACAAGAGCCTGGCGGGGCAACAACTTGTCAGCCTCTATCTGGATTTCCACCCATAGGGGAATTGCAAAATCAAGATTCAGCGGTGTTGCGGTGCCAAGCACAGTGTGAAATATGCCATATTCGTTAGGAGTTAACTCCTTATTTTCAGCCCATTTCTCTGTGCCTGTTGCCGTTACTCCATCAGTATCCCAAATGGAGATCCTTGCCTTGACATTTTCTGTCACAGGCTTGCTGTCTTTGGTCAGCTTTCCCTGAAAACTTATATATTGTGGTATCGCCGCCCAACCCACCCCCACCATCACCGCGACCAGAATCCCGAGCACTATCATTTTCTTTAACATTTTGTTCCCCCCCTAAATTAATTCAAAATTAAAAAATAAAAATTCAAAATTGCAACTCAAAAATTAAATTTTAAGCTTTAAATTGCAAGTTTGAATTTTGCATTTTGAATTATTGATTTGCGTTCAGTATGTATCCCAGTTCAACAAATCTTCCGCCAACAGATCAGTCACATACGGCGTCTTGTACAGCATCTCCACCGACTCCGAGCGGGTCAGCTTCCTGCTGGGCTCAAAGTTGCGGTCCATCAGGTACTCGAGCATGCCCACCCGGTAGCCGCCCGCAATGGTGTCCGCTGCCCAGTGGGTTGACTTGACGTCAGGGAATTCGCCCGCATAGGCCTCTTTGGAAACACCGGCAAAGCGGGTGATCATGGTCAGGCCCTCGGCCCGGGTGATGTTGCCGTTGGGCTTGAAAGAACCATCGGGATAACCCAGCACCACCCCCGTGCGCGCGGCCTCGGTGATGAACTTGGCCGCCCAGTGGTTGAGCTTGACATCCGTAAAGACCATCGCCTCCGGCTTGGGCAGGGCCTCCTCGCTGATGTTGGTGCGGATGAGCAGGGTCGCCATCTCCGCGCGGGTAATGTTGCCGTCGGGCTTAAAGGAACCGTCCGGATATCCCTTGATGATCCCCTGCATGGCGATGAGAGAGATCGGCTTCCTCACCCAGTAGCCGGGCGGAACATCCGGGAAGGTGATCAGCCGCAGGATGCGCACCTTTTCTGCGGCGAGCGGCGCCTCCAGCTTGCCCTTACGGCCGTATCCTTCGACCACGATCTTGTTCTTGCCGATCTCCAGCGGCACTTCCAGCTCAAAGGGCCCGGGCCGCAGGAACTTTATCTCAGTGTCGTTGATGTAGAGATGGGTGATCTCAGGGATCAGGACCTCGCCGGACACGACCACGGTCTCATCAAAGGTGAGCAGCTTGTCCTCTGGCATGTAGATCCTGATGCGCTCCTTGGGGATCTCCTTTTCAGGCGGGAACACGCCGTAGGTCAGCGAGAAGAAGGAGTTGTCCATGCCCGGGGCCGCGGTGTACTGGTGGTAGGCGTAGTCAAAGCGGAAGCCCCCGAAAAGCAGGCCCACGCCGCCGCTGATGTTGGTCATGGAGGTCATGCCCGTGCCGGTCTCGCTGGCGGCCGCGTCCTGGTCCAGGCCCATGCGGATGGCGAACATGGGGCTGGGCCGCCACTCCACCCCGGTGTGGTAAAGGATGGGGTAGTCCGTCAGGGTCGGATAATAGTCAAAGTCAAGCAGGAGCAGGATCTCCTGGTTGCGGTACTTCCAGATGGAATCCTCATTGCCCACCAGCCTGACCGCCGCGCCGGATTCCAGGATGGCGGGATAGGACTCCTCATGGCCCGTGGCATAGGCAAGCTTTCCGCCCATGGAATAGGGCAGCACGTTCTGCACGGTCACGCCCAGCTTCAGCCACGGCTGGGGCGGCTGGTACTGCAGGCCCAGGTCCAGCTCGTTGCCGGTGGCCAGGCCCTGGCCTTCCGCGATGTGGTCGCCGGTCAGGCCGGTAAAGAAGAACTTGAGGCTCATCCCCAGGGAGAGGTTGGAAAAGATCGGGTGCTGGAAAAAGGCAATGCGGTCCGACAGGGTCAGGCGCTTGAGCAATTTATCCGCCTGGTTGCCGTAGGCCAGGATCGCTACATTATTATAGTTGCTGACCGGGTCAACGGAAAAATCGATCTCGTAGATGGGGTCCGCGGGGTCCGAGCCCGCTTTGACCTTGGTGACGTAGGCGCCACCGATAAAGGAGCCGGCAAAGCCCAGGCCAAAGGTCCCGTTCTCCGTGGGATAAAGGCCGGACATGGAAAGGTAAGTGTACTCTTCCAGGAACTTGCCGGACATGGAACAGAGCTGCCAGCGCTGGATGCCGGCTAACCCGGCGGGGTTGGAATAGATGGCGCCGGAGTCATCCGCTAACCCCATATAGGCCTTGCCCAGGGCAAGTACCCGGCCGTTGGGAATATGGCGGGTGGGGTCCCAGGCCATGTACTGGGCGTTGGCCATGCTCGAGAGCATCAAGAGCGCCGCTGCCAGTATGATAAAGCGTTTCATCCGCATTTTCATGGCTTAGGGCGTGGTCGGAAGGTTGGCCTTCACGACCTTGACCTTCTTCTCCATCCTTCCGGTGGTGATGTTGCGGAACAGGAAGAGCTTGGTAGAGTAGCCGGGCCTCATGACCGGAGCGCTGCCGCTGCCGTTGGCGGCGGCACTGGCCTGGATCAGCGCGGCCCGGGCCTGGGCCACGGTGGCGCCGCTGGCCAGGTTGCGGTCGCCGTCCCAGGCAATGTAGGAGCGGCCGCCCGGCACGGTAAAGGTGCCCTGGGCGGTCACGTAGTTGGAGCCCACCACCGCCACGCCCAGCACGGTCTCGTCCTTGCAGTCGACCTGCACCGCAGCGGGGTTGGCCGCGGTAAAATCGCCGATGGTGGTCACGGGCACGGCGGAATTGACCGCGCCTGTTTCAGCCGCGGCCTCCGGGGAAATATAGAGGTACTCGCACTGGAACTCGCCGGGGTCGCCCCCCACGTCCTTTACATTAATATAAACCTTGAGCGATCCGGAATAGCCGTTGGGCTTGAGCGGCGTGCCCACCGGCGGGGTAAAGGTGAAGGTGGCGGTAGCGCCGCCGGGATCGATCTCAATGTTGGCATTGGTGGGGTTGTCATACTGGACCACATTGTCCACCAGCACCTTAAAGTCAATGGTGGCTAAAGAAAGGCCGCTGGCGTCCGCGATCGTGCCCCGGATCTGGGGCCGGTTGCTGCTGAGCACCAGGGGGTTGCTGGCGGTGTGTGAGGCGCCATAGGCGACCGTGTCAAAGGTAACGCTGGTAACGGATGGCTGAGCCGGCGCGGTCACCACAGTGGCGACTGCCGCCTGGGTGCCCACCCCGCCGTCCGGGTTGTGCACCTCCAGGGCCACCGCCCCCAGGATCGCCCCATGCGAAACACGGACATAGCCAGAGACCTCTGTGCTGCTGACAAAGGTGGTAGAGATGGTCTGAGAACCGCTGACGGCGTCGGTAAGGCCGTCGCCAAAAAACAGCGTGGCGCCGTTCTGGAACTCGGAGCCGTTGACCTCGATGGTGCCGATCCAGGTGCGGTAAAGGGTGGAGGGAGTAATGCTGGTAATAGCCGGATCCGCGGCCAGAGCTGCTGACGCGCACAATATCAGGACAGCCAAACTAAGCGATAAAGGTCTTTTCATTATAAAGAGATCACACCGCGACCTTTTCTTCCAGGTGCCATTTTAGCACAGGAAGCGTAACATGTCTAGTCGTAAATTACAACAATTAATCCAGGATGGTGAACTTGAACGTGGCCAGCAGCTTGCCTTCGTCGCGGGCCACGAGGGTGCCCACGTACACGGCGTTGCCGGCCAGCATCCCGGATTCGGTCCTACCGTCCCAGACAACATTGTTGATTCCGGCGCTGCCGCCTTCCATGCCCGAGAAGCGCGTGATCTTTTTGACCAGCTGTCCGCTGGGCGCGTAAATATAGATATCGACGTTGGCTTTAGCCGAGAGCGCATACTGGATGGTGCAGGTGCCGTGGCGCCGCTGGCTGAAGGGGCTCGGGTACACAAGCACTGAGCCGACGACCCGCAGGGGGCCGCCCAGCACGGTAACGGTGCAGGCCTCGGATGTTGAAGCCGTATTGCCGGCGTCCCAGGCGCGCACGGCAACCTGGCTGTCCTCGTTCTCCGGCAGGGGGTCGGACTCCGGTATGCTGTACTCCACCGCCAGGCTCTGGATCGCGTCCTTGGCCGCGGTGGCGTAGACGGTCTGGGTGATATTGGCCGCGGCCATGGTATAGGTCCTGGCACGGGCGGTGCCCTCGTTGACCAGTATGGTGATGTTGCTGGCGTTAATCCCGGAAGTCCCCGTCGCCTCAATACTGGCCCGGATGGTGGGCGTGGGGCCGACAATGAACGTCTCGCCCCTGGCAACCAGTGTTTTCTGGTAGATGCGGTTGCCGAACCACACCTGCCTGATAACCGGCGGGGTTCCTATGGCCACCTGCCCAAAGGGATCCACGCCTTTATTAAAGACCAGGAGCGGGGCCTCATCATACCCCTTTCCGGAAATGGGAATGGCGACCGGCATAGCCCCGTATCCCTCAGATGGATCGGCGGGGTTGGTATTGGGAATGGCGGCGTAATAGGTCTGGCCCACGTCAAGGGAAGACAAGTTCAGGTTAAAGGTATTGATCATGTACCTGCCCGACCCCACCACCCCCAGGGAAAGCTTTCCTGCTGCGCGGTCCGCGTCGTTCTTGTAGAAATGGACGTACTGCCCGTCAGCGGTAGTGCCGTCATCAGCGTTCTGGACCGACCCGGTTATCCAGTAGATGGGCCAGAAGAGCTGGGCCGCGGCTATACCCGCGAACAATGCACCTATTAAAATTATAAAGCCAAGCTTCCTCATTTACTGTCCTGAAAAGGTGATATTGATGTCCTCCGTGGTATAGACCTGGTAACCGATCCCCGGAACGATCCCAAAATCCGCACCCGAAGCGATCTGCCCCTCCGCGCCAAAGGTGACGCCCACTGCCTGCGCTGCAGCCGCGTCCCAGTGTCCGACCGCGGTCACGACGGTTCTTCCGGCCCTGGCATTGATATAGGCCGCCAGTTCGCTGGCCATGCCCACTGTCCCGTCGCTCAAGGTATTGGAGGGAACCGCGATGGAGTTCACCACCAGCCTGTCCGCCTCTGATCCTTTCAGTTCAAAAATGAAGACGCTTCCACCCACCGCTCCGCCCAGGGTCGTATAAGCGACCTCATCACCCACGGTCGAGCCATACCAGTTGGTCGCGGTCGGTCTGAATCGATAGGTCCCTGCCGGCGTATCATTCAGGGCAATGGAGGAGCCGCTCCGGGTGTCCGTGGTGCCATCCGGATAGGTGATGGCCAGAGTAAAGCTCTGCGCCTCTCTGATGCCGTCGCCAGCCGAGGGGTTATTATCATAGTTTACGGGCACCACAAGCCTGAGATCGAGGTCATCCCCTGTTCTCACCATGGACTCGGAAACACTGCCGACCGTCGGCGCATAAGGAACATCCGCCTTATGATCCGCCCGGATGCTGGTAATGGTCCAGTCAACCGGGGGGGTGGCTCCGGAAGCGACCCCGTGGGAAGCGATCCCATAATAATTATTGCCGGGAGTCGCCGGCGCGACCGTTCCATGCCAGACCCTCACATAAAGCGTTCCCCCGTTGAGCTCCGCAAGCTGGTATTTATGTTGACCCCCGACATTGCTGTATAAGGGCCGCACCGCGGCATCCGCAAGCCTTCCCGCGCTGTTCCGCGGGTCGCTTGGATCGGTATCGTGGTAGAACTCCAGCCGGGCCTCGTAATTATGATAATCGGCGGCGGAAAGCGGGTTATTGTTCCTGTCCCTGACCGAATCGTCATTAAAATACACATTGATACCCGTCGCGAACACACCCGTGCACGAGAATATCAACAACATCCCTCCCAGAATAAATTTTCTTATCATATTAATTCCCTCCTATGGATCGATCTCCCAGGTCAGATTTGATATCGGCCGGTAGAATCTCGGCCGGGAAAGTTGCGCACGATCGATCCCCGGGACCGACCAGCCGTCCTGGGCGGAAAGATAGGTCGAACCTCTATAAGCAGTGTAGTTGGTCCATTCATAAACATCCGCGCCCGCATCCAACTGCAGCCCCATACCCGCGAGGGTGCTGGGAAACGGGTACGGGAACCCGATCAGGTTATAATCGTTCTTGGGCACCAGGGTCCTTTGCAGCGGGGCCGAAAGCCTGCCGAACCTTCCGACCAGGGCCAGCGTCCGGGCCGACATGGCCCTGACATAGAACCCATCGCCCATCCGAAGCGGCGTGTTCAATCCCCGGCTGCTCCCGCCCCATTGCCCGCTGGCGTAGCTGGCTCCCGGGTTGGTTTGGGTCGCGGTATCCCAGAAATAATATTCCGCGCCGTCGCCAAGCTGCTCACCAATGATATCGCTGAGATAATAGACGTCTTCCATAAAGGGCAAGGCAATAAAGTCATACTGGTTGGCCGGCACCGCGATCTCCACCTTGCCCACCGTGATCGAGTTGTTCTGCGGATCAAGCACATCCGTGCCCGCGACCAGAGGGTCCGGCACCACCCGGTAATAGTAGTTATTGCCGTCAAAGGCCGCGTTCGCCTGCAGATACTGCCGGGTGCCCGAGGGCACAGCGTTGGGAATGGCGGTATCGCCAAATAAAGTGCTGACCGCGACATACTCAGCGCCCGCCCCAGCCAGCACATAGATGCGGACCACGGTCGGGCCCAGCGCCGGGTCATAATCCCAGGTCAGCCTCAGGTCCTGGCCCTCGCGGGTAATGTTCGTGTTCCTGATCCAGCCACTATCAACAAGAGCTATTTGGCTAACTGGGAATACCTCGATGGTCAGGAGACGGGCCGTGGTATTCGTGGCCGCGTCATCGATATGCGGATAAAATTCCACAGTTCCAGCCGTGGTCGGTGTGCCCTCAATGGTAGCGGACTGACCGCCCGCCGCACTGAGGAACAGACCGGCCGGCAGGTTGCCGGCAGCAATGCTCCAAATATAGGGCAGCTGTCCGCCGCTGCCGTATAAAGTTTGGCTGTACGCGGTCCCAACCTCGCCTGGCGCCAGCTGCTCGGTCACGATCGCCAGCGGTTCCGGCGTCACTGGTGGTCCCAGCCTTTCCGGGAACACCTCAATGGTCAGGAGCCGGGTGGCGGTATCCGCCGCCGCGTCAGTGATCTGCGGATAAAACTCCTCAGTGCCGGCCGCGGTCGGTGTGCCGGAGATCACACCCGAAGAACTGTTCAGGTTCAGCCCGGCCGGCAGGCTGCCGGAGGCAATGCTCCAAGTATAGGGCAACACACCACCCGCGCCGTATAAAGCCTCACTGTAGGCGCTCCCGACCTCCCCTGTTGTCAACTCATCGGTAACGATCGCCAGTGGTGGCACCACTACCGCCTGCGCAGACGGTAAGAACACATATAATCCCGGCCACACCCCGTAGGTCCCGGACCCAAATGGTGAATAAAACGACTGGCCTTTCATGTCCTGTATCCTATAACTTGCTGAAGACATGCCCACCGCGCCGCCGTAATGGGGAAGCATCTCCACCCGGTAATCGGCGCTAGAGAGGCTGGCGGCTTGGGGGGGAGTGGCGGTCAACAGCCCCAAGGCCAATAAAACTGCTATAATACGATAGATGATCAAACTATTCTTCATTCCCGAAAGCTCATTTGCTTCCGCAAAACCCTAATGATCAATTACTGCGCTTGCTCTGCTTTGATCTCAGCTAACTCTTTTTTGAGTTCTTCGATCTGCTTTTGCTGTTCCTTGATCGCTTCGGCCAATACTGCGGTCAACTTTTCATAAGATATTGATTTGAAACCCTCATCATCCGTGCTGACCAACTCAGGAACAACTACCTCAACATCCTGGGCGATCAAACCGATCTTCCTGCCCGCGGTAAAGCCTTGATCTGGATAATTATCAAGATCCCAGTCATAGTTGACCGCCTGCAATTCAAGGACCTTGCTCAGGGCATCCTTAAACGGGACAATATTCTTTTTCCAGCGCCGGTCAGATCCTGACCAGCCACCTGAGGAATAGGCTGTGCCCTGCACCCTAAATTTATAACCGGTAGAAGTCGTCCCAACGCTGACATTCCCACCGTTATCATTAAGATAAACGTTTGAACTCGATAAACCGCCGCGAATATAAGTATGTTCAGACGAACCATAACTGAAATGAGAAGCCCTATTCGTCCCTAAAATATCAAGTTTACCTCCGGGGGTCGTTGTCCCAATGCCTATCCGGCCGCTCGTATTGGCAAAAAGGACACTGGTCCGGTAGGCGAAGTTGCCACCATTGGGAACATTCAAGGTTGCTCCCGCGTTCCCGACCTGCAGGGTCCCATCGGTCCTCATGATGCCTGTATTATGGTAAATGTTCTTATTACCGTAGGACCGGATCCAAGTGGAATCCGCCATATACCAACCACCGCCGTGAGTCCCGTTGTACCAGCCGGTGTTGCCGTAACTGCGGTGCCAACCAGCCCCATCATCGATCACCGTGTTGCCATCAACCTGAATGCCGCCGTCCGATCGTATAAGACCGGCCGTTCTTAAGGAGGTTCCCGTTGATGAGGGATCTAGATAGTAAGCGGTGTTGTTCCGGTCATAAAAAATATCAGCGCGCACATCACTCAAGTATGACGTGCCATACGGATTGAGGTAGAAACTGGTGTTGTTTCTATCATAAAAAACGTTGGCGCGCACATTACCATTAACATCTAATTTATCTGCCGGCGTCCCTGTCGCGATACCAACATTGCCATTAGCCGTATTCATCCTAAAAGCCCAACCAGCGCCAGGTGACCAAAAACCCACACTAGTACCGGCAGTAGAATCAAGCCCTACAAAAGCTTTATCTGTTCCATCAGCCTGACTCAGCCACATACCCGCTGTCTGAACTGCGTTGCGCGACCTAAATCTCCCTTCTATATCTATTTTAACCGATTCAGAAACTGGATTGTTATTATCCCCGATCATCAGGGGCAGAGTAGATCTTGAAAAGGTAGCTACATCAGCCCAGGCACTGGTTCCTGGGTCTCCCTGGTCTCCTTTATCTCCTTTTGCTCCCGTTGCACCTGTTGCACCCGTATCTCCCTTTGGTCCAATCGGTCCGATCGCGCCGGCTGTCCCCGTGTCTCCTTTTTCTCCTTTTTCCCCTTGTGGCCCTTGCGGCCCCATTAAATTTGTTGATTCCCCCACCCACACTCCCTCCGCGTTTATTACTGGCTCATCCGCCACGGTTATTGTGCCGTCGCCTAATACCGAGAATCCGCCTACAGTAAACCAATTAGCAACTTGCAGCGAATTAACCTCAAACGAGGCCGCCTTGATCGTGCCATTTGTGTTGATATCCCCATTAGTATGAATTCTAGTAACCGTTGGGGCATCAGCAGCTGTGCCGGCTTTGACCTCTAAGGTCCCTCGTGAGGTGAGGCCATCGGTTGATGCATACATACTTGTATAATCAGCTCCAACAGCTGAAACGATCCACCATTTTGTATTACCCGCCAAGTATGTTACCGACTCACCCATTCGGGCTATTTCATGCTGCGTTGATCCTTCTATTCCTCCTGTAAGTGCCTGCACATAAAGTGTGGCTTGGTCCCTTTGAACATTGCCAACTCTCTTAACCACAACCATTCTCCCAGTATATAAAGAAGGGTCTGGTAAATTTATTAGCAATGACCCAGTCGTGTCTAAATTAGCAATGATGATCGAATCGGTATCCTGAAGCGCGTATGGTGAATTAGCATGTGAAAGAGTTACCGTATTCTGATCCAAGTATCCATCGATTGTTACTTTACCTGAAAGATAGTTAAAAGGGCCGGTTGCCATAATGCCATAATTATTTGTGCTGCTTCCGCGGAGTCCAATTCCGTTAACACTGGATCCCTCAACCCCAACCCCTTGTTGAGTGGCAATTCCTCTAACCCCAACTCCATTATTTGCTGCGGTTTCGCCAACAACTCCAGAACCGCCATCATTCAGGCCTGATGACCCTATCCCCCGAATGGCTGTGCTACCATCCCCAGCTGCATAAGCAATGATCCCATTGCCTCCCTCGCCATCATTAAAGGGCGGCCAAACCGCAAAACTAGAATTTTCATGAGCACCCAGCGCCGCAGTAACTCCAACCGGGCCGGTAAAGGTGCCACCGGTTATAGGAACCCAATTTGTTCCACCTGCGCCAGTAGTGTAAGCCGTAGTTTGCTTGGTTCCGTCTGGAAACTGGATCCCACCGCTCATTACACCTCCCGCGCCAATATTAATGTCGCGAAGCGAAATAACACCTTCTACATCAAGCTTAGACGCCGGCTCGGTTGTGCCAATCCCGACAAAACCTGTTGGACTAATTACCATCTTGGCGGTGTTGGGGGTATCTGTATTCCCATCGCTGCCGGTATAAAAAGTATGATAACCGCCGGAATAATAATCCTGGCTGCCAAAACTTACGCCTAAACCCATATAATTATCTGCCCCACCGCTCCAAAGCGATATTCTATTCGGATAGGCACCAGCTGGCAGCGGCAAAGGATCTTCCTGCCCCAGATCCAGTCTGGTAACCGGGTTTTCCGCCCCGATACCAACGTTGCCGGAAAAATACCCTCTCCCGGTAAAATATCCCGCATGGGAGCTTGTTCCCTCAGCACTTCCATACACCGCACGCGCAGATGCTCCATCCGCCCGAAAATATCCGCCATAATTCGTGCCCGAAGTTGCCGTGGCATTTCCAAAGACCGCTCGCCCAGATGCTCCTGCCGCCTCAAAATATCCACCATAATTTGTGCCTGAAATACCCGGAGCATATCCATATACACCGTAAGTCCCTTCTCCCTTGACCCCGGTGTAGCCCTCTCCAATCACACCGATGTTATTAGTGGCGTTAGCGCTTTTTCCCTTGACCCCGATGACCCCCTCCCCAAACACACCGATATTGCTCATGTTGCGGCCGTAAACACCATATCTGCCCCCGCTCATCGAAAAACCATAAACCCCATCCGTGTTGTTGTTGCCATGCCCGAATATTCCAGCCGTCCCGGTACCGCTCCCCGTGCTCACTCCCTTTACTCCATAACCGGTAGCGGTCTGGCTCTGGATAGGGTTATTCGAATCCAGCGACGCGGAACCCGCGCCGATCCGTCCGCCGATCAAATTCTGCGAGGTGATCGCGTAAGGGGCCGCGATCAGCGCCTGGCGGGGGGTAAGGGTCTGTCCTCCAACCCTTAATTGGACCCAATATGGAGAAGTAAAATCCATCGGAAAGGGATTCCCGATTGGGAAGGGGTTCCCCAATATGACATTAAACACTCCATTGCTGTCCGGATTGACCATATGGGTCTCCTGCCAGAAATTGCTCCCGCCCGTTGCAGCGTTCCAAAGAGAAAAATTCACCTCCGTCTGGGTCGTGATCGGGTCGCCGGCAGCATCCGTCAACTTCGCCTGAAAACTTATTTGCTGCGGTATCGCCGCGTAACTCACCCCCGCTACCACCATGATAACGAGCCCTGCCATCATTATTTTCTTTAACATCTTTTTTCCTCCTATTTTACTAATTCAGAATTACGAATGCCGAATATTAGTAGCTGTCCCAGTTAAGCAGACCCCTCGCCAGCAGATCCGCCACGTACGGCGTCCGGTACAGCATCTCCACGGACTCGGACCGGGTCAATTTCCTGCCGGGCTCAAAGTTATTGCCCACCAGGTACTCAAGCATGCCCACCTTGTAAGCGCCCGCAATGGTGTCCGCTGCCCAGTGGTCCGCTTTTACATCCGGGAATTCTCTCCGGTAGGCCTCCTTGGAAACGCCCGCGAACCGCGTGATCATGGTCAGGCCCTCCGCCCGGGTGATATTGCCGTTGGGCTTGAAAGAACCGTCCGGATAGCCTTCGACCACGCCCATCTCAGCGGCCTGGTTAATGAACTTGACCGCCCAGTGGTCGAGCTCGACATCAGTAAATCCCGTGCTCTCCGGGCTGGCCAGAAAATCCTCGCTGATGTTGGTGCGGATAAGCAGGGTCGCCATCTCCGCGCGGGTAATGTTTCCGTCCGGCTTGAAGGAGCCGTCCGGATAACCCTTGATAATGCCCTGCATGGCGATGAGCGAGATAGGATTCCTCACCCAGTAGCCGGTCGGAACGTCCGGGAAGGTGATCAGCCGCAGGATGCGCAACTTTTCCGAGGCCAGCGGAGCCTCCAGCTTGCCCTTGGAACCAAAGCCCTCCACCACGATCTTGTTCTTGCCGATCTCCAGCGGCACCTCCAGCTCAAAGGGCCCGGGCCGCAGCAGCTTGATCTCGGTCTCGTTGATAAAGAGCCGGCTGATCTCCGGGATCAGGACCTCGCCGGACACGACCACCGTCTCGTCAAAGGTGAGCAGCTTGTCCTCGGGCATGTAGATCCTGATGCGCTCCTTGGGGATCTCTTTTTCCGGCGGGAATACGCCGTAGGTAAGCGAGAAAAAGGAGTTGTCCATGCCCGGGGCTGCCGAGTACAGGCTGTAGGCGTAGTCAAAGCGGAAGCCGCCAAAGATCAGGCCCACGCCGCCGGTCACGTTGGTCATGGCGCTCATGCCCCCGCCCACGTCCGCCGCCACATCCTGGTCAAGCCCCGTGCGCACCGCGAACATCGGGCTGGGCTTCCACTCCAGGCCGGCGTGATAGAGCATGGGAAAGTCCGGAACCGTGGGATAATGATCAAAGTCAACCAGGAGCAGGACCTCCTGGTTGCGGTATTTCCAGATGGAATCCTCGTTGCCCACCAGCCTGACGGCCGCGCCGGTCTCAACGATCGCCGGATAGGACTCCTCGTGGCCGCTGCCATAGGCGAGTTTTCCGCCCATGGCAAAGGGCAGCACGTTCTGCACGGTCACGCCCAGCTTCAGCCACGGCTGGGGCGGCTGGTACTGCAGGCCCAGGTCCAGCTCATTGCCGGTGGCTATCCCCTGGCCCTCCGCGATGTGGTCGCCGGTCAGGCCCGAAAAGAAGAACTTGAGGCTCATCCCCAGGGACAAGTTGGAAAAGAACGGCTGCCGGAAAAAGGCGATGCGGTCCGAAAGCGTCAGCCACTTCAGCAAGTTATCCGCCTGGTTGCCGTAGGCCAGGACCGTCACGCTGTTATAGCTGCTGACCGGCGGAACGCTGAAATCGATCTCAAAAATGGGATCCGCCGGGTCCGAGCCATCCTTTATCTTGGTGACGTAGGCCCCGCCCGCAAAGGAGCCGGCAAAGCCCAGGCCAAAGACCCCGTTATCAGTGGGATAAAGGCCGGACATGGAAAGGTGGGTATACTCCTGCAGGAACTTGCCGGACATGGAACAGAGCTGCCAGCGCTCGATCCCCGCCAGGCCCGCTGGGTTGGAATAGATGGCGCCGGAGTCATCCGCTAATCCCATGTAGGCCTTGCCCAGGGCCAGCACCCGTCCGTTGGGAATGTGGCGGGTGGGATCCCAGGCTATGTACTGCGCGCTGGCCGCGGCCTGAAGCAGGGCAACCAGCAGCAGGCAGGTTATAAGGTGTCGAAGCCTCAAGGCGTGAATCCCCCGCTGTACTTGACGAATTTGGCCGTGCCCACGACCCTTCCGTTAACGATGAGCAGGCCCAGGAACAGCCCGTCGCGGGCGCGGTGGCCATGGCTGCCGTTGGCCTGGAAAACGCTGGCCGCGGCCGCCTGGGTCTGCGCAGCCACGATCTGCGTGCCGCCATCCCACCACACCTTGTTGTAGCCGGCCAGTCCGGTCACCCGGGCGCGCGCCACAGGCGCAGAGCCCAGGATCACGACCTCCACGCCGGTGTCGTCCGACAGCTTGTACTGGATGCCGATGGGGTCCGCCGCGGTCGGGTTATGCACGGTCTTGGTGGGAAGCGCGGGCTCCTCCAGCCGGATCTGGGGCGTGGGCAGGGGCTCCTGCACGTCCAGCAGGCAGACGGCCTCGCCCGGGTTGCCGGCAGAGTCTTTGACATTTATAAATAGGTAGCGCAGGCCCGTGCCCACGAACTCGACGGAGGGGGTGTAGCCAAAGTCCGCCTTGGTGTTGTCGGTAGCGTCAATGGAAACATGGGCAGAAAGGTTGTCATAGGTCACAATGTTGTCGATCAGGATCTTGAGATCGACCGTGGAAGAGCTCAGGCCTGTACTGTCGGTGATCTTTCCGGTCACGGAGGGCCGCCGGCTGACCTTCATGCCGGATTCATAGGTCACGCCGTCAAAGTAGAGAGTGTGAATGCTGGGTTCCAGGCCCGCGGCCGTCACCGTGACCGCGCTCTCCAGCGTGCCGACCCCGCTGTCCGGGTTGGTGACAATGACCCGGGCCGGCCCCAGGATGGCACCCGAGGATACACGGGTATAGGCCTTGATCTCTGTGCTGCTGACAAAAGTGGTGGGAAAGGTGCAGCTGCCGTTGGTCGCGCCCGTGATGCCGCCGCAGATATAGACCTGGGCGCCGCTCTGGAAATCGGAGCCCGTGATGGTAAGGTCGCCGATCCAGGTGCGGGTAAGGGTTGAGGGAGAGACCGAGGTTATGACCGGGTCCGCAGCCAAGGCTGCTGACGCGCACACGATCAGAACAGCCAAACTCAGCAGTAAAGACCTTTTCATTATGCCGAAAAAGAGCGTAACATTTTTAGTCATAAATTACAATATGCCCCTTGCCGATGACCCTGCCTTCAGCCACTATCTTGTAAACATAAATGCCGTTACCCAAAGGCACGCCGCTGATGTCGGAGATCCCATTGAACGCCACCGCGTTGTAGCCCGCCTGCCCCCCCATCTCTCCCGCGCTGAAATGCCGCGTCCACACCATCTCTCCGGCGATCCCCACCATGTAGATGGATGTGGCCACGTCCTGGTTAAGGTTATAGGCAATGGTTATCTCTGCGCTGCCATCCGGCTTGGGGCTAAGGGTCGGCGCGCTCGTCACCGGCGGCTGCGTCATGCTGGCCTCGCTGTAAGCGACTTTGAGGCCGGTAACCTCCTTGGTCGACTGGTTGCCTGCCCGGTCATTCGCCCACACACGGATACTGTGCGTCATCACGTCCTCGGACTCAAGTGTGGTCTGCACCTGGTAGGTCGCCCACAGTTCCCGTGATGACACCAGGTTCTGCGTAGTGGGCCTTTCCACCCCATCCAGATACACCTTCGCCTCCCACGGATAGCCCTCGTCCGTGACCACTGCCCGGATATTGGGCTGTTTGGGTATGTAATCTCCGTTCTCCAGGGCAACATTGTTGATCTGGATCGAGATCCAGGGAACATTGAAGTCCGGCGGGATGGTCGCCACCAGCGTGAATTCCGGCGAATCCTGGATCCTTTGCTCGCCTGCCAGGTTCTCCGCCACGATCCGGATCCTGGCCTGCGTGGTGGAGACATTGGGCACGGTCCAGTCATAGCTGCCGGTGTTGGCTTCATTACTGGCGACGAGGTGCCAGGTGCTTCCTCCGTCGGTTGAATAGTAGATGCTGATGGGGTTGGTCTTTAGGCCGACCTCATCCGTCACGTTGTAGTTAATGGTATAAGTGC
>Ga0209536_100006569_pt1 | contig 17740 bp, 22 predicted proteins | sample DeeMarSeWOR28_12_FD_187461 | JGI IMG/M metagenome (GOLD analysis project Ga0209536, IMG submission 187461) | Marine sediment microbial communities from White Oak River estuary, North Carolina - WOR-2-8_12 (SPAdes) (version 2) | ecosystem: Environmental > Aquatic > Marine > Intertidal zone >... | reverse complement strand
CTGGAGATGCTCCTAATCCAATCGATCACGCAGGGCCTGCTCTTCGCCCTCCTCTTCAACGGCTACATCCTCCTATTGATGGTCTCCTTCAGCCCCCGCATCTGGGGATACTCGGACTACTCCGAAGAGATCAAGGCGAAGGTCCCGCCCCAGACGAGGGAGGAGAGGAGGACCGCGGTCATCGTCAGCATCCCATTCCTGGTCATAACGTTCGGTATGCCAGTGTACTCACTGTGGGCGCTGAAAGCCCAGCTCGGGGGGGAGATACCCTTCCTCACCGCATTCATCCACCTCTTCATCATATTCATGATGGGGACGCTGGGGGACCTCGTGATCCTCGACTGGCTCATCGTCAGCAGGATCACGCCTAGGTTCGTCAGAATCCCGGGGACAACGGAGGAGGACTACAAGGACTTCTCCCACCACTACCGGGGGCACCTCTGGGCGACTATCCCCATGGCGGTTCTATGCGGGATTGTGGCAGCGATCGCGTCATACCTCTAGGCTACTCCAGAAGCCTGATGGAGATCTCCTTCCTGCCCTCGTTGAAGACCCGCCTCCCCATCTCGTAGAGGGTCGGGTAGTCCTGGGGCCTGACGTGGGCGAAGAGGTTGGAGGGCTCCTCCCCGGTGTTCCCCCGGGAGTACATGTAGCCGTAGCAGAGGAAGAGCCCCCTGTCCCTGACCCAGAACAGGATGTCTCCCCGGCTGGCGATGACTGTGAAGTTCTCCATGCCGAGGCCGTGGCTGGGGACCATCTCCTCGAGGCTGGGGCCGTGGCTCTGGAAGCCGTCCCCAGACCACTTGAGGTGGACCACGGTCCCCTCGTATGGCAGTACGTCCAGGAAGGCGCTGCAGGTGAGGGGGGCTTCCTCCTCAAGGAGCCCCGCTACGACCCTGAGGCCGTCAACCTCTATCTCGATCTCCCTCCCCGTGTTCCAGACGCGGCCCACGGCGTTCCCGTGCGTCGAGCCGTAGGGGCCCTGCTCTGTGGGCCTCGAGGTCTCAGCGGTACCCTTCTTGGCCATAATCCATCGGAGAATAGGTGAATGTAAAGACGATATTAGGCTTCCCTCGGGGGGCCATATATTGATGGGTTCCCCTCCGCGATTAAATATTAAAGAAAAAAGGGTAGGGAATGTTGTTGGTCAGTAGTTGGGTACGTGCAGCTCGTAGTAGGACTGCGGGTGCTGACAGGCGGGGCAGACCTCCGGGGCTTCCTTGCCGTGGTGGATGTAGCCGCAGTTGAGGCAGTGCCACTCGACCTCCTCGTCTCGCTTGAAGACGGTGCCGTTCTTGACGTTCTCCAGGAGCTTCCTGTAGCGCTTCTCGTGCTCCTCCTCGACCTCGGAGATCTCCGTGAAGCTCTCGGCGACTTCGTGGAACCCCTCCTCCTTTGCCACCTTCGCGAAGTCGGGGTACAGGGTCCCCCACTCCAGGAGCTCGCCCTCGGCGGCTGCTAGGAGGTTCTCCTCCGTGGTCCCTATCTTCCCGGCGGGGTAGGCTGCGGTGATCTCGACCTCGCCTCCCTCAAGGTACTTGAAGAAGACCTCGGCGTGCTCCTTCTCGTTGGCTGCTGTCTCCTCGAAGATATGCTGTATCTGGATGTAGCCCTCCTTCCTAGCAACGCTAGCAAAGAATGTGTACCTGTTGCGTGCCTGGCTCTCCCCGGCGAATGACTTCAGCAGGTTCTTCTCGGTCTTGCTTCCCTTCAAACTGGCCATAATTATCTAGAAATGAATCTCCTTTTCGATTTATAAACCATATTCAATTGTCAGCTAGGGATAACATGTACACGCGTTTCCATTACAACCAAGCCACCTTATTCATTTGCGCGCGCAGTGAACGCGAATTCTCTGAGTAAACCCTGGATATCGCTGCCAACGTGTGGGAGGCCTTCGTGATGGATCCGGGGGGATCTACTTCTCCCTGTTCTCCCAGTACTCCTCCGCTTCCTCCTCGAGCTCCAATAACCGGGTGTAGTAGTCCGGGAACTCGTTGAGGTGGGCTAAGGCTATCTTCCCTGTCATGAGTGGGTCGTCGTCGGTGACGTTGGTGTTCGGGTCCTCCGTGCCGTGCTCCAGCTCCACGTCCATGCCCACCCTGAACTGCTCCACATCGAACTTAGTCCAGTCGACTCCCAGGGTTTCCCCAATCTCCTTGGCCTTCTCGGCCGTGAAAACACACTTAGGCGACATGGTTTTTGATAAGTGATCCCCAAATTTAGGTCTTATCTTGAGAGACCTATGCCTACAATGGATGCTGGTTGCATTACGCCCCCTACTCGAAGGCTTCGCTGCTCTACAGGTTATACTGTTGCGCGCGCGCAACTAGGATATAGCTAATGTTTCTCGATCCAGTCGACGAGTGCTCTGAGGAAAAGTTCGGTCTCGTCCGCATATGGTTCGTGGCCGCTGTGCTCGAATATCACGAAATCTGAGTTGGGTATGCCTTTGTGCACGAGCTCAGCTTGCTCGGGCACTGTGTCCCAGTCATCTTCCCCGTTCATGACTAGGGTCGGCACATTGATGCTCCCTAGGGCGTGACGAACGTCGTACTTCAGCAGGCAGTGCTTCAGCGTGTAGTTTGTAGTCTCGAAGCAGCGAATCGTCTCAGTGGAGCGCTCCGGGTGGGGGGGATAGATCTTCTTTAGGGTTTCCCCAAACTTGTCGTACTCCGCCTCGTCAGCGAACTCGCCCAAGATCCACATTTCCACCAGAGCCCTGTTCTCGGGAGTATCTAGGCCGAAATTCCCTAGTCGTTCGATGGTCTTCTCTCGGCAAGGATCGAGGAACTCGTAGCTCGGTGCCGTTCCCACCAAGATTAAGTGGGAGAGATGCTGTTGGTATCTGATGGCGTACTCCATCGCCAGGAAACTGCCGTAGGAGTGCCCGAAAAGTATCATCTTATCGATTCCGAGATGCTTTCTCAGCTCATCGGCGTCCCTGGCGAAGTTCTCGTGGGTGAGGGTCTCAAGGGGGGGACGCCCTGAGCGCCCGTTTCCCCGGTGGTCATAATAGATCACCTTGAATCGTTCCTCGAGAGGCTGCAGCCAGGGGCTGAAGACTGTGTGGTCCTGACCCAGACCTCCGTGCATCATCATCATGGGTTCGCCATCTCCCTCTATCTTATAGAATATCTCTGTCCCGTTGATCTCCGCAATCAATGTCTTGCACTCCTAAACGTCGTAGTCCCTTAGTTTTTCTGGATGTCTAAATATTTTTCTTGAAGACCCGCTTACATACGCAGATACTTTTACGTAGAGCACCCGCGTGCGCGCACCATTGCCAAGAGATGTTGTTCAATACTCTTCCATAGGCGAACAGCAGCCCATCCTATGGGCGAACGCGTATCCTGAGCGAAGGAGGTTTTATCCAATGTTGTCACTATCTGTATTCCAGATTCATCTGGACATTAGGTAAAACGACACCACACTGACAACTCCTATAGCACCTGCGCGCGCGTCGTCCAAGTTCAACTTGGTTCATCATGTCTCCACTGAACTGCGCGCGGTTGGCATGCAGTCGTAACCCACCATCTGCATTTATTATATATTTGGTTATGTAACAGGAATTTAGTACCTGGTTTTTCAGATAGATGTGGAGGAGAGTGTGAATAGCCTTGATGAGGGTTGAAACCCCTAAGAGAAGGGATTGGTCCGACGGTATCCTGAAGAGAGCGATCGAGTTCCACGGCCACGGTGGTCCTTTCATGGTTGTCGGCCTCAGGATGGGGCTTGTGGCACTTGAGGGGCTTGACGCCCTTGGGTGGTTCGATCTGAGATGCGTCGTGAGGCTCCGATGGGCGCCCCCCGACTCTTGTGTCATAGACGGGATACAGACCTCCTCTGGGTGCACTATGGGGAAGCACAACATCGAAGTTGAGGGACAAGACGGGATCGCGGCCGTGTTCACCAAGGGAGATAAGAGACTGAATATTCACCTGAGGCCGGAGGTTCTCGATAGGATACGTAGGGTCTCAGACGCTGGGGAGGATGACGAAATCAAATCCCTGATCTTGGAGCTCATTGAGACGTCGGAGGCAGATATTTTCGTGGTCTCGTTTAGATAGCGAATCCAGTTGAGACATATACCGTTAAACATCTGAGTGACGTGGTTACACTAGATGAGTCTGCTGGCTATAGGCGACAACTGCGTGGACTTCTACAGGGAGCTAGGCGTCTCATTCCCGGGAGGCAACGCCCTAAACGTAGCGGTATACAGCTCCAGGATATCAGGGATCAAGGCCGGATATGTGGGGGTGGTCGGGACCGATGAGCGGGGCGACTTCATCCTGTCCCAGATGAGGGAGAACGGCATCAGCACCGAGTACGTCAGGAGGATCACAGGGAAGACGGCGGTCACGACGATAAGCGTACGGGGTGGAGACCGCTTCTTCGACGACTACGTCGAGGGCGTTCAGGAGGGAGCCACCTTTCCGAGGGAGGAGCTGGACTTCATAGGCGGCTTCGATGCCGTGCACTATACGGTCTGGGGCTTTGGACGCGAACATATCCCTGAGATGAAGGAAAGGGGCCCACTGCTAAGCTGCGACTTCTCTTCTGAGCTTGTCAGTCCCTCGATGGAGATAATGCCGTACCTGGACTACAGCTTCTTCTCGGGGAGGCAGCTAATCGATGGAGGGGGGGAGCCCCGGAGGGTGATCGAAGAACTTGGGGCAAGAACCCGGGGTGTAGTCGTGATGACCCTGGGTGAGAATGGTTCCCTAGCCTTCGACGGCGATAGGACTTACCGCGGCGAGGCGGTTCCCGTGAAGGTCGTCGACACGTTGGGGGCTGGGGATGCCTTCATCGCCTCTTTCCTCTGCTCACGGCTGAAGGGGATGGGCATCCAGAGGTCACTGGCGGAGGGGCACGTCGCCGCCTCGGAGATCTGCGGGCGCCTCGGGGCGTGGGGCGGGGACTAGAAGGCCACCTTGTCGTAGTGGCGCCACTGCTCCATGTCCCGGTTCCTGGCGAGGCTCAGGTAGTAGCCCAGCCACTCCAGCTCCACGAAGAGGGTGAAGGGCGTCGCGAGGTCGTCCACGTCCATGCCCTGGGAGTCGTAGACGAGGCAGTCCACGCCGTTCCCCCTGCACCACTCGATGATGTTCTCCTCGTTCTCCCTCTGGCCTCCCCTCCCCCTGAGGAAGACGGCGACTCTCTCCGGCGTGAACATCTCAAGGGGGCCGTGGCGCCACTCGCTGAAGTCGATGGGGGTGGCGTGGACCCAGCACATCTCCTGGAGGGTGCAGACGGCGAACTGGTAGGCGAGGCCCCAGTTGACTCCTCCGCCCACGACGAAGACCTCGTCCTCGTCCTTCAGGTCGAGGCCTGCTGGCTTGGCGGATTTTTTGGCCTGGGTGGTCATGGGAGGGAGTAGCCTAGGTAGATGCTCGACGACCTCGATCATCCTGTCGCCGACGGGATGCCCTTTCTTCCGCAGGATACCCCCGAACAGCAGGTAGAGTGCTGTCAGTTTGCCCACCGTCACGGCCTTCCCATCGTAGCCAAAAGAGTGCCGGGCCACCTTTCCCATCTGGGAGTCCGTCCTTTCGGTCAGGCTCAGCGTTGCGGCCCCCCTCTTCTTAGCCCACTCCAGGCCCCTGAGGACCTCCTTGGTCGTCCCCGAATGGGAGATGAACACGCAGGCCGCATCCTCGTCAACCCCCGATGGGCGCATCTCCAGGAACTCCCAGCCGCTGAAGCTCTTCACTGGGACGTCGGTGTGCTTCTCCGCTGCGTACCGTATGGGGTGCTGGACGCTGTAGCTTCCCCCGCTGCCCACCATGTAGAATCTGGAGCCACTGGAGAGAGCCTCCGCGAGGTCTTCGACGTCCTCCCTCTTGGATAGGACCGAGTCAAGGGTCGACTCCAGCGCACCATCTTGGAGCCAATACGGACAGTAGTTCGCCTCTTCAAGATATCTTACGGGTCCGCTCATGCTAGACCTATCTACCCTGTCAAAGTCTATAAAACCAGTCATAGGGGACTCGATGGGAGGTCTCTATGATAGTAACCTTCCAGAGAGGAATCATTGAATGGTTTTTTTATTGACCGGTATTCTGTCGACTAACGGCATCCAGGTTCAGGTTCTGCCAGGTCGAAGATCAAAACATGATTTTTCCATTGTCTGAAACTGGAATATCTGTGTAATTAGATATAGAAAAGAGGGGGTCAGGATCCGAAGGAATGGCAGCCTGCGCAGTCAGCCGGCGCGTAATGCTCCTCCTTGTCCTGATGACACGTGAGGCAACTGTCCCTCATGGGCACATCGCTGTGAGGCGTATGGCACGCTTCGCAGTTTACGTGAGCCGTCTCATTGTGGAGCCCCTTCGAGGAGGCCGGGTGACAGGTCGTGCATTCACTTTGCTGCTCTTTGTCGTGGGGATTGTGGCAGTCCAGGCATGGTGTGTCTGAGTGGCTCCCTGCTGGGAACGTGACCCCCATGGCATCCTGGGCCACGTGGCACTCCAGACAGTCATCCCTCGCTGGGATGAGATCGTCCTCCGCCACGTTGAACTCGTGGCACACGGTGCAGTGAACCCGCATATCATCGCATGGCTCGTCTAAGTCCTCCTCGTGGCACGTATCACAGGTCTCCTCAGGGGGTCTGAAGACGTGGAGCTGGAGGCCGTGACAGTCGATACAGTAGGGAGCCTCATCGCTCTCGAAGAAGTGGACCTTGTGGCCGGCTGTGGCCTCGACCTGCAACCACTCCGGGTCATCGCTTGCGTGACACTTCTCGCAGAGCTCGTTGTCGACCTCGGTCATCTTGGTGACCTCCATTGGCTTCTCGAAGATCACTTCCCTGACGTGGTCCAGGCTCTCTATCAAGTCTGTTTCATGGCACTTGTGGCAGTTGAGGTCGTGCATCGCGCTTGCATCCCAAGTCTCGTAAGCCTCACTCATGAGGTGGCAGGTCGTGCAGAACTTTGGGTTGTTCTGGGTGTAGTCATAGATGAAGTAGGAGGGGACCATCAGCAGTCCAAAGGCCACGACGATTATGTTTCGATGTTTTTTAAAAAAGTCTTTTAATCCTATTTTTTTCACCTTCAAGGAAAAGGGTTTAACCCTTTTCACTCGTCTAGTGGGGGTCCTCGTGGCACTTGCTGCAGTCGTCCTTTGTGGCTACGTTGTCCACAACACCATCTTTCCCGTGACAGGACTGGCAGCCTGTGACGGCGGTGGCCGGTGCAAACGTCGCTGCGAAGATCCCGTCAGCCTGGGCGTTCATCAGTTCCACTGCTTTCTTAACCACATCCGCGACGAGCCTGGCACACCTCTCCTTCCTCGCCGTGTCCGACTCCTTGACACCCGCGGTGTTGCTCCAGGTCGTCACTGAGACGTGGCATAGAGGTGATCCAGATACGGATGTCACGAGGGTGAGGTCGTTTGTAGGCTCGCTTGGCTCATACGACGGGAAAGCGTACTCGGTGTACCATCCTATGAGCTCGTTTCCGACCCCTGAGTACTCGTTCGAGATGATGTTCATAGCCGCCAATGCCCCATTCAGGGCACCGCATATCATCCCCCAGCCCAGGCCTCCGCCTCCGCCGTACTTCAGCATCTCCGGGGGTATCTGGGTGAACGGGAAACCAACCTCTGCCTGGAGTTCCCCGACGATCCCGTTAAAGCCGGCGTAGGAACATCCTCCGACCCAATAACTGTCATAGGCCCTCTGGGCCGCTGATTCAGGGTCCAGTTTCTGATATGTCCAAGGCCATTCGGGCACTGCCCTCTCGACCTCGACATCTCGGGGCACCTCGACTATAGTCTCCTTGGGTGGTATGAGGGAGTATCCCCCGACCGCACCGATTGCCACTCCGCCGACTGCTGCTCCCGCGACCTTGATGAACTCTCGTCGTGTGACATCTTCTCCCATTGTTCTTTTCACCATCCAACTCTGTATGATGATACGAAACGTCATATTTAGTATATAAAATTAGTTTTTGTGCCATCTTCTCAGTATAAAAAGTATATATTGTACCAAGAAAACGGGGTGAAGTTTCGATTATGTCCACTGGAACAGTAAGCTAGATATACTCTCCTTCTTCGTTAATTACTAAATTGGTCTCACTGGACGCTGTAGATAAGAAAATACTGGAAATGCTAGCTGAAGACAGCAGGATGACAGTCAGAGAAATCTCCAGGAAGTTGGACGTCAGCCCCTCCACGGTCTCAAGAAAGATCAAGCACATGGAGGAGACGAACATCATCAAGGGTTATGTCAGCATAATCGAGGACAAGGAGGTCGGAAAGGGATCCAGGGCCGTCCTGCTTGTGAGGACCTCCGGGGAATATGATCACAAGAAGATAATCAACGATATTACAGAGATGGACGACGTCTGCAACCTCTTTCTCACGATGGGGAACTACGACATCATCCTCACCGCATGCACGACGAACCAGTCTGAGCTGTACAAGATGATTAACGATCTCAGGACGCTCGAGGGGGTGCTCTGGGTCGATTTCGCCTCCATAGTATCCAGAAGAAAAGTGCTAAGCAAGATCTTACCTAAGGACGGGGAAAATTAACAAACGAATTTGACATATTTTCTACAGTTACACAGATAGTTGGTCGGTGTGCCGGCCGTAACCCATCTCCTGTTCTAAGCGGCATTCAGCTATACGGGCTACCCGGGTCCTCCTGCAGGTCGTCCATGGACCCCTATTCGCCCTTTCACCCCGCCGGGGCGGTCGTCTCACCCAGGCCCGTAGCGTCCTCGACCTCCAAGGCGTCACAGCGTGCCACGGGAGGTATCGTCTCTGTCCGTTGCCAGGGGTCTCCCCCTACGCCTCACGGCGTCGCGGTCCTGCGCGGTGGATGGAGTTTCCTCAGGCCATGCGGCCCGGCAGCCGCCCACCGGCTCACCGACCAAGACCACACACGCAACACCTGTCTATAACCTTTACCCAAGGGAGGGCAAGGTACTTGAAGCACAAAGCCATGTCACCTATTGAGGTCACATGAGCAGGCTAATTGACAAGGCCCTGGAGTATGCTAGCGAGAAGCACAAGGGGCAGCTGGACGACCAGGGGAGGCCCTACTTCTTCGCTCACGTCGTACAGGTCTACGGCATCCTCAAGGATGTGACAGACGACGAGGAGGTAATCTGCGCCGGGATACTCCACGACGTCATAGAGGACACCGAAACCAAGTACGAGGAGATCCTCCACGAGTTTAACAGGGAGATCGCCGACCTCGTCAAGGAGCTGACCCACACCGGGGACAGGGACACGGGATACTACTTCCCCAACCTGAGGTCGAGGAAGGCCATCATGGTCAAGTTCGCCGACCGCCTCAGCAACCTCTCAAGGATGGAGGACTGGCCGGGCGACCGACAGGAGGAGTACCTCAACATGAGTAGGTTCTGGCCCACCGAGCCCCCCGGCGACATGATATTCTCCCCTAACACCGTCTGGGAGTAGACACCGCCCTGAACCGACACCGGCTAACTGGACGTGACCCTGGGATCTGAGACTATCTGGAGTGGGTTGCCCTCGGAGTCCACGATGTTGAAGTAAGAGACCATGTCCGGGTTATCCACTATGTCGGAGGTCTCAAGCCCCTTCCCCTCGAGGTAGGCCTTCGTCCCCTCAAGGTCGTCCACGTCGAAGGTCAACACGCCCCCCGGCCCCCCCGAGTTGAGGCCAAGCCTCGAGCCCTCCCCGGGGAGCTCAAGCTCGCACCAGCCCACATCGGGGTTAAGGTACCAGGAGACGTTGAGGCCGAAGACCTCCTCGTAGAACCCCTTCGCCCTCTCAAGATCCTCCACCCTCAGCTGGAAGTAGACAGTCCGGTACGTTATTGGGTACTCTCTGCCTGACATATTTGTTGAAGGGGAGACCCCACTAATATTGGTTCACCACCCCCTCCAAGCATCCCCAGTTTAATATGACTCGGACGATAAAGAGAGGGCATGGACTCCAAGAAGCGCTTCATCGCCTACGACGCCTACGAGAAACTAGCGGACGCTTACGCTGAAAAGGTCGACACGAAGCCCCACAATGCCTACCTTGAGAAACCCGCCACGCTCTCCCTCCTACCAGACGTCGAAGGGAAAAGGGTTCTAGACGTCGGATGCGGCACGGGGAGATACACTGAGTGGCTCCTCGAGCACGGGGCTGAGGTGATAGGGTTCGACGCCAGCCCCCAGATGCTGGATCACGCCAGGAAAAGGGTTGGAGACAGGGCGGAGCTCATCCTCCACGACCTCAACTACCCCCTGGACTTCATGGAAGATGACAGCGTACATCTCGTCCTCGCATCCCTCGTCTTCGACTACGTCGAGGACTTGACCCACGCCCTGAGGGAGTTCAGGAGGGTCCTAAGGGACGACGGCTCCCTCGTCTTCAGCATGGGCCACCCCACCCTCGACTTCATCAAGGACTTCGGGATGAAGGACTACTGGAGCGTCGAGATGACCGAGATCTGGTGGACGGGCTTCGGGGAACGCGTCCTCATGCCCGGCTACAGACGCCCCATCCAGGCAATAACGGAGCCCCTCCACGAGACGGGGTTCCTCATCGAGCGGCTCGTCGAGGCAAGGCCGACCCCCCAATATAAGGAGGCGGACCCGGAGGGATACGAGGACGTCGCCTGGAGGCCTAGCTTCATCTGCATTAAGGCTGTCCCTCGGACGTGATTCCATCACCCTTAAATCGCTCAGAACCTGAGACTGGACCATGAGACTCCTTGAAGCCACGGACGAGAACATCCGAAAGGCAGCAATGATGATAAAAATGGGCGGCCTAGTCGTCTACCCAACGGAGACTGTCTACGGCCTAGGCTGCGCCCCCCACATACCCGAATCCGCCGAGAAGCTCTGCAAGCTCAAGGGGCGCTCCGACAAGTCGCTCCCCCTCATCTGCCACGACACGGAGTTCGCATCCAAGGTCGTGGAGCTCAGCCCAGCCGCTGAGAGGCTCGCTGAACGATTCTGGCCGGGTCCCCTCACCCTCGTCCTCCCCTCAAAGCAGGATTACTCCCGATGGGTGACCCATGGAGCCAGCACCCTCGCAGTCCGCGTCCCAGGCCACCCCATATCGAGGGAGCTAGCGAGGCTCTCAGGGGGGGTCATAGTCAGCACGAGCGCCAACAAAGCAGGGGAGGCCCCGGCCACGACCGCTCAGGAAGCAGCCGATGCCCTGAGCGGCGGAGTCAACATCATCCTCGACGACGGACCATCCCCCGGCGAGAAGCCCTCTACAATCTTGGACATCAGCGGGGAGCAGGCCTGGATACTCAGAGCGGGACCAGTCTCAGCCCAGGAGATTAAGGACGTCCTCAGCCTCTAGAGGCGCCAGCCCTCAGGTACGAGCTTCGCGACGCATTTGTCCACGGGCACGCCCACGGACCGCGCCACGGGCTCGCACTTCGTCCTGAAGAGGAAGAGGATGGGACAGGGTGCCGGGACCTCTGTGAGGGTCTCCCAGTTCGCCATCCCCTTTGAGAATATCACGTCCGCGCCGTGGAACGCATCCAGGAACTCCTCGGACGACTCGTCAAGCTTCACACCTATGGCGTCCGTCCCGGTCGTGATCACCTCGTCGGCCTCCTCCGTCATCCCAACAACCACAGCGTCCTCCATCAGCGCGTCGTTGAGGCTGGGTCCGCCCTTGACAGCCACCGTCACCCTGCACCCCAACCCCCGGAGCTCCCTCACGACAAGCCTGTCGAACGCGATCTCACCGGCGTTATCGGTCAGGAACAGGACCTCCGAACCGGCCCACAGTAGATCCTGAAGCGCGTCGGTGTCGTCGACGTAGAAGCCCTCATCCAGCAACCCCAGAGCCTCCCCTATGTCATTGCTGTGCCCCGGCACGTCGTACTCTATGACATTCCCGAGGCAGGAGACGAGGCACGCCGTCCTGAAGCGGTCCTCAGGGGCAGCCGCGTCGACGATGGCTTCCATCTTGGGGAGAAGCGCCAGGGCGGTCTCGTCGGCCCGCCGTTTCAGGTCTGCGTAGGCGTCCGGGCAGCCCGTGATGTGTTTGATGATGCGGTCCCGCTCGATCCCCAGTATCGAAGGTATGACATCTGGGTTGAAGCCCTCCCCCATGAGCTCCAGGAGGGCAGTCACAGCCCTCATGCGCACCTCCTCGTTGTCCGTCGAGCGTAGGATTATGTTGTACCCCCTGTGGAGGAGGCAGTAACCGCAGCGGGAACCAACCTTCAACGTGGACACTCAGTCGCTAGGAGAGACGAGGATATAAAAAACCTGAGGTCCCCATTATCCGAGATGATAAGGGACTTCAACCTCCTCGCCACCGCCGACAACTTCAACCGGAGCCAGGCCTGCAGCGAGCTCTGGATGCTCCTCCGGGCCGTGGGGGACGAGGCCCCCGAGGTGGACCGCAGCCCTGTGAAGGGGCTCATCACCGCCAGGACCAACCTGGACCCTTTGGAGGCCATCAGGAGGCTGAGGGAGGAGCTCCTCGAGAACTCGAAGCACTTCAAGGTCCTCCTCAGGGTCATGCCCATAGAGGCCAGGGTACCCACCACAATGGAGGATATCAAGGAGGCCTCCCGGAGCCTGGCGTCCAAGATCCCTGAGGAAGAGACTTACAGGATAACCGTCGAGAAACGGCGCACCGAGCTACGGAGCATGGAGGTCATCGACGCCATAGCGGAGGGGATCGAGAGGCGGGTGGACCTGGAGAACCCCGACTGGACACTCCTCGTCCAGATACTGGGGAGGACCACCGGAGTCTCCATGATCCCATCGGACGGCCTCCTCAACGTCCAGAAGGAGCGGGCATCCCTATCTGCGAAGGGGAAGTAGCGCCCCCCTCTCGACTATCAGCTTCGTCAGGGCCTCCTCGGGGGGCCCGCGGACTGCTCCCAGCTCCCTGTTAGATACTCCGAAGACTGACTTCAGCACATCCCTTTTTTGACCGTTTACCTCCAGCACGGAGTCATCGGGTACACCGATGACCTTGGAGACAACCTTGAATGGCTCCTCGGCTCCTTCAGGGCTCTCCCCGAAGACGAGGAGGGCCACGTTCACCGTATTTTCTGAGACGCCCACGACCTCAAAGGCCTGGGAGATCTGGTCACGGCAGGAGGCGTAGAGCAGCGCCTCCACCTCAAGGCTCCGGGAGATCCCCCTCCCACCCTCGAACGCCCCCAAGGCGTTGACCGCGGCAAAGAAGAGATGCCTCCAGCCAGCCACCCTGTCGGCGTCGAAGGCCTGGAATCTTACGCCCGGAATCGCCCCCCTCAAGCGTGAGATGAAACCCTCCACGTCTCCCACGGAGACATCCCTGAAGCCACCTATGGAGACGACCCAGTCGGAGCCCTGAACCTCAGCTGTATGGACCATCCCTGCACTTCTCCACGTTCATGGGAACTACATTATGAGAGCCCGTTTTGCCTTTAAGTTGTAGGGAAAGGCTCCGGTGAAGACTGGATTACCTCCGCTACCCATCGACATATATGCATCAGCCGGGGCTAGAAGGGTGATATCAATGAGCGAGAAGATAGACATCGGAATCGCCAAGCTCCCCTACTCGGGCTCCAGGGGCGGATCCGAGACCTCCGAGGGGCCGGAGATAATGGAGCAGGGCGGACTGCTGGACATCCTCGAACGCATGGGATGCACCGTCGCGGACTCCCAGACCACAACGCTCACGGCCGAGGAGGAGACCCACTACGGCACGAGGCACAGGTTCGGCCTCGCCTCGAGGCACCTCACCGACATAGTCGCGGACCAGAGGAAGAGAGGCATCTTCCCCATCGGCCTCCTCGCCAACTGCAACGGCCTCATGGGCATGCTCGCAGGCCTCCAGCACTCCGGGCCCGGATGGAAGCCACTCAAGGTCGGCCTAGTCTGGATAGACGCCCACGGCGACATCAACACCCCTGAGACAAGCCTCAGCGGGATGCTGGGCGGGATGCCAGTGGCGGTCTCCACCGGCCTCTGCCTCCATAGGCTCCGGAGGGAGTGTGGCCTCGACCCCGCCCTTCCCACCAAGTACGTCACAATGGTGGGCGTGAGGGACACTGATCCCCTTGAGCAGGAGATCATCGACAGGTCGAACATCGAGCACATCAACGTGGACCAGGTGCGACGCCTCACCCCGGCCATAGACCTGGAGATGGAGAGGCTCGCCACCCTCACTGACCTCATCTACGTCCACATAGACATGGACGTCCTCGACCCTGTGGAGGTCCCTGGCCACGGCCTGACCGTCGCCGACGGCCCCTCGAGCATCGAGCTCGGGAACGCGCTTGAGATGATGTTCGAGCACCCCAGCGCGGCGGCCTTCGGAATAGCCTCCTATCCATGGAGTCGAGACCCAGACGGGGTGTCCCTGAAGGCCGTCTACAACCTAATAGAGGGCGTTATACGGGGCCTCAAGAACAGGAAAGCCTGACCCCGATTCTCCACTTTTCCCACCGAGCTCTCATTTCAGGCTCTTACGCTGAACTGGCGAAGATATATGAGTGAGCAGCCCTTTTCATGGCTGAAATGTCGAGCTCTACAGATGAGGATCTGATAGTACCCAAGAAGTGGTACGAGGCACTTCCACGAAAGTCCTGGGAGAGGTTCAAGAAGATCGAGACGGGCTACCCGTGGTTCGAGGTCTACGAGGTCACCCCGAACACGTACGCCATCTACGAGCCCGGACAGTTCCAGGAGGTCATCTCCTACCTGGCCCTCGGGGAGGAGAGGGCAGCCCTCATCGACACCGGCTACGGGATGGGCGACATGAGGGGACTCGTCGAGCTCCTCACCGACCTCCCGGTCATGGTGGTGATAACCCACACCCACATCGACCACATAGGCCACAACACCGCCTTCGACGACGTCGCGGTCTTCGACCACCAATTTGCCCGGGACAACGCCTCTCAGGGCAGGGACTACGACAGGCTCAGCGGCGCCCTGGGTGAGGGGATGGTCTGGATGCCCTACGCCGAGGAGTTTATCCCAGAGAACTTCAGCATTCCAGCCTTCGAGGTGCACAGATGGCTCAAAGACGGAGATGTTGTGAACCTGGGAGAGCGGAGCCTCGAGATCCGCCACATCCCGGGGCACAGCCCCGACTCCATCTGCCTCCTCGACAGGTCCAACCGTCTCCTGTGGACTGGGGACATGTTCTACAACGCCCCCCTCTACGTCTACAGCGACACCTCCGACCTGGACGAGTTCATCGAGAGCTACCAGAAGATGGTCGACCTCTCGGATCACTACGACCGGCTGATGCCCAGCCACAACGAGACCTACGTGGACAAGGAGGTAATATCCAGGGTCCTGAAGGCCTCGAAGGCCATCAAGGCGGGGAGGGGCGGGGAGTACAGGGAGCAGAACAGGAGGGGCACCCTCATCCACAGATACGACTACGAGGGCTTCGCGATAATCGTGAAGGCCCCGAGCCCCTAACTCATCACATCCTGCTGTTCAGTGTAGGTGTACTGTCACCGTGCAGCCGCCTTTCTCATTTCATAATCTGGACGCTTTTTTAACCCACCATCCCCCATCTACATGGATGTCCGGCGATTATGTCTTCGAGTGCCTCCGATGCGGTAGGTGCTGCACCGATCTCCTGGCGGAAGACCGGGGGATCATCAGGGGCCTCACTCTCCTGCCCGAGGAGGTGGCGGACTTCCCAGAGTCGATGGTCAAGCCTGCGGTGGGAATAGGGAGGCGCCCCTACGAGAGAGGCTTCATGGTCATCGCCTACCAGCTCACGGAAGAGACCTGCCCCCACCTAGACGGGGGCCTCTGCGACATCTACCTGACCAGACCTGCCAGCTGCAGGCAGTTCCCCTTCTCCCTCCGCAGAGGACAAAATGGAGAGGAGGAGGTGGGCCTCGACCTTAACTGCCCTGCCCTGAAGGAAATCCTGAAAGAGAAAAGACCGAGGCTAATTTTCGAGGAGAGGGCCCACGCTGAGAGGCTCACGGAGATCCAGGTAGAGGCCGCCAAGCGGCCCGGAAGGGCATGGCACCTAGATCTTGGGACAGGAAAGTGGATGAGGTACAGCGACCTGCCCTGATAGTAACGATGAGCACAAGTAGAACCCTGCGAGCTGAAAGCCTGAACTTTATTAACCGAGCTTCCGCGTATAGACTCGAGCGAAATGTACGAGAAAATATTGGTCCCCCTTGATGGCTCGGAGCCGTCAAACCACGCACTGGACCACGCCGTCTCAATCGCAACCAAGTATGGAGCGACCCTGAAGCTCCTCGCTGTGGTACCCCAGATGGTCCTACCGGTTTTCCCTGACGAGGGATTCGGGACAGCACCGGTGACAGCCGCGAAGGACATGGTGCGCTATCAGGAGAAGATGAAGGAGCTCTATGTGGGAGTCCTCTCCGAGGCCAAGGAGAAGCTGAAGGCTGAGCACCCCGACTTGAAGGTAGAGACCACCCTCAGGGAGGGGCGTCCTTCGGCGACCATCGTCGAGATAGCCGAGGACGACGGCGTCGACCTCATCGTGATGGGGAGCCGGGGCGTCGGAGGGATCACCGGCTGGATCCTCGGGAGCACGAGCAGGCGTGTCGTCGACTCCTGCACCAAGCCCATCCTCATCGTGAAGTAGCCCGATCAGGGCAACCCTTTTTTCCACATCAGCCTGAGTAGGACAGGAGATACTGACCATGTCGGCACTAGACTCCCTCATCAAGGCCGGGGGCATCGCATCCCAAGTGAGAGAAGAGGCCAAGGCCATCGTCGAGGTAGGGAAGCCGGTCATCGATATCTGCGAGTTCGTCAGGAGACGCGTCAGCGAGCTCGGGGGTGGCATGGCCTTCCCATGCAACGTCGACATCGACCACGTCGCCGCCCACTACACCTCACCCCTTGGGGACACTACCGTGGTGGAGGACGGCTCCCTCGTCAAGGTCGACATCGGTGTCCACGTCGACGGGTACATAGCCGACACAGCCACCACCGTCTGTCTTAACCCGAGCCTAAGGGGACTTGTGGACGCAGCTGAGGCGGGCCTCGACGCGGCGATCAAGGCGGTGAGGGCGGGCGCGAGGTCGAATGACATCGGAGCCATCATCGAGAGGACCATCAAGGCCAGGGGAGCCATCCCGATAAGGAACCTGACGGGCCACAGGATGGCCAGGTACGTGGTCCACGCGGGCCAGTCCATACCGAACGTCTCAGCGGGCAACGGCCACACCCTCCGGGAGGGGGAGGTCTACGCCATCGAGCCATTCTCGACCCCCCCGACGGCATCGGGCCTGGTAACCGATGGACCCACGGGGCACATCTACCTGTTCAAGAAGAAGCGGAGGATCAGAAGCGAGGCCGCCAAACGCATGCTAAAGGTCATCCAGTCCGAGTACAGGACCATGCCCTTCGCCTCCCGCTGGATCAGGGCCAAGTTCCCGGGTCAGGAGGGGGCTGAGGCCTTCTCCGAGCTCCTCAGCTCCAGGTGCATCTACTCATATCCTCAGCTGGTCGAGAGAACCCGTGCTCCCGTGGCTCAGGCCGAGCACACCGTCATCGTGACCGAGGACGGCTGCACCGTGACTACTGCTTAGGCTTCTTCTCGGGCTCGGCGCGCCTGTGGATGCCGGTTATCACCATGTTGCCCTCACAGCGCGTGCAGGGCTCGTCGTCCTTGTTGACGTAGTCTCCCCGCTTGAAGTCCCTCACCCGCTTGAGCTCGCAGGCAGGGCACTCCAGGATGGTCACAACGTCCACCTTCGGGATGTCTGGCTGCCTGGTGGTCACGGCCTTGGTCCTGAAGAACATGTAGCCTATCGCGGCGAAGCCCACGG
>Ga0209536_100006568_pt1 | contig 17741 bp, 14 predicted proteins | sample DeeMarSeWOR28_12_FD_187461 | JGI IMG/M metagenome (GOLD analysis project Ga0209536, IMG submission 187461) | Marine sediment microbial communities from White Oak River estuary, North Carolina - WOR-2-8_12 (SPAdes) (version 2) | ecosystem: Environmental > Aquatic > Marine > Intertidal zone >... | reverse complement strand
CGGTCGACTCAGCTCGTCATGATAGATGTGCACGTCGCGCTGTGGGAATGGTATCGAAATACCCTCTGCATCGAAGCGACGCTTCACCTCGCGGGTGACATCCCAGTACACGTCCCAGTAGTCAGCCGTTCTGCTCCATGGCCGGACGACGAAGTTGATTGACGAGTCGCCGAGCTCGTGAAGACGAATCATCGGGGCGGGGTCTTCGAGAACCTTTTCGTGACTCGCCACGATCTCGGCGAGCACCTGCTCCGCCTTCGCAATGTCGTCCGAGTATCCAATGCTGAACGTCATGTCGATGCGACGGGTCTCTTGATGCGTGATATTGCGAATGACATCGCCCCAGATCTTGTTGTTCGGGACGACCAGGAGCTGGTTGTCGAAGGTCATGATCATCGTCGACACAAGGTTCATCTGGTTGACCGCCCCGATGACTCCGCCAGCCTCGATGGCGTCTCCTACGTCGTAGGGCCGATAGACCAGTATCATCAGGCCTGATGCGAAATTTGAAAGAGTGTCCTGTAAAGCAAAACCGACGACGAAGCCTGCGATACCCAGGCCGGCGAGCAGAGGCCCAATCTCGATGCCCAACTGAGCGATCGCGATGATGAGCCCGATCAGCATGGTGAGCCGGCCGGTGCTCTTCACGAAGAAATCCCGGGCCAAGCTCGACACCTCAAGCTTCGAGCGTTCGAGCCCTCGTCGCACTGCGCCTCGCACAATCCGCGCAAGCACCCAGAACCCGAGCAGAATCAGCAGAAACGTAAGCGCGCGGAAGACGAGCTCGGTCGCGTTGTTCTGCAGCCAATCGCGGGCATCCGCGAACCATTGTTCGAGTAGCCCCCCGGCAACCTCTCGGTCGAGAATATCCTGAGAGAGCCTGCCCGTCGCGCTGATGATGCCCTGTCTGAGCTCTGCGGTCTGCATCCCGCGTTTGTCCATCAGTCGAACGGTCAGACGCTGGCTCTCGGCAAGCACATCGCGGTAGCTTCTGAGCGAGACGAGCTCCTCTTGGGCATCGGCGTCTTGGTCCAAACCGGGCTGGTCGACGAGGGCATCGATGTCCTTTTTCGTCTGCCGAAGAAGGCCTGCGAGGCCGTCGGCGCGAGTTTGGAGTCGCTCTTTCAGATGCTCGGTGACCGCTTTGACGTCTTCACCAAGCGCAGAGCGTTGAGCGATGCTCGAATCGAAGTACTCGAGAAGTCGGTTTGCGTCGCGAAGTAGCTCTCCGAAGTCCTGACGAGCTTGCCTCGCTTCTTTGGCGCTTCCTTTCGAGATCCTCTCCAGGTCTTCGATCGCTTCGAGCGAGAGCGAATCCAGCTTCTCCCGCATGGATTTCGCGTCCTGGGTGACGAGATCGATGGTCGCCGCGCGTGCAATCGCAATCTCTCCGCCAGCGTCTTCTCCGTTTTTCACCAGCTCGACGAGGCTCGCAAGGGACCGTCGATAGCGGGATCGACGCTCCGACAGCTCTTTTCGTACAGGCGCTGCCGCCGCCATGTCCCCAACCTTTCTCAACTCTGCGCGCAGCTCGTCGAGCTCAGCGCGACGCGCTTTCAAGTCCTCGAGGAGGTCGAGAGCTTGCTGTGAGGTTGTCGTGGTGATTTCGGATTGTCCGCCTTCTCGTGGTTGCGTTTCTTGTCCGAGCACCTCGGCTTCGATCGAGAGCGAAAGCGCCACGAAGAGCGCAAGAAGAATCAGCGGCGGAAGTCGACCGGGCTCGGCATGCGTATCCATGCCGTGATCTTGCCGACTCGCGAGACGAAAGCCGAAAAAACAGCCTCGTTGCGAGGCGGCAAGATTCCCCGTCGCGCTAGTCGAGCTCCCGCAGCCCACTACCGGTGCCGGCGCCGGTCACGAGTGTCGCAGCTCCGTGCGGCCTCAAGTGTTTTATATCAAACACGAATCCTCCTATTGCAGGTGCAGAGGCGTGTCTCTAGCGTTCGCCTATGAAAGACGACCTCAACCTTACGTCTCGCGAGGTCTTGCTGTGTCTTTTGCTGCCCAACGCTTCTTGCGGATTCCCCATCGGTGCGAGCGCGCAAGAGGCCTCGACCGAGAGAGCTGAGCACGAGAGCGCGGTTTCGTTCGAAGCGATCGAGCCCGATTTTTCCGTCGACTCGGGTGAAGCAAGCATGGCCAAGATCCAAAAGCTCTCCAAGTCCGGTATCGCAGCAACCCAGGTCATCGAGATTGGGGAAAACTTCGATTGGGTACAGCTGGTTTCTGGAGAATAAATCAAGGGTGAAATCAAACGCATGCGGGATGACGACCTCGAGCTCGACAGCGACAAGCTAGACATCTTCAAGATCGACTTTGATGACGTCGCGCTTGTTCATTCGCCACGCATCGCAACGTACGTCTTCGAAGGTCGAGTGAGCGCAAGCGGCAAGGGCGTCATCATCCCAGACAAAGTCATCATCGAGACCAAAGAGGGAACAAAGGTCTTCCCGCGAAGTGAGCTGCAGTCGATCATCGAGGGCGGTGAGCGAGAGGGAGGCTGGTGGTGGTTCAAGCTTGGCTTTGGGCTCACTTCGAACAAAGGAAACACCGATCAGTTCACCTACGACAGCAGTTTCAACGTCCGCCGCGAAGATCGGTTGACGTTGCTTCGTTTGGCTTACTACGCGACCTTCGGCCGGACAGACGGCGTCCAAAACGGCAGACGTCATCTCGTGAACCTGGATTTCAGCGTGTTTCTTTTCCTTCGGACCGAAGATCCTGCACCACGCCCCCGATCCCGATGCGACTATCGAGAAGAACGACTACAAGCTGATCGTCGGCGTCAGCCTGGAGCTTGGCTAGGTTGAAGGGACAGCGGCGCGTGGGTATGGCATGCCTCTGCGTGTCGCTCCTGCGACCCGCCAGGACGACATGCCACGAAGGCGCACAAGCGCGACGCGCGGCTCCTCGCCCGTTGGACGAGGGCCAAGTGACTGCCGCACCGGGCGAGCATGTCACGGCGAAGAAGCCCAAGTCCGCATCGTATCCTTTAGCGTCGATGCAGACGAACTCGTCCGTCTCGATGCCTTGCTCGGCAGACGAGCTGCTCCCGTGGCGAAGTGCTCCGCCCGTGTCTCCAGAGTGTTCGCCTCACAAGCACTATGGACGCGCCAAGCGCTCAGCGAGGCATCGCGCATTCAGGCAAGACCTCGATCGTCGCGGCGGTCTGCCCAAGCTCGCGTTTCGTGGGGGCGTTGCGGACCCTCCCAGCTACACCAGACTGAATCTCGAGCTCATCGACTCGGCTATGGACGTCCGCCGGGCGGTGAGCCCTTTAGTGGGGCAACGGTGACCGTCCGCCACCAGCGCGAATCGGCATCCAACGCAGGGGTTCGCAGAAGTTTCTACAAACGCAATGCCATTCACTTAGGAGCCTCGAGGCGGTCAGTGCGTGGGGCGGACGTCTCCGCAGACTGCAGAGCCCGGCTCCCTGCGTGGAGCCGGGATCCGCCGTTGTCGCGGAGACGGGTTGTGTCATTTGCGCGCGACCACGCAGCGCGCTTCCCAGCCCATCTGCTCGACGGGTCCGCGAGACAGGTCACCGAGTGCCTCAACGACACCCGCCTTGACAGAAGCCACGAGCTCGGTGGGGGCATCCCCGAGCGCCGCAACGATGGGAGGCACAACATCGTTCATGAACGCCCAGTACTCGTCGAACGAATCACACGGCATTTGGCCCCGCATCAGCTCGCTTCGCTCGAGACGAAGTCCGGCATCGTCGAAGAGCGCGTGCAAGTCGTCAGGTTCGGCGCTGCGGAAGATCCCCGGACTTCCCGGCGGCGGGCTAGGAAGCTCCAGCTGCTTCCCCAGCACTCCCATGAACGTCGTCAGCCACGGGTTGTCGCTCGGAGCAGCCCATACTGTTGCCGCTGCAACCCCGCCGGGCCGAAGCACGCGGGCTATCTCCCTGACGGCCTGCAGCGGATCGGGAAAGAACATGAGCCCAAGGCGACAGGACACCGCATCGAAGCTGTGGTCGGAGAAATCCAGCGCGCAGGCGTCACCGACGACCGTTTTGAAGTTGGTCAGATGTAGAGCCTTGGACTTGTCGTGAGCGATTCGCAGCATGCCCTCGGACGCGTCTAGCGCGGTCACCTCGACGGTGCGCCACCGGGACGCCAGCGTCAGCCCTGGGTCGCCGGTGCCTGCGGCGATGTCGAGCACTCGCGCTCCATCTCGCAGCTCGAGGGCGCTCAGAATGGCGGTCGCCTGCGGTTGCAGGAAGCGCATGGTGAAGTCGTCCCACTTCTCCCACCCAGCGGAGAACTTGTTCCACGATTGCTTCTGCGATCGCAGGATGCTGGCTGGCGAAAGACGAACGGTGCTGTCTTGCAGTTGAGTCGTTTGCATGGCGGATTCCTCTGAAAGGTGTGCAATGGCCTCGGTGGGTTGTCTTTGGCTCACTGCACCCGGCGAACCGCGAGCGGGGTCGGGTTGGAGACGATGTCGACGAGTGGCGAGCGCTCCTGGGCGACTTGAATGAGCTCGTCGATGATCTCTGACGGTGCGTCGGCGTCGACCTTGAGCGATACGCGAATTGCCTCATAGCCGTTGCGGACCGTGCCATCGAGGCCGAGGACGCCGTGCAGGTCCATGTCCCCTTCGAGCGTGGATTCTACCGAGCGCAGTCGAATGCCGCGTGCGGTCGCATGGATCACCAGGGTGGAGCACAGGCACGCCGCAAGAGCGTGGAGAGCGTGCTGTGCCGGGTTAGCAGCACGGTCCGCGCTCAGCAGGACCGCGGGCTCGTCGCTATCGACGACGTGGGGCTGTTCATGGATATGCTTCTGACACGCGCCGTCGAAGTCCGAGATCGTCGTCCGATTGTGACCGCCACCAAGCCACTGGTTGTGGGCGCGGAACTGGAACTTGGCAATGACGGGTTGGTCGCCGATGGCGTTGACGGTGGCGCCCATTGCATTGGTGTCGAGACCGTTCAGGATGGAAGTCTGCTGGTTGTTCATGGTGATTGTCCTCGTGGTTGTGGGCGACGTGCCCGGATGCCTTACCGATGAGCACAGGTCGGGCCAAGTCGCGAACAGGCCACGAATGCAAGCAATTACAGTGGCTTACCAAGCGTGCCAGGCAATGCTGGCGGACGCGAGATCTCGCGTAGCGCGAAATCTCGCGTCGGATTCGGCGCGATATCTCGCGCTACTTGATACCGAGCGCCTGCAGTCGCGAGCGAAAAGTGGACGGTTTCATGCCCAGCATCGCTGCCGCCCCGGACGAGCCCGCGACCATACCTTCGCACAGCTCCAGCGCACGTTCGAAGTTGCGCTTTTCCAGCGCGCGCAGCTCGTCGATGGTCAGCACGGTGGGCGCGTTTTCCCCCTCGTCGTGCAAGCCTGGAGCGGCGAACTGCACCGCCTCGGCGAGGTCCGGCAGCGCGCGGCTCAAGTCGACAACACCGTGTCGGGCGGTGATGACCGCGCGCTCCAGCACGTTGATGAGCTCGCGCACGTTGCCCGGCCAGTCGTAGCGTGAGAGCCGATCGATGGCGAAGTCGGACGGTGCTTCCAGCGTCTTGCCCATGCGCGCGGATATCCTCTTGAGCAACGTCCGCGTGAGCAGGGGAATGTCCTCGCGCCGCTCGCGGAGGGGCGGGACGTGGATCGGAAACACTGCCAAGCGGTAGTAGAGGTCTTCACGAAAGCGCCCGGCCTTGACTTCTCCGAGCAGGTCCCGGTGGGTGGCTGCCACTACTCGGACATCCACACTGCGGGTACGCGAGCTTCCCACGGGCTCGAACTCGCCGCACTGCAGCACTCGAAGCAGCTTCGGTTGAAGAGACAGCGGAAGCTCTCCGACCTCGTCAAGGAACAGCGTGCCCCCGTCGGCGAGCGCAAACCGCCCCTCCCTTCTGCGCGTCGCACCGGTGTACGCCCCAGCTTCGTGCCCAAAGAATTCGCTCTCGATGAGGTTGTCTGGGATGGCCCCACAGTTGACCTTGACGATGCGCTTACTGCTGCGGGCGCTCAGTTCATGCAAGGCATCGGCGACGAGCTCCTTGCCGGTCCCCGTTTCACCCATCACCAGCACCGTTGCGTCGGTTGCGGCGACTTCTTCGATATTCCGCTGCATGGCGCGGAAAACCAGGCTCTCTCCCATCATTCCGGTGGTTCGCCCTCTGGAGGCGCGCAGGTACTCCGCCTCACTTGCCAGCGCTTCGATCGCACGTTCGGCCTCGAGGCGGTCGTTTACGTTTCTGAGGATCAGTGTGTAGTAGGCCTCCCCTTGGGCGCCCTGCGATCGCGAGAGAGAGCCCTCTGCAGGGAACAGCTCGCCGCTCGCCATTCGCCCCGTAAGGCCGCCAGCCACCCAGCTTGCCCGTTGACCGGCCGGCCGCCCGTCGAGGGCGCGGGCGAGGCCTCTCACTTTCTGGGAAGACTCCTCGTCGAGGAAGGGCAGAAAGTCGGTCCCGACGAGCTCGCCGGGGTCCTGTCCGAACACCGACGCGGCGGCCGTGTTTGCATGCGTGACCCGGAAGTCGCGATCCAGGTCCACAATGGCGTCCAGTACGCCATCGACCAGTCGTGCCAGCCTGGCCTCCCGCTCGCGGACTTCGCGCTCTGCCCGCAGGCGGCGTAACTCGGCCGCGGCCCGCGCCGAGAACACCCGAAACAGCGCGTCCAGCCTCGGATCGGCCGGCATGGGACGCGTATCGAGCGCAGCGAGGTGCCCCAGCACGCTCCCGTCCGAATCGAGAAGCGCGAGCCCCATGAAGCTCACTGCGCGAGTCTGCTGCACGACTTGGTTGTCGGGGTAAAGATCGATGATGTTGTCTTCGATGTGAATGAGGCTCCCACTCTGTTCCACAACCCTCTCGCAAGGCGTCCCGTCGATGTCGTAGTTGAAATCGTCGACGAACCCGCCATCGAGGAACATGCTGTAGGAATTCAGGCGCCTTTCTTCGGGACGCCATTCGGTCACCCAGGCACCGAAGGTCTGCATAGCCGAACTGAGGCTCCGAGTGAGCTGAGCGAAGAACTGGGTGCCCGTTGCGCCCGCGGTCCCCTCTGCCACGCTGCGCCACAACGAAACATCGTCCAGAGAATCGAAACGCGAGATTGCGGCCCTTTGCGACACGGCCTCATAGTATCGAGAGTGGCCCCCGGACGCACCCTCGACGGGGTAGCCGCGGAGCCCTGACTCGTTTGCTCGCTGCCACGGTCACCCGCGGAAAACGTCCTCGTCCACAAGGGATCGAATCGCAATCTCATCGATTTCCAGCCCAGCGCGCGCGTGGTCGGCCTTCCACGTCGCTTGCCAGATGAGCCGGCGAACGAGCTCGGTCGTCTGGGGGCGACCCATTGACTTCCACTCCGAGCAGAGAGCATCGAGGAACGCGGTGGCAGATATAAGAACTTTGAGCTTGCCGGGGGACGCCGCTTCGCAGAAGGCAACACAAAGCCGCTCTCCGCGCGGTTCCCGACGCGACCTAACGAGCTAGTACCGCGCAATTCGGCGCTCATCATCATCCCGATGGGCTAAGAGGCTCTCCGATCGCGGTGGAGGGGCTGTCCGGACGGGCTGGCCCTCAGCCCGACTTGGCCCTGCCCGCCTTCACCTCGGCCACGTCGTCGAAGTCCAATTCTACCTCGACGTCCGCTTTTCCGTGCGGCTCGCCCTTGGAGCCGGCGGTCCCTACGCTGTTCGAGTCGGCCCCGGAACGGCCAGCAGTGCCAGCGCTTTTCCCGCCCGATGCATTCGCGTTCGCCGGAGAAAACTTCTTCACCTTGTCCGTTGCCTCCACGGGGGCTGCTTCATCCCCTCTGGCCGCTTCGACCGGGTCTACGAAGCCGTGTGCTTCGGCGATCTTCGGCACGATCATCGCGCTCCAGATGTCCTTCAGCGGAACATGCTCCAAGAGCGTTTGGGAGCCGACCGCATCCACCAAACCGGCTTCGGTGAACTTCTTCTTCTCCTGCCCGGCGGTCAAGGCCGCCGTGATGATCTTCTCGAGCTCGCTACGGGGAAGTAGCGCAGCGATGCGATGGACCGAGATACCGTCGATGATGTCACGATGGGTCATCAGCTCATCTTGGAGGGCCCGATCCATCATGAAGGCCACATGTTCCGTGGCTCTCTTCGACGCTTCCGCATCCGACGACGAGGCATCCCAGAACTCACCCTCGATCAGGAATTGCCAAAGTGCTTTGTCGGAGAGGTACCGGACACGATCATCTGGATCGAAGAGACCCACGACCGTCTCGGCGTTCGTCTCTCCTTCGTCCAAGGCGATCTGCAGATCTTCACCCGCCGATTCAGCGGACTTCTTCGACGCGATTCGGGACTTGATACCCGTGGTGGTCACCAGGATGTTGGCCCGCAGCGAAGGTCGATCACTCAAGCCCACCATGATGGCCGCTGGAGGGAAGTGACGTATGAAATCCTCCGCAGTGCGTCGCCCGCATCCAAGGGCATGCTCGACCACGTGGGCGAGGAAGCGCTCACGTCCGTGACTGAGCTTGGAGGCGAACGAAGGTGTCTCTTCCTGGATTCCTTCGGGTTCTGTCTTCTTCGCTTCGGCCATGCCAGCCCACCTTTCGTCTAAACAGGAAAAATACACATATAAGGCACAAAGATCGCAGTCTCAGGTCAATGGAAATGTCGACCCGCCGGATGTCGGGCTCGTACCGAGAGCTCACGATGCAGTCCGCTTGCGCCGAGGAATCACTGAAAACACCAGTAGGCTCCAACACCACCCCGGTCCGTTTCTGCTCGAGTCCCACTCGACGGCGCAGCCACCGCCTCCGCGCCAGTCGTTCTCCAGGGTGCAGAACCGGGTACAGCCATCGTCGCAAACCTCGTCGACGTCGAGGACGCCGTTGCCGCAGGTCAGCGGTGCCGTGCGAACCGGGGTGACGGCCATGGTATTGCAGGCGCCGCTGCCACACTGAGAGGCTTCGGTGCAAGGCCCTGCGCCCAGCTCGCATCGGTCTTCGGGCCGCTAGGATATCCCGATTTCGCGCCGAGTCTCGGATTGAGCAAATGAACTGCGAGCGACTCCCCCGATGCTGGTCGACTCTCTCCTCATCCTCGCTGGCTTCGCGTTGCTCCTGGGAGGTGGAGAGGGCCTGGTGCGCGGTGCGAGCGGAATTGCGCTCCTTGCACGAGTCCCTCCGCCGGTCGTCGGGCTCACCGCTTTGGTCCGCCCTCTGCGAATCTTGGGCAATACCGTTCGCTTCGAATGGCCGGTCATGATGCTCGCTGCGGTTCTGCTCCATCTGCTCGCACGGGACTTGCTCGTCGATCGATTGGAGAGCGGCCTCCTCTTCGTGTGCATGGTCGCTTTTACGACTTACGCCGTCTGGCTCGGCCGCGAAGGCGTTGCTCCGGTCGAGCAGCAGGAGTTGGCAGGCCTCACGACGGCGTCCTTTGGTCGGTCGGGGAGGGCCGCCGTGGGCCTCAATGTTGCGGCGGTCGCCGTTGGGACTGGGTTGCTCGGTGCGGGCTCCACGGCCCTGGTGCAAGGGGCCGTCGGCGTGGCCAGCCTGCTCGGCGTCCCGGACACCGTCGTTGGCCTCACGATCGTTGCGGCAGGGACCAGCGCGCCCGAGCTGGTGACCTCCCTGGTCGCCGCACGCAGGGGGCAGGACGACATCGCAGTCGGCAACATCGTCGGCTCGAACATCTTCAACGTGCTCGGCATCGTCGGAGTCGCGGGCCTCATTCGACCTTTGCCAGTTCCGCGAGAAATCATCGTTTGGGACGACCTGTGGATGTTGGGCGGATCTGCCCTGCTGTTTCCATTGATGAAAACCGACATGACGATCAACCGTGTCGAAGGGGCCTTGCTCTTGGCGTGGTTTGCAACGTACATGGCGCTCTTGATCCACCGATTCGCTTGAAATCGTCATGGGAATCGCTTCAGAGGCCACGAGGGTGCACTAGCGTATGAGCATCGAAGCATGGATTGCGACCGCGATAGTCGTCGCCGTGTTTGCGGTTCTGGCCTCGGGACGCTACCCGCCGTACCTCGTATTACTCGGTGGCGTCACCGCGCTTCTGGCAGCAAAGATCATCGATCCCGACCAGGCGCTGGCAGGATTTTCGAACAGCGGTGTGGTCACCGTCGGCGTCCTCTACGTGGTGGCCGCCGGGATGAAGCAAAGCGGAGCCCTGGCGTTCCTCGTATCGCGGGCGATGGGGCGCCCGAAGACCGTACGGGCCGCGCAGGCGAGGATGCTCGTGCCGGTCACGATCGGCAGCGCGTTCCTCAACAACACTCCGCTCGTCGCCATGCTGCTGCCGGTCGTCATGGACTGGAGCCGATCGATGAGAATACCGGCCTCGAAGCTCCTTCTTCCAATGAGCTATGCCGCGATTCTGGGAGGCCTCTGCACGCTGATCGGAACGAGCACCACCTTGGTCGTCCACGGCCTCCTGCTCGCGGAGGGCAAGCCCGGGCTCGGGATGTTCGAGATCACCTGGATTGGGCTTCCATGCGCGATCCTCGGCTCGGCGCTCCTGATGTGGATGGCAAGGCGCTACCTTCCCGAATACGAGAGCGCCCTGCGGATACCCGACGATCCACGGGAGTACACCGTCGAGATGCGTGTCGGTGCCCGCGGTCCGCTGGTCGGGAAGAACATCGAAAGTGCTGGGCTTCGTCATCTGCCCGGCCTCTACCTCATGGAGATCCACCGGGGAGGGCACATTCTGCCGGTCGTCGATCCAGCGGAGCGACTCGAAGCAGACGACCAGCTCGTCTTCGTCGGAGTCGTGGACTCGGTGGTCGATCTTCAGCAGATTCCTGGTCTCGAGCCGACGACGGAGCAGGTCTTCAAGCTCGATTCGCACCGGTCGCTTCGGTGCTTCGCAGAGGCGGTCATCTCCCGCACGCATCCCTTGGTCGGGAGGAGCATCCGTGAAGGCAGATTTCGAAACCTCTACAACGCCGTCGTGATTGCCGTGTCGCGCAATGGCGAACGGGTCCAGGGCCGCATCGGCGACATCGAGCTTCACGCCGGAGATTCGTTGCTGTTAGAGGCGCTTCCGTCGTTCGTCGAGCAGCAGCGAAACTCGAGCGACTTCTACCTCGTCAGCCGTCTCGGAGACGCCGGGCCCCCGACCACCGCACAAGCGCCGGTGGCATTGGTGATCCTCGCGGCCATGGTGACGGTGGTGACCCTGGGATGGCTGAGCATGTTGCAGGCAGCGCTCCTTGCTGCGGGTGCCATGCTCGCCGCGCGTTGTTGTTCGGAGGACACCGCACGACGGAGCATCGACTGGCCGCTGCTGGTGGCCATTGGTTCATCGTTCGGACTCGGGATGGGGCTACAGGAGACTGGCGCCGCTCAATCCTTCGCCCACGTCCTCCTGCAACAGGCTGGTAATCATCCGTGGCTGGCACTTGCTGCAATTTACGCAACCACGACGATCGTCTCGGAGTTCGTCACCAACAATGCGGCGGCGGTGATCCTGTTTCCGATCGCCACGGCCACCGCGGAGTCGTTTCAGGTGAGCTACATGCCGTTCGTGATCGCGATCACCGTCGCGGCGTCTGCAAGCTTCGCCTCGCCCCTGGGCTATCAAACCCATCTCATGGTCTACGGCCCGGGCAACTACCGTCTCGTCGACTTCGTCCGGATGGGCGTTCCGATGAACCTCCTGTTGTGGGTCATCACGACTGCGCTGGTACCGTTCATCTGGCCGTTTTGAGCCGCCCGGTCGCCTGCTGCGAAGAGGCGTTGCACGATCTGCGCACTGTTTGCGCCCCTGTCAGTCGGCCCGGCAAACCCACCGACAACGCCTTCATCGAGGCCTTCAACGGGACCTTGCGGCGAGAGTGCTTATCGCAACACTGGTTCGTGTCGCTGGACGATGTCCAGCAAACGCTTAGTCTATGGCAGGACGACTACAATCAAACCCGCCCACACAGCGCGTGGGGCGGCTTGGCTCCATACTTCAAGTCCGTCGGGCGGTGGAGCGTCTAGCAGGCCATCGGTGATTGTCCGGCACCAACGTGCATCGGCAAGTAATAAGGGCTTTCGTCAGCTCGCCCGTTACGTTCAGGGTCGAAGCGATACGCCGCGGGCGACCTGGTTCCTGGCCGCCAATCTTCCCAGCGTGAACGGGCCCCGCGACCTCGAGCTCGCATGCCTACTCGTCGAGGCCGTGCACACTCAGAACACCCGCGCGGGCAACAACCGCACGTATCACCTGGTCATCTCCGTTCACCCGGAGGACCAAAGCCTCATCGGGAACGAGCTCAGGCCTGCTGTGGAGAACCTGGTGGAGACCTTGGGCTTTTCCCGGCACCAGTACATCGCCGCGCGCCACAACGACAAAGACCACGAGCACGTTCATGTAGCCATCCACAAGATCCACCCCGAGACCTTTCGGATTCACTCGCCAGCCTGGGATCGCCAGAAGCTCTTCACCGCGGGCCGTGCGCTCGAACTAGAGCTCGGACTCACGCCGCTTCGGTCGAGAGTGCGCGCTCGTGAGAAAGTCCCGCAGAGGGCGGCGGACCACGAAGCCCACCACGGAATCGACGGCTTTGCTCGCCGGGCCAAAAACCAGCTAGGTCATGCGCTTCGAGCCGGGCAGCTGCGGAGCTGGGACGATGTGCACAACGTCTGCGCCAGACTTGGAGTGGTGCTTGGGCCGCATGGCACGGCCTCCTCTTCGAGGATGTCGAGCAGGGCGTGCGCGTAAAGGCGCCCTTCGTCGGCCGCGAGCTCAGCAAGCCGCGCCTCTGCCAACGGCGCGGAGCCTTCCACCGAGCGCCCGCGCATCAGCTGGAAGCTGAAAGAACTGCGACCCGGCGATACTCCCCCGCCCCTCCCATCGCGGCACACAGCTTATGGAAGGAATACGAGCAGAGCCTGATCCAAGCTCGTACGCAGCGCCATTTCGTCGCCAGTCGTCCCGCGCATGCCGATCGAGGCTACGGCCCGCGAGCCGGCACCACCAGCACCGGCACCGGCGATTTGCGAATCACGCCAGCCGACACGCTGCCCATCACCAAGTCGAACAGCTTTCCACGCCCGTGCGAGCCCATCACGATGACCTCGGCATCGAGCTTGTCGGCCTGTTCGAGGATTGTCTGGATGGTCGGCCCCGGCACGAGCAGGGTGTCGACCACGTGCCCCTTTGCGCGCAGGCGTTCCGCAAGCGCTTCGAGCTCGGTCTGCGCGCGTTGGAGCTCGTGCGCCACCTGTTGCTGCACTTCCTCCGGACCCGCCGCGAGCCCTACGAACGACGGGTCAGGCTCGGTCACGTGAAGCAGATGAATCTCGCGCTTGGCGCTCGCGAGCCGATCGACAATCTCGATTTGCGCATCGGTCACGGGTGAAAAGTCGATGCCGACGAGCAGGCTCATGATTTGATCTCCGGTCGATGAACGCCGCGCTCGGCCATGCGCTTCTGCAGGATGCCGATCAGGGCTCGTGTCCAACGCGCCTTGTCCTTGGCGGAGATGTGCGACCACTCCGGCGTTCGCACATCCGACAGCGCCGGATCATCCTCGAAGTGAACGCCAACGGCACCGGCGGCGTCGACGATCGGCTGCCACACCCGCTCGCGCGGCGTGATTTTTCGCTCGGCCTCCCTGAACACATCGCTCGACGGCGGTCGAATGAACACCACCTCGCCGCCATGCGCGCGGATCTTCGCGACATCTGCAGCGACCTGGTCGAGCAACGCCTGGAACTGAGCACGCGCCACCTCCTCCGGCGGAGGCGGCGGCAGGTTCTCGAGAATGGTCCGCCAGGTCCCGGTCACGATGGCCTGAAACTCCGGGTCGGTTTCGACGCGCTCCCAGAGGTCCGCCTGCCGGTCGCGCCGCATGTGCTCGATCTTGCGCACCTCGGGCTGCTGAAAGGGAAGATTCGGTCGGCTGGGCCACCACGGCTGCCGCGCGAGCACGGTAAAAAGCTTCGTATCGATGTTGTAGTAGGCGAACGTCGTCTCCAGCGGGTACGAGAGCTGGGTCGCGATGCGCTGGGATGGTGTCTCGTCATGGTAGTATTCGAGCACGCCTGCCCTCACCCCCATGCCCGGCAAAAAGAGCAGGGGCGGTGTGATGCCGACCACCAGCAGGCCGCGAAAATCCTGGTCGTTTGCGATATCGCTGAGCACGGGGAGCGGGTTCGAGCCCTCGAGCGCAAGCTGGATCCCGTGCACGCCGGTCTCCTCTTTCCAGACGTCGAGATCGATGTCGAACAGGGTGCGCGACGAGCCAATGAACACCGTCGCGTTTGGTTCGCGGGCATCGACCCGCCGCCGGACCTCGGCCCATTGCCCGTCGCTGTTCCGGTAAGAAGCTTCGTATTGCTGCGCCACGCGCCAGTACGCCTCCCAAGCACCGAGCCCCGCGGCGGCCAGCAGCAACGCCACCACCGCCACGCGCGGCCAGCGAAGCTCCGGCACCGGGCGAAGGATGACCGGCTCCGATTCAGAACTGGAAGTAGATGAAGGCATCACCAGACCCTTGAGCAATCAGGATGAAAAACAACATCGCGGCCCACACGCAGCCTACCAGCCACCACGGGGCACTGGCCACGACGTCCTCGAGGCGCCGGTTCCGCATGAACCCGTGGACGAGCAGAATGCCGACCGTCACCGAAATGACCACCTCGATGAGATAGGCGGAGAGAACCAGATCGCTTCCCTCGAGTCCGAAGCCAAGCATCGTCCGCGTCATGCGCCATGCAGTCGCGAAGTCCGGTGCCCGGAAGAACACCCAGGTGAGGTTCACCAGGAAGTATGTCAGCAGGGCGAGAAACACCTTGAAGCCGAAGGTGCTCGCGATCTTCGCTCCGGCAAACTGCCTTTGAAAGAAGCGCTCGGCCCCGAGGTAGAACCCGTGGAGGCCGCCCCACACGACGAAGGTCCATGCCGCCCCATGCCATAGGCCCCCGAGCAACATGGTGACCATCAGGTTCACCTGCGTGCGGTGCCAACCTTTCCGATTTCCGCCGAGCGGGATGTAGAGGTAGTCCCGGAGCCAAGTCGAGAGTGAGATGTGCCAGCGACGCCAGAAGTCCGAAAAGCCGATCGCCGCGTAGGGAAACCGAAAGTTATCGGGTAGCGAGAACCCGAGGCACAGCGCCACGCCAATCGCCACCGTCGAATAGCCCGCGAAGTCCGAAAAGATCTGGCCGGCAAACGCGAGCGTTCCGAGCCATGCGTCGAAGAACGGCACCGGCTTGGCAGCCCCAAACACCGCGTCGGCGGCGGGTGCCAGCGCTCCGTCTGCAATCACGATTTTTTCAAAGAGCCCCAGCGTCATCAGCCCGAGCCCCCAGAGCAGCTGGTTCGCGTTCGCGCGCACCGGCTCTTGGAACTGCGGGATGAGTTGCGTCGGCCGGACGATCGGCCCCGCGACCAGCTGCGGAAAGAACGACACGAACAGGGAAAAGTCGAGCAGCGAGTCGGCCGGCTTGGCGCGGCGAAGGTAGACGTCGAGCGAGTACGCCATGGTCTGGAACGTGTAGAACGAGATGCCGACCGGGAGCACGATGTCCCAATCGGGCGGCGTCCACGCCACGCCAATGGCGGACATCATCAGCTGCCAGTTCTCGAGCAGGAACTCGCCGTACTTGAAGTAGCCGAGCAGGCCGAGGTTCACGAGCACGCTCACCGCCACCCAGGCCCGACGCCGCGACAGCCTCTGCTCGGCGTAGATCCTCTTGGCGACGCGCCAGTCGACTATCGTCGAGATCCACAGGAGGATCACGAACGGCGGATTCCAGGCGGCGTAGAACAAGCAGCTCGCGACCAGAAGGTTGATCTTCTTGACCTTCCAAGGGAGCGGCGCGTTGTGGAGCGCAAGCACCACCGCGAAGAACACGATGAACGTGAGGGAGTTGAAGAGCACTGGGGCGAGCGCCTCCTGAACCGGGGCCTACGGCGTGCCCGGTTCGTCTCGCGGGATATTCGGTTAGGTTCGAGGCGAGTGCAACGACTATCGCCCGCCGCAGTGGTCGGCACCGTCGACCCCGGCGGCCCGCCGGTCACGCGGGCGGCGGCATCTCGCGCTCTGCGATGCTCACGCGAGCTAGTGCTGTGAGACGCAACGAAAGCAGGGCGGGGTCTCGTCTTCCGGGCACGGCGCGGCCGGGCTCATGTGTAAAGGTGGGGTCGGCACTGCGTCTCAAGTGGCCGGCAGCCTCAACAGCACGACCAGCAGTAGCAGCATCGTCACAATCGAAATCGCCGTTCGGATTTGGTTCGAGCGATTCCAGCGCGCCTCGAAGCGCTCTCGAGCCTGCTTTCGCTCTGCCTCCCCAATCGCATCAACTTCCACGGTTTGGATCTCGCTATTGAGCGGGAGGTGAACTCGCGCCGTCGGTAGTTGCACGCCAAAGAGATAGAGCGCCGCTGCGGCGATGAGCAGCCCACTTGTGACGCCATCTTGCTGTTGGAAACCCATTGCAAGCGCCAAGAGAAGCGCAACGACCGAACCAAGCCAAACCACCACGAACAAGGGTTGCCGGTCTTGAATCACACGATCCATGACCTGAGACGCACGGATGAACTCGCGGTCGCTGAGTTTTTCAAGCCCGGGCATCGCAACGACAGCGAACGCAAACAACAGGCCGGCGACCAGCGCGCAGAGCGCCGCCGCCACGAGCACGACGAGGTGAAAAAGCTCCATATCGCATCGGCTTACCAGGCCGAGCGCCGTTAGCCTAGGCCCCTGAGCGTGTCTGCTCTTCTGAAGCACCCGAACCGCCGACGTTTTTCGCGGTCTCGGCCCAGCGGCAACTACGGCTGAGCCGCTTCCGCCACCGCGTCAAAGAGGCTCTTCGGGAATAAACGCCCCGTGAAGTTCTCGCGAACTTTCGCATAGGCCGCATCCCACTCGGCCTTTGCGTCGCCGGGTCCGATGACTTGGATGCCCTTCTTGACGATGATGTCATAGGCTTTTCGGTCATCACTGCGTATGAGTTTGTTGATCAGCTCGTGTGCGCGCGCAGCGGTCGAATCGAAGGCTTCTCTCAGATCCGGTGGAAGCGCATCGTACCTGTCTTTGCGCATCAAGGTGCCACCCGCGATGATCGCGGAGTTCCAGCCGGTCATGTACTTCACTTGGGTATACCACTGCAGGGCAACGGCGGTCAGCGCCGACGATGAGACCATGTCGATCATGCGCGTCTGAAGAGACGGGTACACCTCCGGCACACCGAGCCGGACCGCGTTGGCGCCGATGACGTCGTAGAGCTCCACGAAGACCAGCTCGTCCTTCCATACCCACGGGCGCATGGCTTTCAAGTCCGACGGCTTTCGAAAAGGCTTGGCAGCAAACAGGCGGTTCAGCCCCGCATCGCCCCAGCCGACGAGCTTGAACCCCTCCTTCTCGAACATCGCCTCGAACTGCGGCGCCATCTTGGCGCGTACCCTGTCGAGCTCTTCATAGGTGTCGAGGAAGCCGGGGAGCACCAGGACGATCATGGCCCGCACGATCATGCTCATCCCCGTCATCGTCATGATGCCGGCGTCGAGCTGGCCGACGCGCATCTTGCGCACGAAATCGCGCTCGTCTCCCTGAGAGCCGCCCGGGTAGACTCTAATCTTGAGCCTGCCGTTCGTCTTTTCCTGAAGCGTCTTGTTCCATGCGTTGACGATCTTCATCCAAGAGGATCCTGCGGGTGCGAGCGTGGCGACGCGCAGCGTGTAGGTTTCTTCGGCCTTGGTCGTCAGGGTCGTGCCGGGGAGGGCGAGGGCGAACAGCGCGAACAGCGCGACGGGCACGAAACGAAGGATGGCGTGGCTCATGGCCC
>Ga0209536_100006567_pt1 | contig 17741 bp, 16 predicted proteins | sample DeeMarSeWOR28_12_FD_187461 | JGI IMG/M metagenome (GOLD analysis project Ga0209536, IMG submission 187461) | Marine sediment microbial communities from White Oak River estuary, North Carolina - WOR-2-8_12 (SPAdes) (version 2) | ecosystem: Environmental > Aquatic > Marine > Intertidal zone >... | reverse complement strand
AAGTTCAACAGGGTCTCACCGAGAAGATGGTCATTTAGGAGGCCAAACGATGTATCAATTGCGGCAGCTGTTGTGTGCAGGCCTGTCCGTATGGCGTGATGCAGTTTAACCATGACATCATCAAGGCCGTCAAGTGTGATCTCTGTGTTGAAAAACGGGCCAATGGCGAGGTTCCCGCCTGCACCGCGGTCTGTCCCACCCATTGTATATTCTGGGGAAACCCGGAGAAGTTGCCCAGGGGGGGTGATATGGTCCTTTAAGAACGCAATGCCTCGCCTGGAAGGACGGGGAATTCACTTGAATCTTGCTCGTGATGAGTTGCTTGAGGTCATCTTTACCATGCCCGAGAGTTATTACCACGGGAGAGGCTGGGAACACCTTGCCGTTGTGTGTGAAGGTGCTTGCGTAACTGAGGTGAGAAACATCAAACAAAAAAAGGCGAGTTTTGCAAGAAAGGTGTCTTTTCTGATTGAAAAGGCAGGGCCGGAAACGGCCCGGCCTGCATGGTGTATGCAAGACCGCGTATATCGATTTTGGCGGCAAAAAAACATTGCGGCCATGTTTGAGAAAACGACTTAAGAAAGGAGGCAAAAATGTCTGATAAAAAATATTTAGACGTTTTTCTGACAGAGGAAGATCATATGGCAAAGGACATGTTTCGTAATTTCGTCGAAAAAGAAATCATGCCTGTTCGACAGCAAGTCGATGATGATAAAGAGCACCAGATTGTCGACAAAATCCTTCAGGGTCTGACAGATTTGGGGATCCAAAAGGCGGCTTTTCCAAAAGCATACGGAGGCGGAGACAGTCGCTCGTTGGTTTCCGCTGCCATTATGCACGAAGAACTTGCTCGGGGCGACAGCGGAATCGCCACATCGGCTACTGTGACGACCTGGGCCTTTCTGCCGGCCATCACGGCCGGCAATAAAGCGGTCTTGGATCACTTTGCGCCCATGTATTGCGGCGCTGAACTGAAGAAGGGCTGCTTTGCGATCACCGAGCCGGGCGGGTCGCATGGCGGCGGTGGGTGCGACATTGAAAACCCCTCGCTGCACGGGCGCAAGATCAGAACGGTTGCCCGACTGGAAGGGGATGAGTGGGTGATCAACGGACAAAAAGCGTGGGCCTCCAATGCGGGCGTATCGGACGCCTATTGTATTGTCTGTACGACCGCTCCTGGTCTGGGAGATGAAGGGATTGCCCTAATTTATGTGCCTGCAAATTGTGAGGGACTTTCTTTTGGCAAATTTGAAAATAAAGCCGGCATGGAGGGAGACAAAAACTGTACGATTTACCTTGACAATGTAAGGGTGCCCAAAGAGTTTCGGGCAGCCGGGCCTGGAGCGGATTCCGAATTATTTCATGGTAATGTGATCGCCGCACGTATTCTCACCGGAGCGCTGGCGGTCGGAAATGCCCAGGCGGCATTTGAAACCGTCCTGAATTACACGGGAGAAAGAATCGTAGCGGACAAACCGATCAGACAGCATTCCATCTGTGCCGGGATGTTAGCGGATATGGCCATCGGCATCGAAACCGCCCGCAATTACTATCTTGCGGCCGCCTATATGTTTGATCATCCGGAAACCTATGGTCCGCCGGTATCGGATTTTATGTTGTCCAAGGCCAGCATCGCTAAAGTTTACGCCGCCGATGTCGCGGTGATGGTAACCAATCGAGCCATGGAGCTGATGGGCTCATACGGCTATGTGAGGGAATACGATGTGGAAAAATACTGGCGCGATTGCAAAATTATCCAGTTATGGGAAGGTGGCGCGCAATTGGGGCGCTTTGATGTATGCCGGGGATATTATGACTGTAATTTGTGAATGAATCAAAAAGCGTCCTTGGTTTTTACGTTTTTAGCGCGGACGGCTGGATTTCGAGCTGAAACCCGGCTGCCCGCGCGTTATGCTTCAAATCCAATGGCTTGATTCGGTCCGATTGGACCGAATCAAGCAACACATGACGGTTGTGCCCTCAATGGAAGATGCTTAGTCCCATCGATAGGGAATCATTTCATAATCCTCCATGACCCATTCCTGGGCGGAGCCGTCATAGAGCTTCACGTTGTGATATCCCAGCATTTGGGTCAGTACAAACCACCAGGAGCTGGCATACCCACCCACCCCGCAGTAGACGATGATTTTGGGACTCCAATGACCCCAATAGCGCCAGGGTTCTCGGAGGACCCCGGAGGCCATATCGCCCAGTGTCTCTAAATCCTTGAAAGTGTATGTTCCATCAGCATTCAGATTCCAGATCCAGGGCGCGGGCAAAGATGAGGCGCCCGGGATATGCCCGGCCTTATCGGCAAAGGGTTCAATGGTTACCCCGAAATAGACATCCGCATCCCGCGCATCGATAAGGTCGGCTTTGCGAAGGTGCCAGCGAACATAGTCTAGCGAGGCAATAATGCCATTATTGACGATTCCCAGGTACGTAACAGGCTCAACAGTAGGAACATCCGTAGTTGTTGAATACCCATCCGCCACCCACTTGGGATAGCCACCGTCCAGAATCGCCACGTTTTTTACCCCGGCGTAGATGAGGGTAAAGGCAACTCGTGTAGCATTCGCGAGCCCGTAGAATGGAGGTTCACCGGGATTGGGTGCCGTAACAATCACGACCCGTGAATCTTGTGTTATGCCAAGGGACTCTATAGCAGCAAATAGATCTACATCATTTGGCATTTCAAGAAAAAGGCCATCCCTTATGGTTATCCATGCTGAAACGGGAAATACAAACGGCTCATTTATTGAACCAGGGATGTGACCGACTGCATAGGAAGCATCATCCCTAATATCGATAACCACAAGGCTTTCATTGTCAATGTTCTCCAACAGCCAGTCGGTGGAAACAATCGGATCGATCGTTCGGCTCGAAGGTGGATTGTGCCATGCGAAAGCAGAACCACAAGGAAGAAGTGACGCAATAAGGATAGGCGCCAGCAAGATGAAAAATATTTTGTTTTTCATTTTTTCCCTCCCCTCTCGTTAAAGTGGATGTTGCTTTGTGCTTTTCGTTTTTATTCGGCTCCCAACGGGGTCCCTCGAGCCCGATCGGGAGCAGGACCGGCAAATTTTGAGTGGTTGCTTCATGTTGTAACCTCCACATTGACGGTGATGGGCGGATGAATGAACCTCCCTGCAGCAATCTGCGGGGTATCAAAGGGGAGGATATTTATTCTTATCCCCCTCACCCTCACCCTTTCCCGCCCGGGGATAGGGAATCAAAGGTAACCCTGCAGCGAACTGCACGGGATTATCAAGTTAAAGTTTTCTATTCCTTCTGCCGCCGGCGCTGCCGGAAGTCGCTGGTGTAGCGCTGGGCAAACCGATCGCGGCCCAGGATCAGGTCGATGGATAAAACTGCCGCACGTACCCGGGCCGCATCAACGGTGGGACAGGTGACCCCGGCGGCGATGGCCAGCGCCAGGAAGGCGTGGTTGACCCGATTGCGGTCCGGCAGGCCAAACGAGATGTTGCTGGCTCCCAGGGTTTGATTGACGCCAAATTCGGCCTTCACCTTACGAATGGCCTCTAGTACCACCATTCCGGCTTTGCCGTCCGCCCCTAAAGATAGCGCCAGGCAGTCGATAATGACGTCCTCGGCGGGGATGCCCAGCGATGCGGCGCGCTCGATGATTTTACCGGCAATGGCCACCCGCCGGTCGGCTTCTTTGGGGATGCCGTCATCATCGATCGTCAAACCGATGACCGCTGCCCCGTATTCCTTGACAAGGGGCAGGATCTGGTTCAAGGAAGCTTCTTCGCCGGTTACGGAATTGACGATCGGCTTGCCGGTGTACATTCTGAGCGCACCCTCCAGGGCCCCGTGATGGTTGATATCGATACACAGGGGTACATCAACGCATGCCATAACCTTTTGCAACGCCCTTGGCAGCACCGCAATTTCATCGATCCCGGGGCAAGCCACATTGATGTCCAGGATATCCGCGCCGGCCTCCACCTGGGCCACGGCTTCCCGGCCAAGTGCATCAAAATCTCCGATCTTTAGCGCCTCGGCCAGGGTTTTCTTGCCTGACGGGTTAATCCGCTCCCCGATCAGCACCGTTGGTCCGGCATCGGTAATTAAAACTTCCCTAGTGGCGCTTGACACTCTCGTTTGCATAATTTAATTTTATTTATACACGCCATATTCTTTGGTGAAGTCAACCATAGCCTTGACATTTTCCGGCTTGGCATGATCAAAGAAGGCCCCATTGGCCATGATAAAACCACCACCTTTGCCGGCTGTATCGATGAGTTTCTTGGCGTAATCCTTCACCTCCTCGGGGCTGCCTATTTTTAACATGGTGGAGGGCATGTTGCCCCAGAGGCAGAGGGTATCACCGACGATTTCCTTGGCTTTAACCATATCGGTCTGATCGAACATCCATATCGTCTTGCCTTTGGGTATGTCCCTGATCACTTCCAATCTGCTATTATAGCCACCCTCTGCTGCAATAAATGGTATGCATCCTCCCTCAATTAATGCCAAGATGACGGCTCTTAGGGTCGGCCAGTAGAATGTCTTAAATTGCTCATCGGACATGAAGCCATCCGCACCTTTATGCAGCGGCATGAATATTACGGGATTTCCGGTCTGTTGGGCTGCGCCCAACCCCATACCGATCATAAGTGGCGTAATCGTTTGCAGCGCCTGATGGAGCTTATCGGGTCGCCGGTACATATCCATAATGATCCCTTTGGTGCCTCTGAGGGTATCGCCGATGGTGTCAAACGGTGCTTTGGTGAACCCGCCGAGGATATTCGGAAATCCCAGTGTCGCCAGTTCACCATCTACTCCGCCCATAACCGTGACCCATTTTAACGCTTCAGCTCCGGCTTCGAAAAGAGCCTTGAAGGTATTTTGGACGGGGGGCAGCCCATAGGGTATAAAATTAAGAGCGACCCCGTACATCTCGAGGATGCCGGTTAATGGCGGCAGCATCGTAAAGCCCTCCAGTGCACCGAAGACACGCGGCAGATAGAAATTTCTAAAGAAAAAAGACGGATCGGAAATCAACAGATCATATTCATGGGGCTGCATGTATTCGCCTTCAAGGCACTGGTAGCCGCTGTCAGGATTAACCCCATGGCCTGGCCAGGCATATAGCTTGTAATCAAGAATCTCAAAAAATTTACCCGGGCCAGGCATTACACCACCCCATTGAACATCCGGCTTAAAATCCAGGACGAATTTCTTAAAGGCTGCGGCGCATTTGTCGTAGTCATACATCACCTCTTGAGGGGTCATCCCGGAATAAAGAACAGGAAACCAGCCAGGAAATACGGTGACCGGCACCCGGTCCGACTCTTTTAGCTGAATGGCATCCTTGAATCTGTTTATGCTTGTTTTATAGGCAGCTTCTGCTTCCGGGCTTTGGAACTGAAGGTCATTGCCCTCAGGGTCTTTTGGTGTAAGCAGCTTTTGAAACTGCGCCTCCTGTTTTTCATCTGGTGACATCTCTTCCCATTTCTTTTGCATGGTCTTACCCTCCTATCCAGCCTTGGGCCAATTTGACGGCCTCCACGGCGTCTCTGCCATAAGCGTCAGCCCCTACATAGCTTTTGACTTCATCGTTAATCTGGCCGCCGCCGATCATAATTTTTACCTGATCCCGGAGTCCGGCATCTTTGATGGCATCTATGGTGTCTTTCATGGAATCAAATGCCAACGTCAAAAATCCACTTAATCCGACCACCGTGCTGCCGCTGGCCTTAATCGCATCCACGAATTTTTCCACCGGCACATCGATGCCCAGATCCAGGGCCTCAAATCCATTGACATCAAGCATAAAGACGACAAGGTCTTTTCCAATGTCATGGATATCTCCGGCCACCGTCCCAATAACGATCTTTCCGATGCGCTCTGGTTCTGCACCTTTCTTGAGATGGGGTTTTAGCATATTGACGATGCCCTTTAGAATTTCCCCGGAAAAAACAAGATCCGGGATAAAATAATCTTGACTGGCAAATCGTTCGCCGACGATATTCATTCCTTCCTTGGCATCCCCTAAAAGCTGCATAGGGTCAACCCCCTCTCCCAGAGCCTTTTCGACAAATTCCAAGGCCTCCGGTTCCTTCAAATCCGATAGCAATTTCGCCAATTCCCCTGACATAGCCATTACCTCCTTTGCAAATGGTTGATAGAAAGCGTTTAATCGGGGAAAAATAGATTTGGATTGCTCCCCGTGCCAATAAAATACGTATTGCTTTACTCCATGCTATCAATCATAAATCCCGCGGCAAGCCGGGCTCCAATCCCTGCGGCGAGACCGCACTTTTGAAACCCCTTGGCCTCTGCGAAAGCCGCCATATTCGCTTGGCTGGCCCCGGGATCCATGTTTCGTCCGAAGACGACGTGTTCGTTGAGTGTTTTACGCGGTATCCCCTCCTTTGTGAGCTTTTTAACTCCGGCCTCCAGAACCGGCACATCCCAGGCTCTTTCTGCGAGCTGCTGAACCCTTAGCTTCAGTGTCTCAATGTCTGCCATAGTTTTATTGGTTGCCTCCGATTTTTATTCCCTTTCGAGACCTTGCGGCTACCTTTTCCCCCAATTGGCGCTTTACAATTTTTGCTTGATATTTTCCATAGCTTCATTAAATGCCTTTTTGATAAAAAACGGTATCATCTGCATTCGATACCTGGGCGAAGACGCAGTATTATCCACGGGGTGGGCCATTTTGCGGGCGGCTCTGGAAACCGCATCGATCAGTTTTGAGGTAATGCGCTTGCCACGCATCAGTATAGGCGCCTCTTCCACCACCTGGGGCCCGGGGCCGACAGCGCCCAGAACCAGGCGGACATCCCGGCATTTGCCCTGATTGCCTTCCAATTGGAGAAATACGGCCACCCCCAGCAGGGGGAAATCCACCGTGTCCCGCAGCCTCAGCTTCTGGTAGGAGAGGCCTGCATTTTCGGGCAATCCAGGAATACAGACCTCTGTCAGAATCTCGTTGAACTTCAACATATTGGGTTTAACCCCTGATCCGGTGAAGAAGCTGCGCAGATCCCGTTCATTCGTCCCGCGCGCTCCTGCCACCCTTACTTTGGCACCCAGGGCGATTAAGGGGATAGCCATATCGCCCGAGTAGACGGCGTAACAGGTATCTTTTTTTTTCACAACGTGACAGATCTTGCCACCGATCTTCAAACACGGCTCCCATCTCCTTTTAAGAAAGGATGGCTGGTTGTAGTAGGTGCATCGTGTGTCCAGACAGAGGTTCCCGCCCAGGGTTCCCATATTCCGGAGCTGCAAGGTGCTCACCAGCGCAATCGTTTGGCTTAAAATGGGCAAGTGTTCTTGAATCAGCGGGCTCTCCTGGAATTGTGTCAGAGTCGTCAGTGCTCCCACCCGCAATTCTTTGCTTTTGTTATCGCGCTTGACCCCTTTTAAGCGAGTGATCCCGTTTAAATCGACCAAAAGATCGGGGGCAGCGATTTTCGCTTTCATGGCCACCAAGAGATCGGTTCCGCCGGCAAGAAACTTTCCGGAAGACTTCTGCGCAGAAACGGCCTTGCCAACGGTTGCTGGCTCTGCATATTCGAATGGAGGCAATTGCATATCGGTAAGTACTTATACACAGCGTCATAAGTAATTGCGTATTCACCCTTTGAATCGTTGATTTTAACACTACAGTATAGGGTCAAACATGCAGAACGCTGTGTATGTATGCGCAATGATTTATGTCGTTCTGTATAATTTAAGATTTCTTTTTTAAAGCATCCAAGACCATGACGGGAGTAATCGGTATCCGTTTAAAAGCCACGCCCATGGCATCATGGATGCCGTTTACAATCGCCGGAACGACGGCCACCTGGATCCCTTCACCGGTCTCTTTGGCGCCGAAAGGCCCCATCTCATCGTAGGTATCTGTGTGCAGGATTTCCAGCGGACAGGCGTCCAGGGTACTGGGCATGCGGTAATCAAGAAAAGACGGATTCATTGTCTGGCCTTCTTTGCGGACGATCTCTTCCATGAGCGTATGGCCGACGCCTCCGATGGCTGAGCCTTCAAGTTGCCCTTCCATGAGCATTTCGTTCAAGGGCTGGCCACAATCGTGGACCATCGCCATCCGTGTCACCTTAGTGAACCCTGTCTCGCTATCCACCTCCACTTCCGCCACCTGAGTCCCAAAGGAATATGCGGCCGACATATTGCCTCTTCCCGTCTCAAAATTGGGAACCTCAAGACCTTCAGGAGCCCAATAGCCACGGCCAAGGATCGTCTTGCCGGTTCCGGAATATTGCGCAATCTTCACCAATTTGCTAAAAGGCATACTCCGATCCGGGCTGCCGACCACATAAACCTTGCGATCCTTGAACATAATATCACCGGGATTGGCCTCCAACGCATTGGCAGCAACTTCGGCCAGTTGTCCCCTGGCATCTTCTGCGGCGATCCGGACCGCATTGCCGGTGACAAACGTCACGCGGCTTCCAAAGGTGCCCGGATCCAAAGGGGTTATGTCGGAGTCCACCATGCCGTAACGAATGTCCTCAAGGCGAACTCCTAAAACTTCGGCAGCAATTTGAGAAAGGACGGTATCCGATCCCTGACCCACATCCGTAGATCCCGTAGTCAGGGAAATCCCCCCGTCTTCGTGAACCTTAATCACGGCACCGGCGGTATTGTGCCCCGCCATGCGCGGACCGGAGACATATCCATAGCAGCCGATACCGATCCCGCGCTTTTTGCGGCCATCGTCTTTTGGCTGTTGCTTCCGCCATCCGGCAATGATGCTCTTGGCCGCCACAATCGATTCTTGCAGACCACAACTGGTAATCTTGAATCCGTTGGGGGTTTCCTCCCCTGGCTTCAGGGCGTTCTTCAATCGCAGATCGACGGGATCAAGTCCCATCTCCTTGGCTGCGAGGTCGAGCTGCACTTCTGCGGCAAACCGGGACTGGGGGACCCCGTGTCCCCGCATCGCACAGGAAGGCTGTGTATTCGTGTAAACCCGATATCCTTTGGCCCTCATATTGGGGAGCCGGTAAGGCATGCAGAAGAAGGCACACATCAGATAGAGACTCAACGCGCCGATGCTGAGATAAGCCCCGCCATCTGCAATGATATGGGCTTCGAGGGCCAGGATTGTTCCGTCTTTCTTGAAACCGGTCTTGAGATCGATGACCGTAGGGTGCCTCTGGCGGTAGGCAAAGAGCACCTCTTCCTGACTGACCACAATCCTGACGGGTTTACCGGTCTTGCGGGCGAGCAAGGCAGCGCAAAAGTCCACATTGAACATTTCATTTTTGCCGCCGAAGCCCCCTCCTATATACGGTTGAATCACACGGACCCGGCTCAGCGGGATGTTTAAGGCTTTTGCCAAATTGCGGTAGGTAAAATAAGGACTCTGTTTCGATCCCCAAAAAGACACCCGTCCGGAATGATCCCAGACCGCCAAAGCCGCATGGGGTTCTAGAAATCCATGGCGAATCGGAGTGGTTTCAAACCGATCCTCTCTCGCATAATCACACCCCCGCAATGCCTGATCCACATCTCCGTAGGAAAGATCAGTCTTAAAGGAAATGTTTTTTGGTGCATGGTCGTGGATGAGCGGCGCATCCTCGTTCATGGCAGACAGAGGGTCTACCACAGCCGGCAGTTCCTCATATTCAACCCGGATAAGATCGAGGGCTTCTTCCGCGCTCTGCTCATCGAGCGCTGCGACGGCCGCTACGGCGTCGCCGATAAAGCGAACTTTGTCCAGGGCGAGATAGGGCTCGTCGCCCTGGGCTGAAATCCCACCCGCCTTAAAGCCGATGGTGTCTTTACCGGTTACCACCGCACGAACCCCGGACAGTCGCTTTGCTTGGCTCGTATCGATGTGACGGATGCGGGCGTGAGGATAGGGACTTCGCAGCATTTTTCCGTGAAGCATACCGGGCAGGGAAAGGTCACCGGCATACTTGGCTTCCCCCGTGGCCTTCACAACCGCATCAACCCGGGGAAGCCGTTTGCCGATGTTCACATAGTCCCTCTTCATTTTCTCACCTCCGCCATAGAGGCCTTCCGAACGGCCTCGATGATCTTGACGTATCCGGTGCACCGACAGAGATTGCCCGATAAGGCTTTCTTGATTTCTTCTTCCGTTGGATGGGGATTATTGATGAGAAAGGCCCTGGAGGTCATGATCATGCCGGGAGTACAAAAACCGCATTGAATGGCCCCATACTTCACAAAGGCATCCTGAAGAGAATCGAGTCTGCCCTCGCGCGCAAGGCCTTCTATTGTTAGGATGCGCTTGCCTTGAACCCGGACAGCCAGGACCAGACAGGCAAGAATAGCTTCGCCGTTCATGATGACGGTACACGCGCCACACTCGCCCTTTCCACAGCCCTTTTTAGTTCCCGTGAGACCGATCTCGTCTCGCAAAACATCGACTAAGGTCCAGTGTGGTTTTATGAGGAGATCGTATTCAAAACCATTCACCTGCAACCGGATCTGTGTTTTCAAGAAACACCTCCTCTAATAAAACCCAATTAATCAACAGCCATATCGTAATACTTTACCCATTCCTGGGCTGCGCCGTCATAGATCTTAACATTTTGATATGCCAGTGTTTGAGTAAACACAAACCACCAGGAGCTGGCATACCCGCCCACGCCGCAGTAGACTATAATTTCCTGACTCCCGGGATCCCCGAATTCACCGATCACACCGGATGCCATCGTACTGAGCGTCTCTGAATCCTTGTAAGTGTATGTCCCATCCGGATTCTCATTCCAGATCCAGGGAGCGGGCAGCGACTTAGCGTTCGGGATATGCCCGGGCTTATCTGCAAACGGTTCAGTGATTGCCCCAGAGTAAACAATTGCGTCTCTGGCATCGATAATGACGGCATCCCCGATGTACTTTTTAACGTAGTTTGCCGAAACAAACATTGCCTCACTAACTGCACCCTGGTATGTTACCGAGCTCACAGCGGGTAATTGCTGAGTCGTAGACCGCCCCTCCGACACCCACTTGGGGTATCCCCCGTCAAGAATCGCCACGTTAGCAACCCCTGCGTAAATGAGGGTATCGGCAACCCGGGTCGCATTCGCAAGGCCGAAGTATGGGGGTTCCTTGGGATTGGGTGCGGTAACAATCACCACCCGTGAATCACTTGTTATCCCGAGGTTCCCGATGGTATTCAATAGGTCATTGACGTCCGGTAGTTCAAGCCAGAGGCAATCTTTACTCCCAATGATCCAATTAGAAGTGGGGCCGGTGCAGGGATCAAAGGCTGTTACAAAAGGTTCATTGATTGAGTCGGGAATGTGACCCGCTCCATAAGCGTCCGGACTTCTGATATCAATAATGACAAGGTCTTTCAAACGCTTGTTCGCAGATAGCCAGTCTGTGGAAACGATTGGTTCAATCTTTCGACCCGAAGGCGCTTCTTGCCTGGTCAAAGCGGCACAACCAGCAACCAATGATGCAATAAGAATAGACGCCAGCAGGGCAAAAAATAATTTGGTTTTCATTTTTTTCCTCCTTTCTTATGAATATTAATCAATAAAGCGCACAGAAGATCATCCGCCATGCACGGGTTGGAAAATCTGGGCATGGGCTTCACCTGGAATTTTATCGGTTGCTTTTCGTATGCGGCCGTCAATCGCAACGACTGCCCTTTGGGATTCTGAGATTTCCAGAAGGGCGAGAAGATCGTTGACCGTTGCCCCATCGGGAAGCTCAACCTCAATCCCCTGTGCATGTCGATAGCCGGGTACCCCTAAACTTAATGTCCCGTATAAAGTGACCCTCACCTTCATTTGCAGTATCCGCTAAAAATCAAAGGTGCGGTCAATCTCTTCATCACTGATCGTAAATACCGCATTATGAGGAGGTAGGGGTTCTTCATAGAAAAATTTGGGCAGCCGATCGTCCTGACTCGTAAATCCCGCCTTTTTGTTGAATTCCCTCTCTGCTTTCAACACGCGCATACCCAGGGCAGGGACGTCTTCCGGTCCGAGTTGTGTTCCAAATTTGGCATTTATCGCCTTCAAAAGCGCTCCGCCGCCTTCGGGCGTGGTCAAGGCCACATAGGCCATGAAACACAGCCCCGTGCAGTCCATCGCAGCGGTACCAACTTGAAGGTTGCGGGAAGCCTCAACCTGTCCCTCCGCATTTAAGGGGTCGAGCTTTTGTTCCAAATATTCGCCGACCACGTTTCCGGCCGTGTGATCGGCACCCATGGGGGAGGTGGCAAACGTAACACCGTTGCCGAGCATGGCCCTGGGATCATAGGCCGCAATGCTCTGGCCCTTGACTACGGGAACCCGTTCGTGGTTGAAGTGCTTGCCCACGGCTGCAGGACCGTTTCCAAGGATTTTGCCGAATTCGGTTCCCTTGCCGATCTCTTCTACCATCTCAATGGCCGCCGCGCTATCTCCAAACTCCTTGTACCCGGCATCCATGGCAACAGCCACGGCTACGCCCGTGCTCATCGTGTCAACGCCGATGTCATCGCACAGATAATCGAGTCGAGCAATCGTATCCAGATCATCAATGCCGGTCATACCGCCTGTCGCCCAAATGGTCTCATACTCCAATGAGCTGGTCACATACTTGCCCTCTTTATCCACGAATTCGTTGGAGCAATGGACGATGCATTGGGCACAGCCTACATGGGTTGTGTTTCCGCCCCGTTCCTGGATCAGTTTGGCCATGGCTTCCCCGCTAATCTTCTCCCAACCCTCCAACACGCCCTTTCTCGCATTGTAGCTGGGAAAAGCGCCCATGGAATTGACGGGTGCAACCAGGCCGGCGGTGCCGAGAGCGGGCATCACTTGACCGGCCATGGGATGGGCTTTAATGACCTTGACGATAACCTTGTTTGCTTCCTTGAAGGTCTCCGGATCGGCAATGGTGTCAGCGCTCTTACCGCCCTGATCGACGATCAGGGCCTTAAGTCCCTTGACTCCCATAACCGCACCCAAGCCCCCACGACCTGCGGCGCGGCAGGGGCGGCCATCGATGTCGGAAGTCTGGATCGAAGCCGCGGTCAGCCGATACTCACCTGCCGGCCCGATACAGAGCACCGCGGTTTTCTCTCCGTAGAGCTCAAAAATTTTTTCCACGAGCGCGTAAGTTCGCATTCCTTTGTATGCTTGAGCCGGGACAAGGCTTGCGTCTCCATTTGCATCGATCCTGAGAAAACTCAGTTCTCCATCCGGAGCTTGCCCTTCGATGACCACCGCAGTAATTCCCAAATGGCCTAAAGCCGCAGCGACAGTCCCCCCGGCATTGCTCTCTTTGATTGTGCCGGTCAACGGGCTTTTGGCCCCGATGGAGATTCGGCTGGTATTGACCAGCGGTGTACCACTTAAGAGACCCGGGGCAAAAATGAGCTTATTTTCCGGCCCCAGGGGATCACATTTTGGCGGCACTTCTGCGTTGATCATGATGGATGTAAGGCCCCTGCCGCCAAGCCCCATGTACTCCGGTGGCACATCTGCAATGTTAATGGTCTGTTCGTTCATGTTTACCCTTATAAACTTCATAGCCCCCTCCTTTCATTGATTTCCTCGAATCCATTAGAGTCCCAAATATGCCTTTCTTATGAGTTCTTCTTGCAGAAGTTTCTTACTTTCTCCCGCTAAAATGACTCGCCCATTTTCCAGCACATATGCGCGATCAGCTATCTCCAGGGTTTGTTGCACATTTTGCTCAATCAAAAAGATGGCAATGCCCTGGTCGCGGAGCCCCTGGATGATGCGGAAGATCCCGTCCACCACTAGCGGTGCTAGTCCGGATGACGGCTCATCGATGATGCACAGTGTCGGTCTTGACATTAAACCACGGCCCATAGCGACCATTTGCTGCTCGCCACCGCTTAATGTTTTGGCTAATTGTCTTTGGCGTGCCTTTAATATGGGGAACAGCTGATAGACCTCATCGAGGGTTTCTTGCTTACGTTTCCACACCCGTTTAGAATAGGCGCCCATCTCCAGATTTTCACGTACCGACATGTCGGGAAAAAGTTTTCTACCCTCGGGTATATGGGACATACCCAGTTCCACAATGGCGTGAGATTGTAGCCCATCAATCCGCTTTCCAAGAAACTCGACGCTACCCGAAGCCGGAGGTAGCAAACCGGATATCGTATTCAGAAGGGTGGTTTTACCGGCTCCATTGGCACCCACCAGGGCGACTATTTCCGCCTGATCGATTTTTAAAGAAACACCCCATAATACCTGAATCCTGCCATAAAACGTATCTAGGTTGCTAACTTCCAGCATGGGCCTTCTCTCCCAAATATACCTTGATAACTATTTTGCTGGTGGTAATCTCCTGAGGTGTTCCTTCGGCAATCTTTCGACCGTGATGGAGTACCATAATTCGTTCACAAACGCTCATTATGGCTTTCATGACGTGCTCGATCATAATAATCGTAATCCCCTTATCCCGAATCCTGGTTACCAATTCCATGGCCTGGGCTACCTCGGCGGGGTTTAACCCCGCCATTATTTCATCAAGCAATAATAGTTCCGGTTTGGTGGCTAACGCGCCGGCGACTTCAAGTCGCTTCTGGTTGGCCAGCGTCAAGTCTTTAGCCGGGGTTGCTTTTACCGCCGACAGCCCGACAAACTCTAATAGCTCGGTGGCTTCTCTTTCGGCATCCGCTGATGAGATAGCGTTCGACGTTCCAAATAAAGATCCCAGTACGACATTGTCGAGAACCGGCAAATTAGCGAAAATTTTAACCGTTTGAAAGGTTCGCGCCACACCCAATCTACAGATTTGATGCGGCTTTAAGCCCGTAATGTTTTCACCTTTAAATTTTATGATCCCTGATTTGGGCGCAAGCGCAGCCGATATCAAATTAAACAGAGTTGTTTTACCTGCTCCATTGGGTCCGATCAGGCCAAATACCTCACCCTGGTCGACATGGAAGTTGACATCAAATACGGCGGCTAGTCCACCAAAATACTTTGTGACCCCTTTACCCTCAAGCACCCTCATATGTCTCTCCTGAAGCTCGTTTCCATAATTTCTGTATCAATCCGACAAGACCGTCAGGCATGTATAAGATAGCGACCACCATGATAATGCCAAAAATGAGCATATAGTGATAGGGGAACCTGGTTATTAAAAATTCTTCCACATAGGCAAAAAACGCCGCGCCGATTATCGGACCATAGAGATATCTTATGCCGCCAAAGATGGCCATCAAAACCGGCATAAAAGAAAGCAGCGGATTAAAGGCAATCTTTGGGTCAATATACGTCCATCTTGTCGCCATGATTGCCCCGGCGGCACCCATGAAAAGCGCACTGATAGCAAAGATGATGGTTTTTAAAGCATTGACATTTATGCCTCGGTGAGCCGCTGCTTCCTCAAATTCTCCGATGCTCTGCAAGGCCAGCCCAAATTTAGAATTTCTGATAAAGAAAGTGGTCAGCATTAAGATCGCAAAAATAATGAGCATGATGTAATAAACCGTCGTATTCGCCACAGTGGGAACCACTCGGCCAGTTGTACCCGTTATATTGACTTCCCACCACAGGATAAAATGCAAAAGGAGCTCAACCAGTCCAAGAGTAAACATAACAAAATATATGCCCCTGAGCCGAAGCGTCAGAGTACCCACGATAAGGGCAAGACAGAAACCGGCGAGACCCCCCATACCGATAACGACCGGCAAGGGTAACACAAACCCGAATAGCGCCGAGGTATATACGCCGATCCCGAAGAATGCCGCCGGTGCCAGTGAGATGTAACCGGTAGGACCGGAGAACATTGTCCAACTCACAGTAATGATGATATACATGATGATACTGGTTAACAGCACCACCGCATACTCCGGGGCATAGAGGGGTGAAGTCGCCAGTAGGATTAAGATTAACAAAAGTAACCCCGGTTCAAAGGGCTTTTTAACGATAACTCTTACAATATCCATTCTTCTATTTCCCTAAAATACCTGTTGGCTTCGCCAGGAGCAACAGCATGAAGATGACATAATAGGCAACCAGCGATAATCCCGGCTGTATATAAGTGACGATGCTGCCAACCAGACCTAGTAAAAGCCCGCCGAGCAAACTGCCGGGGATACTGCCCAACCCCCCCAAGACGATCACGATGAAGGCGATCACGGTATATTCAAGCCCCATGGTGGGTTGAATATTGTAAGACATACTTATTAAGGTTCCGCCAAAACCAGCCATCAACGCACCAAATCCAAAGCATAAAGCCAGCACGTGTTTGATGTTTACGCCCATGAGTCCAGCGGCTACCGGGTCTTGGGCGGCTGCCCTGATCGCTTTTCCCAGGCGGGTGCGGGCTAAGAAGAGATAGAAGACTAAACCGATGGCCACCGCAAATCCAAGGGTTATCAGGCGATTGGCGGCAAATACCGCTCCCCCAATTTTGACCGGAAAAGCCAAATAAGAGTACCCTTTAATGTCGGCACCCCATATTAATATGGCGAGATTTTGAATGATGAACAGCAGACCAAAGCAGGCCAACATGGAGCTGCCTTCAAAGGCAGCCGGTGATGCTGACGAGGTTCTAAGGCGGGTGAACAACGTTCTGTAAAGTATAAAACCGATAGTGAATACAATCGGACCGCAAATGGCCAGAGAAACCAGCGGGTTAATCCCAACAATAGTAAACAAGGACCACGTGATGAAGGCCCCGATCATGATAAACTCTCCGTGCGCGATGTTCAGCACCCGGGCAACACCATACTGCAGGCTGAGCCCCACGGCAATCAATGCATAGATGCCGCCCATCAGCAAACCGGCAATCACAACGTCCAGAATGGTTACAATCATTATGATGGCTTTCTAATTTTGCCAATTATGGCGCCAGGCTGTCAAAAGGCGCAGTGCAACTCCCTAGGAGAGGATAACCACCCTCAAGAGCTGGTGGGTCTGCACCCTTTGAGGCAGCCTGTTTAACATTTTTGCTCGCGCAGCTCGATTCACTACTTTTTTGGCCACTGCGGCTTGGGGTATAATGGGGGTGCGGTGCGCTTCTTGCCAGGGTCGATGACCTCAAATACGCCCTTTTGCCACTGACCGATCTCGCCGGGATGATTGACAAAGTATCGATTTTTATCGTACCAGAACGGCCCCAACGCCGTCTCGAATCTCTCTTTCGCCATGATATCCCGGATCTTTTTCTGGTCCAGGGTTCCGGCCTTCTCGATCGCCTGCTGGAAATGCTGCAGCGATGACCAATAGTACAGGCCTCCCCAGTAGTCGGGTTCCATGCCAAAGCGTTTCACGAATTTGTCTACGAATTTCTTGGCGCCGGGAGAACTTTTCGCATTCCAAGCACCACCGCCCATTACTCCCTCCACGACATTTGTGCCAAACGTATCTCTGTAAAGGTTGGGGGAAAAGGGCGTGACCGTAATGAAGAGCGCATTGAAGTTAATGCCCAGCTCAATTGACTGACCGGTCAGAAGCATGCCGCCAGGAGGATAGGAAGCCGCGCAGAGGGCATCGACGTTGGCGGCCTTGGCCTCTTTCAATAAAGGCGATAAGTCCTTAATCCCGTCAGGATAGCTCTTGGCCATTTTAACTTGAATTTTCTTCTTTTTAAAATGCGGAACCATGGCCTCACCATACTCTACGCCGTGGAGGTCTCCCCGGTAGATCACCGCCACCGTCTTTACACCGACTTCCCTAAAAATACTGGCAAGCGCCGGCGCCTGGGTTTCGGAAAAGTTCAAAACCTGGAAGAAGTAGGGCAAGCTAAGCTCCTTGAGCTTCAACGCGCCGCCGGGGCCGCCGATC
>Ga0209536_100006566_pt1 | contig 17742 bp, 24 predicted proteins | sample DeeMarSeWOR28_12_FD_187461 | JGI IMG/M metagenome (GOLD analysis project Ga0209536, IMG submission 187461) | Marine sediment microbial communities from White Oak River estuary, North Carolina - WOR-2-8_12 (SPAdes) (version 2) | ecosystem: Environmental > Aquatic > Marine > Intertidal zone >... | reverse complement strand
CCCAATTTCCTAATATGGCGATTAGTAATTCTCTTAACTCTGGGAGCTTTCGAAATGGCAACAAGTGTCTCACTAGTCAGAATTCTAAGCTTCCTCACTTTAGCAAGAATTTCTCTCATTTCTTTCATTGAATTAACTTTGAGCTTGCAATGGATGTCGTACTCCCCTAAAACCATAGAAGCTTCTTCAACACCTTCAATTAATGTTAAATCCTGAAGAACCTCGTCTTCAGCACCATGCTCCACAACAAGCAGCATATACGCTATAACGCTTCCCCCATCAAACATGACAAATCCACCTCCGTACAATGGTAACAGAAACACAGCTAATAAACGATGCCAATTGACAAAACAAGAATGAGTTATATAATAAGGAAGAAAAATAAACAAAATCTGATTGAAAAGCCAACAATGTATTCTCATAGTTATCTTCGCTAGAGTAACAAAAGACCGCCAAACAACTAAAAAACACTAGATAAGAGGCAGAAACAATAAAGATTTTAATTATTGTTGTTTTTCCAGAGCTTTAACTAGCTTATCCAATACTGCATATAGCATTCCTCCAGCCACAATAATTGAAATGCCAATCCAGAGAGTGCCAAATTCAATAGTCAACTTTTCACCTCCAACTAATTATGAACTGAGAGCTATGCATGATTTTTTATAAAAAAAATGAGTCAAAGAATCTACTTCACACAGGCAGAAGAGCCTTCTCAATTCATTAACTCTCTTTGCTCTTTGGTCTTTTCCTCAGCATATTTCTTAGCTTTTTCAAAAATGTCTGTAAGAGTGCTGTCAAGTTCAGTTGAGTAGTTTTCAAGAATATCTACATATAATTTCAAATCATTAATAGCATTGAGTGAACTAGTTACCAAGTGAGTGCCGTCTTTTTCCATAACACTCAATAACATAATTACTGCATCAATTTTCTGTTGGTCTCCTTTCTCTAATTGCGAAGATGCTTCCTGAAGCTGCTTAACTAAACTCTCTATTGAATCTTGAAATACCTTTACAGTAGCTAGATAGAAATTATATGAAGCAATGTTTTTTGCTTTCAGTTTTGCTATGGTTTCTTTGAGTACATCTCTTTCTGGTGTCTTGGACACTGTTCCTACCTCTAATTCTGATTAGTTCTTTCTTTTCAACTATAACACTTTTAAATTTTTAAACTAGTGACTTTTGTTTTCCACTGAATTTTGTTATGTTTCAAAGATCTTTGTTGATAAGAACTCCGTTTAATTTCTTAGTTAGGGGAATGACTTTAAAACCGTACTTAGTAGAATATCTTACTCCTTTGTCTACATAACCCATTTTTCTCCAGAAACCATATGCTTTCCAAGGAACACCTTCAGCATTCTCTGTCGTATCAGTGGTAATGATTGAGAAGCCTCTAGATATAGCTAATTTTTCTAAATGCTCAACGAGAGCTCTACCAGCACCCTTTCCTTGTTCTTCCTTAGCTACAACTATGTTGTCAATATTATCATCAACACTTTTCATATTGTAAACAATAAAACCAATGACCCGCCCTTCAAGTTCAGCCACAAATACCTCAGAACCGTCATTCAACAAATTCTGACTATTCCAAATCTTTTGCAGGCTCTTAATTGTTGAATATGGATTGTCTATAGGGACACTAAAACCAGAGATTTCTTTCTCCGTCAATGCACCCAATCTAATTTCCACAATTGAAGGAATATCATTGACTGTTGCAGGTCTAATCTTTAGAGAGAGCATAAGAATCCCTAAATCTAACACAATTAGAAAAGGCTTATCCAAGAATTAATGAGTATCAAAATAGCAAAGGTTTTCTGGTCTTTCCAGAATTTTATTTCAAAGATCCTTTTATGCAACTTCAGCGTGTTAAGGTCACTAACCTTGGTTACTCACCCATTCTTAAAAGTGAAAATCAGGCATAATGTTTTTTGAAAAGGATATGCTGGGGCTCTGGAACAAACTTAAAGGAGAAAAGAAGATAATGTCTTTCGAGAGGGAGATATCATTATCTTTAATCCAGAGCCCTTGCATCCATTAGTAGGTTATTGTTTTTCAGAATAAATTGGTTTTTGTAAAGAATCCTTGACACAAAAAATTTTGACTGGTAAAAGAGCTAAGTGTTCTCTGCGCTCTTTTCTTCTCCAATACACTTCTCAATTTTATCAATTATTTTCTGGGTATTTTCCAAAAGATGGTCGTTCATATTTTTTACATCATCAAGAGTTTTGCTGCCCCTAGTGTAATAATCATAATCACTCACCGCTTCTGCTTGCATGTAGAATGATCTATAAAGCATTTGAATCTGAACCAAATCTCCAACAGTCTTCTGAATCTTGCGCTGTGGCGTAAAATAGAAGAGGGCAATAAAACTTACTACACTAAGAGAACCAAAAGCTGTTGAATATATATCAAGATTATTGAAGGCACTATAGGCTATTGAATATGCTAGCAAAGTAATTCCAACTCCTACCACTATGATGTTGATTTTTACGTTGATATCAAAAGCTCTCTCGGCATGACCTAGAGTATCATAAAACAATTCATCAATTCGTTTCCAATATTCCTCAGCAACCCTTGACCTTGTTGAAGGCAGTTCACCTTGAACTCTTGGAGTAACTGACTTTTTTCCTGAAAGTTTAGCCTCTTCCTCCTCATATCTAGGTGGCGGACCCTGCATCTCGAAATCCTCTATCTCAAGTTTATTGTTTATTATCCCTTATACTGTTTATCACTACTGCTGAACATTATTCGTTTTCCACAATAATGAAACAACTTGAAAAATTGACAGACAAATGGAAGAAAGAAGCTCCAAGTTTCAAGGTGAAAAATTCAATCATAAGTAAAAAGCGAGGTATGTGACAATTCCAAATATCAAAGACACTAACCAGGAAATCAAGATCACATCCATTATTCTTTTCTTCCTAAAACAGCTAGAAATGTCTGAAACATGTAAAAGCCAGGATACCAAAACATAAAATCCTAAAACTAGTGTTACCAACCCAGGAATGGCGTGAATCCACATAGCTTGGACTCCCAGCAAAGAAGTTGAACTAGTAAAAAAATCAATTTCACTTGAAAAAGATGGCCACATACCGACAACAAAAAATACCAAATGCAAAATGAGCCCTAAACCCATCAACATACCGTGAACCCTAAAATTCTTCTTCAATTTATATCTCATCGATATAACAATTATCAGAAAAGAGATTATCTGAAACAACAAATTGATATCTGTAATTGGTGCTGAATTCGGATTAAAAATTCCTAACATGCTCTCCTCAATTTGAAGTATAGTAATTTTCATTAAAAGCTTTTGGATACGTGATTAGGCTTATGTTGATTATGGTTCTATGAACTTTTATCGAAAATTTCTTCTTAGTAACACTTACTGTTATGGTGCCAATCAGGTAGATCGGAATTGTCATCTTGGAAACCCTTGGAACAAAATAGCTAATAAAATATAGATAATTCCAAAAGCAATCAGTGTTAACCCAATCATTAAACCTGTTGGTAAATGCCGCTCTTCACTAATCTTTTTCCAGTTCCAAATGTACTCAGTAAATTGATCTTGTCTTACATCCTTTGGAACCCAAGCATTGTAGAGAGTGACTCCGCCAACAAGAGCTCCAAGAATAATCAAGACCGCTCCTTCTACGAATAGAATATCCTTGAAAAGAAAATTTGTGGTGACATATCTCCAATATGGAAACACTTTCTGTGCAAATTAGAGAATCTCATTTACGAAGATAAAATTTACAACAATAGGTATTAACAGGAGAACAAAGAAGAGAACCCAATAAAGTCTCTTCAATTGAATAACCTATAACTAGGTATAGTTAACTCGGCATAAAGTTTGACCTGCTAACAAAGTTTCCTCTGGGCTCCCTGAAATTGTTTCTGCATGGATTCTTCATGTGGAAATGAATCATTAAAAATATCAACCGTTTTGTGCAGTTTGAACAAGAGCATGTCTCAAAAACTTATAGTTCACTTCGCTCCAATCAACCTTGTAACCATATCAAATTATTGGCTACAACCAAAGATTTGAAGGAAAGAATCATGCAACCTCAAGGTCCTTTCTGTCAATGCTGCGCAATGCCATTAAGCGAATCAGAACAGCATGGAACTGAAGCAGACGGCTCAAAGAGCAAAAAATATTGCGTTTTCTGCTACAAAGATGGCGCCTTTACAATGCCCAACGCCACCTTGGAAGAGATGATTGAGATATCAGCCAAAGGTTGGTCAGAACAAGACCCAAATATGACTTATGCACAAGCTAAAGCATTCTTGGAAAAGTGTTTACCTCAGCTAGAACGATGGCGCAAGTAGGCATATCTAAAATTTCCAGTGCACAGTCTTCTCTCTTTTTCTTTTTACAGTTCTCAAAGTCTTTTAGAAGCTCCAAAACTGTGATGAAGAAGCAAATGCTTTAGAGTTTTTGAAATAAGTAGAAAGGTGTTTTCTTCTTAAGTTTATATTTTGCTTTTGAAGGGGGCTTCTTGCTGTTTTCTTTAACCATTGCAAGTGTAATAACTTGATTGCTCTTTGTTAGAAAATATTCTTGAATTTCTTGCTTGTCATCAATTAACTTGCCAGCATGAGTGAATACTCCAATTGGCCCAAAATTTGGGTCAACATAAGCCATACTAGCATCATAATGCTCATTATTAACAAAAAGAAGTCCATCTTTCCTCAGATAAGGCCTACAATATCTAGATACAAAACCACTGCTCAATGAGATAAGAAGGTCAAAACTTTCTTGCTCCTCGTATATTCCTTCTCTATAATCTACTTTATGAAATTTGATATCCGCCTTGTTTAGTGTCTCTGAATGAGTCTCGATATATTTCAAAAGTTTTGAGTCATTGAACATTGATTCCATTGCAGCAAAAAAATCAACGTAAACAACATAACGAAAAATCAAAGAAGGAGTCAAATGAATCCAGCTTCCAGGATACAAAACTCTCTCCACATTGTACTTTTTCTTAATTATCCTCAAAGCTGTAAGATGAGGGTCATCAATGCCTCTGTAGTTTGAAAGGTATTTTTCAAGTGCTCTTGAGGGCATACAGAGAAGTAAGTAGGTTGAAATTATTATGCTTGTCAAACTGCATTGTTTTCTGGAAGGTCCAAAATCAGTTCATAACATTATAGTTGCTGAAAAGTAACAAATAATATGACATAAATATTTTGAACCAAGAATAATTGTTTATGAAGTATTACTCGGAAGAGGAAACAAGAGAGCTTCGACAAGCTTTTGAAGAGCAGGTTCTAAACTGGACACGAGTAACTAAGAAAAAAATGTTTGGTTGCCCGTGCTACAAAGCAAATGAAAAACTTTTTGCTTTCCTCGTAACAAACGGCATTGTGATAACCAAGCTCCAACCATCTGACAGAGAAGAACTTGCAAATGAACACCAAACCAGCTACTTCCAAGCTGGGAAGAAAACAGTTAAGAATTGGTTGAAACTTCCAATCAAGAACTTAGAACAGCTAGATGCAATAATGCCTTTTGTCAAAAAGAGCTACGAAGAAGCACTTCTAGAATAATAATCAGGGAGATTTCAAGCCGATTTCTTGTGTGATTTTCTCAAGTTTGACAACAATCAAAGATGGATTTTTTGGAGTTAGGGAATCCCACCCCTCCCCTTTCTTGAAACCATGAGCAGGAATGAAATTTGGCGAAAGTTTCTTTTCCCCTTCTTCCGCTAGCTTCTGAAGAGCATCAATCCGTTCTTGTTTATCAGTTACTACTCTAAGCGTGCCCCTTAGAACTATGAAACTATACTCGCTCAAGTCTTCTTTATATTCTTCAATTTCAACACAGACACGTTGATCATTATCAAGCAACTTCATCTTTCGTCCATAGTCTGTGAAATGAAAATACAAAACATCATCTAAAACTACGTATTGGAATGGAGCCATATAGGGATACTCAGCTCCTTTAAAAGCTATACGGCAAAGTCTTTGTCTTCTAATTAATTTCCACATTTCTTGCTTGGTCATCTTAGGTAACTTAAAAACGACCATTAACTCCCCAACTCTGATTTTTGTCTAAACTTAACGAATAGAATAGAAGCAAACAAACCAATTAGAACAATAATTGAACTTGCTTGAGCTAAGATTGCTATGTTTTCGTTTCCACTTTGACCTACTGAAATACCTACAAGAGCCCAGATAATCACCAAAGAATAGGCGATGTCTTTTCTTGTTGCTGATACAAGAATGGAGATTGCCAAAGCAATTATTATAATGAGGGTTGCCCAAGTAGATGGGCTTATCCCGAAACCATCCCAGTTTACTGAAACCAAGGTAACTGATACATTAGCTATCGAAGCTATTGTGATCCAGCCCAGATAGGTGCTGAAAGGCAGATGAATAGTCAGTTTTTCACGCAATCCGACTTTTGATTTTCCAATGTCAAGACGTAGATAAATCAGAATCAAACTTGTCAATAGCAGGAACATGACAATGACTGAGAAAACAAGATATTCATATTGCCAGAGGAAAAGCCAAACAATATTGCAAACACTGCTGAGAACGAAAAACCAGCTTATTCTATTGTGATATCCTTTTTCTTTTTCACTGGGTAATGCTTGAAAGATTACAAAGACTCCTAAAAGAATATAGATTATTCCCCAAATTGAAAACACGTAACCTGCAGGTGTGATGAGAGTGAAGTTGGCATCAGAAATCTCTGCTGTATTCTTACCACCCAGAAGTGTTGTGCTACCTGCCAAGCTATTAACTATGACAGTTGAAATGAAACCGATGATATTTGCGATTTTTAGTAATGTAGAGTTTTGAGTCACGTTCTCGTTCTCCCATTTCATTATTCTCCATTATACAAATATAAAATAGTTGGTACGACATTGTCAACCAGAATCAGAGTATTATCGCTGCAATGAACAGTCTTAAAACTCTAGATGTGTTTCTTTAAAGCTATGCGAATGTGGATGGTGGACCCAAGAATCATGTGTAGACAACATCTTCTAGGAGAGCATGCAGAAATTCACATGTTTATTGGAACAATTAATCGAAAAAAATCAGTCAAAGGTTATCTAGAAAAAGGTTTGTTGGAAATTCACAATTTGTATAATCGTCATGAAGAACTAGTAAAAGAGATGAAGCGTAGAGGATATAATCACTGCTCTGAAGTTGATGGAAAATGGAAAATTGTGGAAAAAGCTGGATTCGTTAATGGGGATAGAAACGTTGATGAGCTTACTGATCGCTGTTCAAAATGCAGGGGACAGCATTCCACATTTGCATAATCAATTTGAACACACTAATGAGAATGATTGATTATTCCATAATCTCCTGTAATTGGGTCTTGGAATAAGGTTATTTGAGGTGGATAGAAAGTGAAAACCACAAATGCAATAGCCAAGACTACAATGGATACAAGGGAAACAAGACTTAACCTATCGGACAGTTTTCTAAAAGTTAAAAGTTTGTAACTGAAAAGTTGCCCGATTATTATTGCAAAAATGAAACTAGAAATATCTATAATGAGGTTTTCTTCGATGAAAATAGTATATGAATAGAAGATTGTTGGAATAATAAGCATTATTGCACATATGCAAATTGCCTTTGCAAAAAAGAAGTTGTTAGTTCTCTTGTACAAATATCGGTATTCAAAGATTAAATAAAGGAGAGTTGGCCAAAAGCCAAGTTTCAAATGCTCCCATACACTTTCATTTACTGCAGAAAACAATCCAACAACTGGCTGATTTCCAGACAATTCAAAAGTAAAATGGAGCATACTTCCTAAGATGATTATGAAAAACATTCCAGCAAATTCGTACCAAAAAACAGTCTTTTTTTCAGACAACACTTTGCTCCCTGAAAACAATATTTCGGGATTAAGCTATAACACTTTTTACTTCATATTCAATCAAAGCCAAGTACTCTCAACCTTCCAGAACTTTGTTTTACTGGTCTTTTTGCGCACGTTCTGCTGGTCAAGACCACAAACTCAGAACAAACAAATTCCTACTCAACTTTGCATTCTTTCATATCTTTGAATTCCAGAAGAGACTTGCCAAGAGTCACCACATCACCGACCTTTTTAACCACAGACACTGGCAAACAAACTGTCAAAGAACCAAAAATAGGCTTCCTAAGCCCAAGCTCCTTTATAGTCTCCCTAGTCAAAGCCACATCCAAATGTGTTATCTGCCAAGTCTCAGTATCAGCATGAGCACCATCAACTTCTCCAAGAGTAAAAGCATCAGCAGTGATAACGCTCATTCCATTCATCTTACTAACTTTCAATTCAAGAACACCAATTATAAGACTAGACAGGTGAGTATTTGAGTTTTTCTTTAGCATAACTTTTCTGCTGAACAAACATTCCATTAACCCGTAAGCTTGGATTTTTCTAACCAAAAATGTTAGATATTTAGCTACGGTAGCTAGAGGAGGGAAAACTTGTCTCTTATACCAGCCTTTGAGCTAGGTTTTTGGAATGCTTGGATTCTAACTATTCCTATTCTAATCATCTCATTCTCTGACATGGCAGCAACAGCATCCAGAGAATCAGGAAAAGAAGCAGATTTCAAACTAACCAAGAAAGAGAACGCAATATCAAACGCAATTTTCTTATCAATGATAATTTCTTGGCTTTACACAGTTTTCTTACCTCTACAACTAAGCACAATATGGCTGTATAGTGGCCTCATTATCTTTCTTTTTGGAGCAGTTTTCACAACAACTGCAATCATCAATTTTGCTACTAGCCCAAAAGAGAAAGTCATCACTAAAGGTCTCTACCATTTTACAAGAAACCCTACATACATTGGCCTTATTCTAATGCATACAGGTCTAGGAATAGTCTGTGCTTCTTGGTTATATCTTCTGTTGACAGCAGTTTTTCTAATTATGCTTAACACTATTTCACCATCTGAAGAACTATACTTGCTTCACAGGTATGGAGATGACTATCAAAAATACAAGAATAGCACCCCGAGATGGATTGGCATACCTAAATCAGAGAAAAAGGAATCAGATGAATTTTCCATCACACATAGGGCATCTTAAAGGGTAAAGGTGACAATCTAAAATCAAGGTAAGTCCACAGATAAAACAAAGAGTAACATTACATTTTGGACAGTGATACTTCCAACCGGACTCTTCACTTCCGCAAGCGTCACACTGCCTTGTCAACAAACCATCAGACATAATACTCGATGATTGTTTTCGGTTTTAGAATAAAAGGCAATCTTCCGAGGTGACAGACAAAACCCTACAGAGCCAAGTTAAAATAACAGAGGTTAATGTACATACTTTTCTCTTAATCTAAGTTCCTTCACTCTAGTAAATGACCTCAACTCTGACATTAACTTCTTAGTCTTAGCTAAACTAGGCTCAGGCAAATTCTCATTAAACTTTGTGTAGCCAACATGAACCACTACAGGAGCAATATCCCTAATCCACTTCACAAAAACATCCAAGTCAAAATCCATTATAGGCTCAATTGAAACCAATTTTCTTTTGTATAGTAGTTCAGCCATGAAATTATATCTTTCAGCTACTGAAGGAGCATTAGAAAATTTGTATTCTCTGTTCGTCTCTATTGTAGCCCCTAAAACTAGGTTTTCTGGAAACACCTCTAGAAATTCAAAGTATCTTCTAGGATTCTTTGTCAAAAAAAGAAAGTAGCTTGAGGGACTATTCCTAACAGCATCTATTACTTTCAGAACCCAGTCTCTAGGAACCCAATTACCAAACAAGTCACCCATGTCACAAGCAAACACATACTGCTTGCGAAATTTCTTTGTTAATTCATACTCTGCAATGTTCGGTTTGAAACCATCTTTATACTTGTCCATATGGGTTAATCTAGTTTCAGCTAAGTTTCTAGCCCAGCAATAACTGCAGTTATGCTTACAGCCAATTACTGGATTCCAAGTCTTAGTAATTACATCAAACATCACAAACAATCCATATAGCTGAAATTGAATTAATTTAGGTTCTCTAATAACATAATCCTTGTTTTACCTTACGAAGCTAAGTTAAAATAATTACACTTCGCAAACATGGCAATTGGATTTCTCTGACCAGTACTCAACACTGCAACTGCGATTGATGCAACTAGGATTACTTCCTGCTCTACTGGTTGAGGTTCATGACTGATACCGAATTATAAAAATTTTTAAGTAATAAAGGCATTTGGCAAAATTAGTGAATCTTCTTTGAATTATGGAAAGGCAATCTCCGTTATCCTCACTGACCCAGAAATTGCAGTTATCTGCAAGAAGGTGAATTTAGAAGTTGAAGATATAATACATCAACACAAGGAGTTGCTAATTGATGCAACATTATTCTTAGATTTGTTAGAAACTAAACTTTCAATTCAAAGCAGCATGGAAAAAGAAACTCAGATGCGTACTTTCCTAGCTAAGCCAATTCATGAGTTACTTAAATCTGATAAGAATAAGGGTGTTAGACTAGTAGTCAATGGTTTAAATGATTCTAATCTAATTAGAAAGCTGGTTAAAGAAGGACAGTCTCTTAGCATGACCTATTCGCTATTGTTAGATGAAACATTCATTGAATACTCATGTGCAAGGGAAGTACTTGCTCTGCTTTTTAGAAAATACGTCATGAAAGAGAAGTTTTCTCACTAATTAAGAAGAATAACATAGAGTAAGTCTCTAGTCTGTCATCAACTAGGCAACCTAAAGCGATTATGCAACTGCTTTTCATAACTTATTTAAAACATAGACAAAACTAGGTGTTAGAGAGATTTTCTTGCCAAGAGTTGTACATTTTGAAATAAATGCTGAAAAACCTGAACAACTAGCAAAATTCTATGAACAAGTATTCAACTGGAAATTTGAGAAATGGAAAGGTCCAATGGACTATTGGCTGATAATGACAGGAGATAATGAATCTGGAATAGATGGAGGACTACTAAGGAGAGAAAAAGGAACTATAGCCGTTAATACAATCAGTGTGTCTTTAATTGATGATTACATTGAGATGATCAAGAGAAACAAGGGAGAAATTATTGTTCCAAAAACACCAATACCTGGAGTAGGCTGGACAGCACAATTCAAAGATCCTGAAGGAAACATTTTTGGCTTAATGGAAGAGGATACAACTGTTAAATAATTGCTTCATTTTTTTCTTTTTTTGCTAGAAGGTTTCCGGAAGCTCCAAAACTAGTTGCTTTAATGAAGTATTGCTATTAGATGTGCTGGGGCTCTGGAGCCAAAATTCTCATAGGAGATCCAGTAACAACATTTTTCGGGTGGGGAATATTATTACTTTAATCCAGAGCCCTTCAGCAAACAACAGTCTCTGCCTATCTGAATAAATGGTTTATTGCACTTTTTAGATCAACAATTGTTGGCAAATAAAAATCAGATAATTCAGAGAATGAAGACTATTATCTGAAATATAGCAAAGTTTCCTAGAAGCTCAAAAGAACCTAATAGAAGTTAAATAAAACTTGATGTATAAAGATTGCACAGGAGTTGTCAGCTTGGTTTCTGTCAAAGAAGAAAAAGCACTCAGTGTTCTTCTAATCGTAATCATTGTTTTAGCAGTAGTTATTGTAGCATTGGGAGCAGTTGTGATTTATCTCTGGATATTTCCTGGCGAACTGATTACTGAAGAGATGGAATACAGTGACTTCACAGCCGTTGATGTAGGTTCAGCATTTCAAGTTGAAATTACACAATCAAGCTCATACAGTGTAATCATTACAGCTGATGAGAAAATATTCGAAAAGATTGATGTCACCAAAACAGGAAATACTCTAATAATTAGCACAGAACCAAATACCATCACAGCATCAGCCTTAAAAGCAGAAATAACAATGCCAGAACTATATGAGTTGGTTTTGTCAGGAGCATCAAAAGGAACAATACAAGGTTTCAGCTCTTCAGAACCTTTTGTTGTTGAATTATCAGGGGCAAGCAACCTACAAATGGAAGCAATTAATGTTGGAAATTTTGAGGTTGAGCTTTCAGGAGCCTCCACTCTATCCGCAGAAGGCAGTGGAAATGACCTAGTTTCGGTTGTTGACGGTGCAAGCAACTTAAATCTCACAAATTTTCCAGTTAACAATAGCAACTTACAGGTATCTGGAGCAAGCCAAGCAACAGTAAATATGAATGGAACACTAGATGCTACAGTAAGCGGAGCATCAACAGTATACTACATTGGAGAACCAACAATGGGAAACATAGACATTTCTGATAGTTCATTATTAAACAAAAAATAGACAAAGTTTACCCAAGTTTTTTTGTTCTTCCAGAATGCAATTTTAATGATCTTTTTAGGCATTATAATTTTGTTTTGATTTACTTTTAATGTAAAGCCAAGAAACATACCCATTTGCACCTAAACAAGCCCCATGAACCAGCCATAAGACCAAATTATATGGAATGGGAAAATCATTGAAAAGCCATCCCGACACAAAGAAGACTGCGAATAATCCTGAAGATAATGCAAGATACCGGAAGGGCTTCATAATCATTTATTTGCTAGACCTTTCTTAAGAATTTTATTACTAACTGAAAAATTCATATTTATTCAAGTATTTCCTGTCGCTCCCTGATTTTTTTAGTTCTTCAAACTATCGGTGAAAGAGAATTGTAACTCACAATCAGTCAGTTAGGATTAAAGAGTTGAGGTCTTACTTTGTTACTTATTTAAGACCACATGGAATCTTGGTTGAATACATTGATTTTTTGCAGGGTAGAATCGCAAAATCAGTGTTTGTTAGGCATTACTTGAAAGTTGAAGATATTGAAGAGCTAGGAGCTAAATTATTAGTTGAAATAGAAAACTTGGAAAATACGCTTTTGGTATAATTTCATCTTTTGCCTCTCGAATGTTTCTTAGGCAGAGACACCTGTTTTCTTGCTTTAAGTTTCATTTTCTTTTCTCTTAGCATCTGTCTGTGCTTTTCTAGTCCTTCCTTTTTGGCTTTTTTGCTTTTAGACATTACTATTCACTCTTAGACTCAAAGCACACCATCAACTTCTCTTATAAGTTTTATTGCCCGCCTTACAGATTTTCAATTTAAAATTCAAACAGTTCATACAGTTTTTCACTTCACCAACATACGACAGAAGTTGCTGAGAGTATCTTAGAAAAATCATTTGTCATTTGGGAATTATGCAAAGTAACTTTAGAGTCTTTTCACCTGTATTTCTCATTTGATGGTTTTCTCCACTTGGAATAGAAATGGAATCTCCAGCGCTAATTAGCTTAGTTTCTTGACCTCCTACAACAGAGCCTGCTCCTTCCAAAATGTACATCTCATGCTCCCAAGGATGACTATGATAAGGACTATAACCACCAGGCTCAATCTCAACATGTCTCACCGAAAAATTTCTTGAACCTTCATCATTCAACCACCTTAGCTTAAGTTTGGAGCTACCTTCAACTTCCTTAGCTTCAACTTCCGCATACGAGATGACTCGCATCAAACAACCCATCCTAGTCTTAGATTGGAGAAATTTTAAAGTTGCTTTCTTCACTTCACAAACATTCCAAGAATACCACAATGGAGACTGGGTTACTTTCTAGACTCCGAATTTCTCTGAGAACTGTAACCTCTTAATGAAGCAATCAATCCTAGAATAATAATAAGCACTCCCGCAATAACAACAATTATTCCTGGTAATAACAGAATTTCCCCTATCACCCAAAGTCACACAAGCTCAACTCTCCTATACTTAACTGGAGTCAGTCCAATTTAATAGAACAATACCGCGCTTGCCAAAAGCATAATTGCTCCTAAACCAATAAACCTACCACCCTTGGAGAGGCTAACCCATTTCAAAACCTCAGATATCAAAGAAGGATTGGTTTCTTCCTTAGCCAAATCAATCAGTTTTCTCTTATATTTTGCATCGGTTAAAAGAGTTTACCAAAAAACATTCCAATATCTTTCTTAAAAATTCAAATTTGGATGAACTAAACCCAAACTTTTTCTCCGGTATAGCTAATATGTGTAGTTAACAAACAACAATAGATCCTAACAGTTGTGCTTGAAATGAAAGAAGCAAAAGATAATGAAAACCAAGAAGAACTGTTAGCTATCGCTAAACAGCTTAATGTACACTGCAAAAAAGTAAGAGCGATTATCAATGGATTTGAAGATGCACAAATTAATAACAAGGAGTTCAAATTAGGTCAAACTTTCTACACAACAACATCCCCGTCTCTTACAAAGGCGATAAATGGTTTATTGGGGACGTATGTAACTTTACGGTCAAAAGTGAGAGAAGTTGCTCAAATTGGCCATGTAAGTTTTGAAAACTCGTTTCCTGAGCTTAATATTAATTTTGAAACATATTATTCCGTTGCTGTCAGTTTGATGAATCTGACCTTTCAAATGCAACTCCTGAAGCTTTACTGTTATCGCCTTTTGAAAAAATAACTGTTTATCCAGATATAAAATTAGTATAAGGTATGCTCCTCTCCTAAGTTAGAAAAAATAATTTGCTGGCAGAAAGTTTGCCTAAAGTGGAAAATCTCTTAACCTGTGCAAAACAGTATTAGCTAATAACATGCTGCTCAATCCCATACCATATGTTCCTGACACTGATTTCTACTTATTATACTACATTTTATTTTCTATCATTGCAATTCTAACCATCATATTCATGATAGGTACAATATTAGCTCGAAAATATACCAGCCATAAGAGATTAACAGGAAAAATCTTTGTTGCAATGGGAATAATCGAATTGATACCTTACATCCTCAGTGCAGTCCACACCGGTATAGTAAACCTGAATTATCTGCTCTACAATGGCTGGATATTTCTTTTCATATTAGGTTGCATCACCCTAACTGGCGGAATAGCACTTCTCAAGAAGATAAAACACCATTGGACTTTTTTCCTAATAATGGCAGCAATCATATTGGTAATATGGGCTTTTAGTGCCTTTTTCATTACTATGTATTAGAAGCAGAGAAGCACATGCTAGTTGCAGGCATTCTCCGCTGTTTTTAGGCTATATTCTTACTAGTTTCGATGTGTCATAGTCTATTTTAAAGCATATGGACTTGCTGAAAAGCGTATACTGCACATTAATCTAAGTTTTTGATTGTTTGTGTTTTCTTAACCAGAATAGGAAAACAGCAACCACAGATACTGGGATTGCAGAAGCTATGACTAGTGATGTTGGGAAAGGTTCAGAGGGTTCTTTTATAGTGAAGTGGATTGTTTCTGAGGCAACCATGTTTCCAGCTGTGTCATTAGCGTAAAGTGCTATTCTGTGGAGTCCTTCCTCTAAAGTCAAGGTTGTGCTTTCTGTCAAGGTCATGTTTGCTTTATTATCTAAGCTATAGCCCCTCCATGAAGTAGGCTCATTCACTGTAATGTCCAGTGGCAATTCTAGTTGATTGTAGGTTTTGTTTTCCACAGATAGCTCTGATATTATTGGTGGTGTTACATCTATAGTGAAATTGGTTGTGGTTTGTTTTATGATGTCAATTTTTTCTGGAAAATAACCAGTGCCCTTTACTTGAACAGTGATGCTATGGGGACCTTCAGCTAATTCAGGCAAAACAATTGTTCCAATCACTGTTCCATTCATGTGATTAAAAGACTCTGATTCAGGCTTCTCCAAAGCGAGCCAAATACTTCTTTTTCCATCTAGACTATAAGATAGTGATTTTATTGTTGCAAAAAACCAGCAAGCAGTAGCATTCATAGTTAGAAACTTGGAATTATAAAATTCCTTTTGAGGCAATAGAATAGTGGGTTCAGAAATAGAAGAAGATACGCCCGAAGCGTCTGCAGTGCCAACAAAGAACCATGCAGTTTCAGAAAAAGATGCAATATTCATTTGTGCAGGATAGATTGTTCCATTACTCTTAAGACTCCCAGTGAAAATCCTTATGCTGTGTGGTCCATTGGACAACAAAGGTAGCTCCACCTGTCCTCTAATGGTGGTCTCCGTGTAATTTTCAAGGGTGTCACCGGTAATGAATTCTTCGCTGATAATCGGAATATTTCCAATTTTAACACTTGATTGAATGTCCTGTTCATCTAGACTGTAGAAGTAATAGTATGATGGGGGTATGTTGTCTTTTGTTTTTGCAGTGAAATTCAAAAGGATTTTTCCCATGTCATATGTCATCATGTGCTCTGGAGAATGTATTGAAATGTCACAGTAAGGATGTTTAAATGGATAAAAGTTTGCCTCTATTAAACTAATCCTCTGTACAATGACTGCGGCTGACATTAGTCCTAATATAAGTGTCAGTGCAAATGCTGTTCTTTTCACAACAACACCCAATAATACTAGCTTGGTTCATGCTAAAAGGCGTATTTGTAAAGATTGTTTGACGCAAAAAATATTGACCAAGTTTTCTAGAAGCTCCAAAACTGCACTGAGCATAATTTTAAATATAAATAAATGAAGAGAAAAGAAGAATAAACTGGAGAAATCTCTTTGATTATTGAACTGTTCCTATCAGGCTTTTTCTTTTTGTTCATTTTGGTCTTAAATCTTGTAATCGCAGCATTTGGTTACAAAATGGAAAAAGAGGATTATAACCCAGATACTGATCTGCAAAAGATAAACAATAGTTCAAGTAAATTCAAAACTGGCATCATATTGGCACTAATAGAACATGGAAGTGTAATAGCACTAACCATTCTGCTATTCCTCACTTTCAGCCCATATAATCTAGCACTAGGAATTATTTGGCTCATCTTCAGAACAGGAGAAGGCCTAATCCAATTCATCAATGAACCGAACTATCGGAAACTACTCGATATAGCAAAAAAATACTCAAACAGCAATGAAACTGAAAAGAAAACACTAAGCAATCAAGCTCTAACCATATTCAAAATTAAAGACAAAAGATTCAAAATTGCCATGATCTGCTGGTCTATTGGAACACTCTCCTTTTCAATAGTCTTGGTAACTTCCGGAATCATACCAGAACTTGTCGGATGGCTTGGAGTTATATCCAGCATTCTTGTAGGGTTCACTACTACAATAAAACTTGCAAAGCCTAACTCTAAGGATTATACAGTTATCGGGGGTCTCTCAGCAATTCTATTTGAAATAATCATCGGAGTATTGTTAATATACTATTCAATAATTTAGTTGGTCACAACATTAGCTAACTTTGTATTATAGAATCTTGCTAACACTACCTCATTTCTCTTTATTAGGTAAAGTTTTGTCTAGGCTCCAAAACTTATTGTGTAGAATGTTTTATGACATATTGATCTATTGAAAGATGGATGCTCTAATCTTCACGAATTAAAAACAGTGGTTTAGAAGCCTCATCTTTTGAAACCTTTCTGGCTTCAATTTCATCAAAGTCTTCCTTTTCAATTATCCATTTAGATGAAACCATATTTTCATAGATGAAATGCACATCCCCATTTTTGGAAGTCAACCTAATTTTTCTAAGTTTTTTTGACATAGAAGAACTTTCCACTCTTATATTAAGCAAATTCGGTCATTTATGCTTTTTTGCTTGAAATCAATCTATAAGAAGACCTACAAACATAAATAGAGTCAAAATAAAGGTCTTTTATGGCTTTGTAAACTGAAATTGAGTTTTTTAGTAAAGTTTTCTCTAGACTTTAACAACGTTGAAGTTTTTTGGGTAGAACACAAACAAAGAACAAAAAGCATAGTTTTTAGCTGGGTTCAACATGGATAGTTAACCTAACATTAGAACATGCCTCTTTAATATCAGCCTCCAAATGGTCAGCTAAATCATGAGCCTCCTTAACAGTCAAAGAACT
>Ga0209536_100006565_pt1 | contig 17744 bp, 18 predicted proteins | sample DeeMarSeWOR28_12_FD_187461 | JGI IMG/M metagenome (GOLD analysis project Ga0209536, IMG submission 187461) | Marine sediment microbial communities from White Oak River estuary, North Carolina - WOR-2-8_12 (SPAdes) (version 2) | ecosystem: Environmental > Aquatic > Marine > Intertidal zone >... | reverse complement strand
CCTGAATAAAAAGACAACCGATCAATTTAAATCCTGGTGCTATTCAAAGAAATTTTCCCAGCAAAAAGGTTTGGAAAATGCCAGACGTTTTCCGGTGCCGGGATTAAACCGTACTCAACAGCAAAAGCTCATCGATTTTGGCGAAACGCTGGCCGGCATCAAAAACGAGACGATCGATATGAGTATTGCCGCAAAATTACAGCATTTGTCCCGAATCCCGCAGCTTGCTGTCATTCTGGGCACTGCTCGACAATCCCGGGAGGCATTTCGCCACCTCCTTGCTTTGGCCGAAGATTACGGCAATGACATAGCCGCATTTTTAGCGACAGCATCACTGCATAGTGACACCGATGTTTACGTTTCGCGCGCGGAGAAAGTAGCGTTGATGACCATGCATGCCGCCAAAGGCCTGGAATTTCCGGTGGTGTTTATCGCCGGGTGCGAAGACGATTTGATACCCTTAAACCATCAGGGCAGCAGACAGGCCGACCCGGCTGAGGAACGTCGGCTTTTTTATGTGGCCATGACCCGGGCCATGCAGCAATTATATCTGACCCGGGCTAAAAAACGCAGCATATATGGAAAGCTTTTGACGCGCTCGCCCTCTCCATTTCTGTCCGATATTGAAAACCGCCTCAAGAAAAACGAATCCCCACAGAAAAAGTCTAAAAGGAAGCAGCAAAAACAGCTCAAACTCTTTTAAAAACGCCCTCAAAAATGCATCTAAAACCCATCGGTTGAAGCCCGTTGCCCGCTTGTCCGCCTCTGGTGGATTGGCCCGTTCACCGGTTGAAGACAAAATACGACAACATTCAAACCGATACGGGCTCAACAGGCTCAACGGGCTAAACCGGCAACCCCCAATAATAGAAAACCTTAAATTTTCTAATATTTTGGTCGATATTTTTAATGGAAATGATAACCGTGTGGAATGTGAGGTCTAGACCTTGGATTCACCGATTTTCACGCTTGCAAGATATAGGCAATTTTACATATAAGTATTTAAAATAATACAATATTTTTATTAATCCCTTGAGTTTCACCAAAAAATATTGTAAAATTTATGACAGAAACAATCAGGATGCGCCAAGGGGGGCTTTTGTTAATGCAGGGCGCCAAAGAGATTTGAATTTGTTCTTGAGGTGCTATGGGCGGACGCAGAATTAAGTTCATATTTACAGAGGCTTGGGTTCCCTTTCTTTTTTTAATAACACTGATATCACCGGTGCATGCGGATATATATCGCTATATCGATGAAAACGGGGTGATGCATTTCACCAACACACCGACATCCAACGCCCACGAATACAAACTGTACATTAGAGAAAAAGCAAGCCTTTCCAGGAATTTTTACGCCCCCGACAAATATGACCGTTACATCTCAGATGCATCTGCACAAACCGGTGTTGATTCGCGCTTGTTGAAAGCCATGATTAAAGCCGAATCCGATTTTAATCCACGGGCAGTCTCCAAAAAAGGTGCCATGGGTTTGATGCAGATCATGCCTGAGAATTTTAAAATGCTGGATTTGCAAAATCCCTTTGACCCTTGGCAAAATATCAGGGCGGGTGCACGCTATTTTCAACAACTCTATCAACGCTTCAACGGTAAACTGGCGCTTTCGCTGGCAGCTTATAATGCCGGTCCCACCGCAGTCGACCGCTACAAAAGAATCCCACCATATAAAGAAACCGAAGAGTATGTTCGTCGGGTCCTAAGATATTATCGAACCTTTAAGCAGTTATAATTCAACTTTTAGATCTGAAGGATTTATAGTCCCCAGGGAAAACTGTTTTTGGGGTGTTTGACGAAAAATTTAATGCGGATATCTCTATCGGCTTGCGGGTCGACTTGAAGAATCCAGAGCATCACCCCTTCCTGCTGCAGATAATCTCTGAGGGTCGGCTCGGGATAGGTTTTGAGGTCCATGATCTGGACACAATCGCTTGTTGAAACCGGAATACTGTCCAGAATCTGAACCTGCACGGGGTTGTCGTTGAGGTTTTCAATGGTAATACGATATTCCATCTCATGGGCCACGCTGGACTGCTCCATTTTGCCAAATCGGGTTTCGTTGATTTTGTCGGTTAATTGCTCACGCTTAATTTTTATTCCCGATTCGACCCCCAGATTGATCAACAGATCCTCACCGGCTTTTTTTTCTGCCAGATCGGTCCGGCCCATATAGCGGCCGCCGAAATGAATGCTTAATTGACCGGCCAGCAGCGCATTGCCGGATGCGCTGCGGCAGACCAGGTAGACGCGGGGATCATTTTGCGGCACGGTATAATGAAAAAATTCACAGGGCAAATCATTGGTGCTCAGTGGCAGCATCGCATCCCCATTGCCCGTTATCAGAGTGACGGGTTGAAGAAGGTCATATTCAAATGCCAGCGGCAGCTCTTTTTGTTCCGTTTGTATCAGTTTTGGCGATGCTGCGCTCAATTCCAAATTATTAAAAAGCTGAGATTCTCCAGCCTGAAGTATTTTTTGGAAGCCAGGTTGTCCGTCCACGGCCGACGGTGCAGTGGCCCTATCTGCAACCCCACCGGTCAATAGCATCTCGTCGTAGGGATGATTTATAAACCAGCTTTGAGGATCCGGCAAGGACGCCCCTTTGAGGGGTGCGGCGTTTGAAATCGACAGTTTAACCGATTGCCAGTTTTCACCGGTTTTTTGGTGAACGCGCGCCATCTGGGTCAAGGTGATTCCGGATAGATCCCGGGGAACATCCACCTTGTATACGGGTTCCCAGCTCGCCTGGCGGGTCAGATAAGATGCCTCGATCGTCAAAGGCTGATCTTTGTAAGATCCGAAGACCACTTCAATTCCGCTGAGGGTTTTGCTGTGCGATTTGCGCAAATTTTTCAGTTGTTCGTCAAGCAGACGAATTTCTTGATCCAAATCCTTGATCTGATGCCGAACGTCCAAATGCGTTTCTGCCAGTGCTTCATAGTTTTCACTTAAAAATTCCAGCACCTCGGCCAGTTTTTCCCGGGTGGGAAATTCTGATTTTATTTTTAGGGGCATATCCGTTTCAGCAAACCCGACAATCGAATCCAGAAAACGAATCTGTTTTTTGGCAACCGTTTTTTCTTTTCGCAACTGCAACCGTTTGCGCGTCAATCGTTCTTTTTTATCTTCAAGCTTGCTGATGTCCTTGTCCGGTGCATCCTCTATGGGAACTTTCCGGTATTGTACACTTAAAATCTCGCCATTTCCAGCAACACCGGCCTGCACCGAATCAACATCCACCGCATCGGCCTGCACTTCAATATGAAATCGATTGAGACCTCTTTGGGCCCGGGTTTTCACCTGCCGTTTGACAAAGGCCTGGTCGGTGAAAACAACGGCTTCTGTTATCCGATTGTTTTTACCATCTTTGATGGTTTCAGTCAGACAGCTGATGGTCTGAAACGGTTGGCTCATTGTATTTCTCTAATAAAAAAAATTGGTTGAACCGATTAATGCGTGTATCTTGATGAAGAATAGATTGAACCGATTAATGTGAATTTTGCAATGTAGACTTGCTCAAACGTATTATTGGCAAAAGCCGAAAATACCTTTAATTTTTATTTACATTTTTTAATGCAAAAGTCTGATTGCTCTATCAAACGGTCAGTATCCTTTTAGGGGGGGGCACTCTGCGGTATTATGAAGGCGGTTTTTTTCTTTTCAACAAACAGTCAATGAGCATTTGCCCGACGCGGGCATTATCCAGAATCCCGCTAAAGTCGGCACTCGATGGTCCATAGGCAAAAATGGGGACCATTGATGCCGTGTGCCCGCCGGTCGTGAATGCGGTGGCGGAAACCTGCTGGTCTTGAATCGAACCGTCATGGACTGCAAACCCGCCGGTCTCGTGATCGGCGGTCGCCACAATCAGGGTGTGACCCTGCTGTTGGGCAAAATCCAGTGCTGCTCCAATTGCATCGTCAAAATCGAGCATTTCTGAAATGATGTTTGACGTATCCTTATCGTGGGCGGCCCAGTCAATCTGAGAGCCTTCCACCATGAGCACAAATCCGTTGGGATTTTTTGAAAGGACATGGATGGCCAGCCGGGTCAGCCGGGCCAGAGAGAAATCTCGGTCCGCTGCTTTAGGCAATCTATCGGGTGCCAAAAGGGCCGCCATTTTTTTGCCGTTGCTGTGCGCTGATATTTTGTCAATGCTCAGCACCACCGGCATGCGGGATTCGAGTGCTGCCAGTAAATCTTTATCATCTTTACGCCGGCTGCCGACGCTGGATGCCGGCACAAAATACACCCAGCCCCCGCCGATTAAAACATCAACGCCGCTGTTGACAATCTGCTCGGCGATATCGGCCTGCTTGCGGCGGTTATCGACATGGGACATAAACGCTGCCGGTGTGGCGTGGGTAACCGCAGAGGTCACCACCACGCCGATGGATTTGCCTATATCCCGAGCGTATTCAAAAAGGGTCTTTAGCGGTGTACCGTCCGGCAAAACCGAAATGGCCCGGTTGTTGGTTTTTTTCCCGGTTGCCAGCGCGGTTGTTGCCGCCGCTGATTCGGTCACCAGCCGGTTGGCCGAGTGGGTGGTGACCAGACCGCTGATGGGAAATCTTTCCAGGTGTAATGTGCCCGCGGCGATCTTGCCGGCGGTAATGTGGGCCACGCCCATGCCGTCACCAATAAATAACATAATGTTCTGCGGATGCTTCTCTTCACCGCCGCAGCCAAACAGCAACAAAACATGCAAAAGGCATAAGGCCAAAAGACGGGATGCTTTTATCTGAACCGACAAAGGGATCATTTTAGGACACCTGAATTCATGAATTTGTTATTTGTGAAAAGGCGTTGGTGTGAAGATGAGCGCGATGACCGGGATCAGGGCGTAGGACCCGTTGAATTGACCATCGCCAAAACCCGCTTTACGATCGTGCGGGCGACTTGATCGGATTTATCTAAAACCGAGGCCGAGGTAATGGCATCCACCTCCGGCGCATCGGGGGTCCAGCTGTCCAGCATGCCGGTGGTCAATACAATAATTTTGTTTTTTTGAGGCTCACGATCAATAAAACTTTCCACGCGGGGATCCGGCCGACCGGCCATACAGCGATTGATGATCACGACCGCCGTAAATTTATCAGCAGTTTGATTTTTAAGGCCCTTGACATCAATTATTTTAATATAAATGGCGTTTTGATTCAATTCATCATAGATTTCCGACACCACCGCCTGTTTAAATTTGCTGTTCTGGGTGGCCAGCAGGACCTTTTTATTTGAAACAGCGGGTTGGCTGCTTTCAATTGTTGCCACCGGCTGGGAAGCACATCCCCAGAGCACCAGACAGATCCATATGAATAATTGTCGAACCATTCTTTTCGTGTCCATTTTGATTTATTTGTGAGATCGCTTTTTTGAAAAAGATAAGCATTATCTGAAGAAAACCAGCGGGTCAAGGCTGAATTAAAACAACCGGCGGGAGGTGCACCAGATAACCGGGCGGTTCAGCGGAGCCGTTGGATCGTAACTTTTTATTTTACTCTTTCAACCACCCTGACTTTCATCATGACGTGACCGTATCCAAGACATTCAACACCGGCATCGAGGCATTTAACATAACGCATGAAATGGAAATCGTTGGGGTCCAGTGTTTCACTCAATCTTTCATTGATTAAAGCCACCGGAATGGCCAATTGAGATATGAGGTAGACGCACATCTTCTTCGGACACAATTTGGTAATAAAATTGCCATCCACATCCAGAACGAGCTTTTGTCCGACCTGGTGTCCGGAATTGCAATGCTGGGCGTCAACAATTTCAGCTTCTATGCTGTAGTGCGGAGCAGCCTGCGAGAGGCATTCCACCTGTCGAATACGGTGACCGCCTTCATGAAATAAATTTAGCTGGGATTTCGTATAGCCCACACGCTCTCCGTATTTTTTAATGATCTCATCGGTCATGATATTTTTCCTCAAGGTTCCAAAATAATATCATCGAAAGGGTGGCATGCGGGCTGATAAAGGCATGGTCGCCAATATCCACCGGATGATCAATATCTTCGACTTTGGTTGCCCGGATAACCGCGTTTTCGCAAATAATGCTGTAGTCACCAATCTCAACAGCCGATGCTTCCGAGTCAAGGTATTGCATGGACATCCCCTGGCTTAGTTGGATTTAGCGGCGGATTTTTCTAAATGCACCCATTTTACGCTCGCCCGGCGAATCAGTTCCTGCCAGAGTGCCTTGGGGTCATGGGTAAAAACGCTATCGGCATCGGCTTTTAAAACATGCCAGTCGCCCCGATTGCGCTCAAAATCGAGCTGATTGGGCGCCCAGCCGGCATAGCCTGCAAAAAGGCGAAACTGCTCCTCGGTCGTTGCCTTTTTAATAAGGCGCTCCAGCACCTTCCAGCTTGAGCTCAGATAGATATTTTTTATGACCGGCACGGAAGCTGCCGGCGCCTGGGTTGAACGGATGAGCATCAGCATCTGATTGACGGCTACCGGACCACCGACGTAGACGGTATCCTTGCGCTGTTTTAGCTCGTTTACATCCGGAAACACGGTCGACAGTTTGATGGTTGAAGGACGATTGATAACCAGACCCATGGCACCGTCCGGTCCGTATTCGATCAACAGCACCACCGTCTGGCTAAAATTGGGATCATTGAGCCGGCGACTGGCCACTAAAAATTTTCCTTTAGCCAATCCTTCCCGGGTATCCGGTACGACGGGATCATCTTTTGGAATGGCCGCATTCCATAATTGCGCTGTTGTTCTACAGCTGTCGGCTCCTGCGCCTGTGTTTGGGCTCAAACATAATCCGCCAATCAACATCAGCCATACACTCAGGCATAGATAGAATGTGCGCGTATAAAGCCGCATTTTTGATTGTGTGCCCAAATTCAGTCTCACCACTCCTCTCAGCCGGATTGCACCGCAATAGTGGGGAAATGACGCTTCACATGGCAAGGTGCAGTGTGATGGGTGTTTTTTACGCATAAATCATTTGCGGAGTCAAGAATGCACCGCTTAAGCATCCGTACACACATTGGCTTCAATCAGCAAAATCGCCCCTTTCAAAATGGCTGTGTTTCATTGACTGAAACCTAACCCTCGAAACGGTTCTATGTGGGCCTTGCTCACCCGCCAGCCGCTGTCTGTTTTGCGCATTTCAAGCTTAAGCTGGTACAAATCGGCGTTGTCGCCCACTGTTTCGAGCCAGCCTCGGGGGTCATCATAGAGGTCTTTTACATCAGGGACCACGCGGTTTTTTCTGACAATCAGCAAAAACATTCCACAGGATGCCTGGTTATTCTCGTTGGAAAGATCGACCGAGGGCTTGGGATATAAAATATTGATTTGTCCGTAGTGCATCAGCGCCGTCCAGATGATGCGTTTGATTTCCAGACGAGTGTAGGTGCCCGACTGGGCGACGATATCTTCTGTGGTCAGCGCCATCATCCCGCTGATATCATGCGCTTCGGCCAGTGCGGCGCCTTTTTGAATCAACGCCCGAATAGCCGCCACATCGTCTTCCTGCGAGCAGGCGAAGGCCGTCAAGAAAAAAACCACCCCGATGAGGGAGAATAAGGTTTTTTTTGTGCGGCGGATAACCCGGTTCATTTTATCTCATTGTTTAGCTATCATCAGGACGGTTATTCGCTATGCGGCTGCGGAATTTGTGACGAATGATGATGAATGATGGGATGATCGCTGTTGGCATCGATGACAAACGTAAATCTGGACGCAAATGATTGAATCTTTCCGTCAACTTCATACGAAAAGGTGTAATTGCCACAAACACATTCAGCGGTGTTGCCAATTTGATAACCAGATAATGTATCGGCGTGCAGCTCGACGGATATCGCACCTTTAGCAGCCAGGTTCTCAAAGTAGTCTCTAATAGCGGCTTTGGTGGAGGCTTGCTGAGGAGAAAAGGTTGGCAGTAATGTTGCTGATTCATCATACAGTTCAAGAACGCCTTCTATATCACCGGCGTTGACTCTTTCCATCCAGGTTTGCAAGACGGTATTCATGTATCAACTCCTATGGTCATCGTCATTGTGACTGACATGGTTTGCTACGTGATCGTGTTTTAAGAAATCGATACCAGAAGCAAACGGTTTTTACAACTCGTCATTGGCATGTCTTTGGGGTTTGGACGGGCTATCGGCTCGGATATGCTTTTTGCGAAATAAACCGCAGGCACATCGGATATCGGTAGTATTCGCCCTGATTGGCTTTGACGCCGGCAACGATGACCATAATTAAGCTGAAAATGGCCAGACCGATGAGCAGAAAGATACCGATCACCACAAAAATCAAGACAGCTGAAATCAACATGTAGATAACCAGCGAGATCTGAAAATTGAGCGCTTCTTTGGCCTGATCGGCAACGAATTCAGATTCATTTTTCTTCAGTTGCCAGACGATGATCGGGCCGATTAAATTACCCAACGGCACCAGCATCGAGAGAAAAGTGCTGATATGGGCCCACATGGCCCAGTTGTTCTCTTGTTCTTCGCTCAGCGTGCCTTCAACCGGATTGCTGTTTCGTTTTTGGCGTCTGACGAAAACGATCAATCCTATAATCGGCGCGATGATAAAACCCAAAAATAACAGCACCCCTCCCCAGATGAGCCCTTTGGCCAATTCCCATATTTCAAACCGGCGTACCAGGAGACTGTCCGCACCCCCGATTTCACCGGCAACTGTGGCGCTATAGGCGCCGAGGGTGTCGAACTGAATTTGGGCGATGGCCACCAAAACGTTGCTGCCATTTTCTTCGGTATAGGGCATTTCAACCGGCTTCAGTCTGATTTGTTCTCCGGTGGCGAGATCCATGATAAAGATATCAAAATCCCGACCCAGCTGATATTTGGCCATATTGAATCCGCTATAAGCGGAGGTTTCATATAAAAATACATAGGTACCGGGGTTGTCGATCTGAAGGTCGGTTTCACCCGGCACCATCAAGCGGGTTTCGCTGCTCAAATAGGTATCCAGGGTGTTAAACAGGGTGGTTCCACCGGCAATGACCGGAACCAAGAAAAACAATACCGCAATGACATACCAGAAAGCGCTGGGGCCGGTGCCTGTTACGACTGGGTACGGTTTTGCAACGGCTGCCGGTGAGGATTCAACCGCTGACACGGTAGCAGCTGACGGAACGGGCGCGGCCTGATCCACCGCAGCCGTCTGGTCCATCTGGAGCGACTGGTCGGGCAGGGGCGGCGGTGCGGCAGCTTCGCCATTATGGATCGGAGAGATGATACAATCCGCTCCGGCCTCTTTAAACATATTATTGATTTTCAGCGCGGTCTGATGATCGACATTTTTCTTGAGCACAATACGCTTGCCGGAAAACAGCTTAACAATCGTGTCTTCATCTGCTTTTAATAACGTTGCCAGATTGGCCTTGACCTCATCGAGTTCCCACCCGGGAATAATGCGCCCTGAAAAGTCGACATTGTATAGCATTGCAGACATCATGGTTTCCTTGATGGTGATATTGTACCGCTTGTCATATTAAAGTTCCGAAAAAAAGGATGGCGGCATAAGTGTTGTCGCAAAAAAGCGTTCCGCAATCGGAACGTTTTTTTGACAACCACTATAAGGGGCTGTTAAAAACCATCTCGCTACGCGATGGTTTTTCCGACACTCTTTTATAGCGCCGCTTTGTCACCCCGCTATGGTTAACGCAAAGCATTGCAAAAGCGCTTTGATAGAAAAATCAAACAATATGAACACCTTAAAAAAAACAGCAGCGATGCTGCTGCCAATGCTAAGTCTATTTTCGGCTAAATTACGGAAATGCTTTAGATTTTTTTAAATGCAGGATGATTCCATGGTGGCCGAAGCCACCGGCCGGATGATGATAATCAGCGATCACAATTAAGATGGTGACGGCCGAATCAGGCTCAGAAAGTATTGGTGGAACCGGGTATCATTGGTCAGTTCGGGGTGAAATGCAGTTGCCAAAAGCCGATCTTCAATGGCTGCCACCGGGGTGCCGTCCGCCAGACGGGCAATGGTGACGGCCCGGCCTTTTGTTTGAACCAGCTTGGGCGAACGAATAAAAATTCCTGGAAACGGAACGGCGTCACCGTTTTTCAAAATATTCACGTATAAATCCTCTTTAAAACTGTCGATTTGCCGGCCAAAGGCATTGCGTTCGACGACAATATCCATAATACCCAGCAGGGGCTGATCAACGCCAATCGCCTTGGCCATTAAGATCATTCCCGCACAAGTGCCCCAGACAGCCCTGTCGACAGCGAATTGGCGCAAAGGATCCAGCATTTGATACATGACAGCCAATTTGCCGATGGTGGTGCTTTCACCCCCCGGTATTATAAGGCCGTCCAGGTCCGCCAGATCTTCGGGCAAGCGCACTTCCGCTGTGTCCACACCGAGTAGTCCCAGCATGTGGATGTGTTCACTAAATGCCCCTTGCAACGCCAGTACGCCGATTTTCATTGTTCAGGTTTTCCCGTTGAGCCCGTTGGCCGGTTAGAAAAGGAGTATTAACGATTTATCGTTAAATGACTTTCTTTGTGGCCTTTGTGCCTTTGTGGTGGAGATCGCCGATTGTACAAATCTTCTTACCACCCACGATCGGCCAGGGTTTCCCCTTCCGCCAGCGTGCTGACGCTGATACCGACCATCGGTTCGCCCAAGTTTTGACTGATTTCAGCCAGGATGTTCGGATCTTTGTAGTGGGTGGTGGCTTCAACAATGGCCTTGGCCCGGCGCGCCGGGTTGTCGGATTTGAAAATACCGGAGCCCACAAAAACGCCGTCCACGCCGATTTGCATCATCAAGGCGGCATCCGCCGGTGTGGCAATGCCACCGGCCGCAAAATTGACCACTGGCAACCGGCCCAGTTCTTTGGTTTGCTTCACCACCTCATAGGGGGCACCCATATCCTTGGCATAAGCCATCAATTCATCGTCCGGTTTGGCTTTCAGATCACGGATGGCGCCCAGTACCGTGCGTGCGTGACGCACCGCTTCAACGATGTCACCGGTTCCCGCCTCGCCTTTTGTTCGAATCATGGCGGCCCCTTCTCCGATGCGGCGCAGCGCCTCGCCCAAGTCCCGACATCCGCAGACAAACGGAATCGTAAACGGATGCTTGTCGATATGATGGCGCTCATCGGCCGGGGTCAGCACTTCGCTTTCATCAACATAATCAACACCGATGGCCTCTAAAATCTGGGCCTCTACAAAGTGACCGATGCGACATTTTGCCATGACCGGTATGCTGACGGACTCCATGATTTCCTTGATCAAAGCCGGATCAGACATACGTGCGACACCGCCGTGTTCCCGGATGTCTGCCGGCACTCTCTCCAGGGCCATGACGGCAACAGCACCGGCTTCTTCGGCAATGACGGCATGCTCCACTGACACCACGTCCATAATCACGCCGCCTTTGAGCATCTGCGCCAGGCCACTTTTCACCGTAAAGCCACCTTTGCGCGCATCCAAATGGTTTTCATTCGTTCCCATGAATATCACCTCCCATGTTTTTAAGGTTAACTTTCTGATTGCCGCCATCGTAGCGGTTATGATAAAAAAAAACAGATACAGATAATCAAAAAAATAAGCATAACAGTTTTAGCTGTTTTTCTAGTGTGATCGAATTCATTCGACTGAATTTGCACAACCTTTTTCAATTTGTGAATCAAGGTTGTCTTTTGGGGGGCAAGCATATGGATGAGACCAAAAAAATGTTCCGTTACCGGTCCCTGGCGGAAGAAATTGAACAAAAAATTCGGAACGGAACCTATCAGTCCGGAGAAAGGCTGCCTTCCATTCGCAAGCTTCATAAGCAATCGAATCTAAGTATATCGACGATTTATCATGCTTACATGGAGCTGGAATCAATAGGACTGGTGGAAGCGCGGCCAAAGTCCGGTTATTACGTCAATCCGGTTGTTCTGCAGGATTTAAAAGTCCCGCGATTTAAAAAAGTTTCTTTTCCGCCTAAAAAAGTAAGATTGTCGTCCATGATGAATTCGGTCATTTCTGCGATCAGCAATCCATATCTATTGCCTCTGGGTTCGACGGCGGCCGATTCGGAGCTGATGCCGTTTAAACACTTTTCCCGGATATTGAAGGATCTCTCACATGCCGACATGAAATCCATGATTTCCTATTCGCTATCTGAAGGTTTTCCGGAACTGCGCCGCCAGATTGCCCTGCGAACCGTGGGCGTTTTGGAAGGCATCACACCGGAAGATATTATTATCACCAACGGCTGCATGGAGGCAGTGGCCCTATCACTGCTGGCCATTGCCCGACCGGGGGATACCATTGCCTTAGAAACGCCGACAAATTTCGGTTTTCTGCAGTTGCTTCAGGAATTGGGACTTCTGGTGATGGAAGTGCCGGCCGACCCCAGATACGGTGTGGATTTAGATGAATTGGAAAATATCTTACGCCGCAATAATATCAAGGCCTGCCTGCTGATACCGAATTTTCACAATCCTTTAGGTGCCCTGATGCCTGACGACCAAAAGATCAGACTGATTCAACTCATCGATCAATACGATATTTCTGTTATTGAAGATGACATCAGCTCCGAACTGCATTTTGGGCGTAAACGCCCCATGCCCTTGAAATCATTTGATCAGAAAGACCGCGTCATTACCTGCTCATCATTTTCAAAAATGCTGGCACCCGGTTTGCGGATCGGATGGGTGATTCCGGGAAAGCAAGTAAAAGAAAAAATTCAGAATTTAAAAGCCGCCACAACGGTTTCGACGTCAACCCTTGATCAATATCTCATATCGCAATACTTGGCCGACGGTGCCTTTGAACGACACCTCAGGCAATTGCGCAACACCCTAAAAAAGCAAGTCTTGCGAACCGCTTTGGCCATTCAAAAATACTTTCCAGCCGGAACACGGCTGGCCATACCGGATGGCGGAACCCTGCTGTGGATCGAGCTGCCCCAACAGGTCGCCGGCTTAAACGTATATCACAGGGCATTGGAGCACCATATTGCCATTATACCAGGAGTGGTGTGCTCAAACTCACGGCAGTTCAAGAATTTTATCCAGATAAGCTGTGGCTCGCCTTTCACGGAAGATATGGAAAGGGGAATTGAGAAGCTAGGTGAGATCGTCTCAGATTTGTGCTGTCGGTAACAGCCATGATATTAGGCTTAATTACCGTTTAATATTAATATGGTACCGATGACATCACTGGATATCATCTACTGTGTAGGTTCCCCATTGACCGATTCTAACGATACCATCTTCTTCCAAACCCTCTTGAATCGATTTAAACACCGCGTCCACGGCTTTGGCGGCTGTCTTTTTGGGAAGATCGCCCAGCTTTTCGGCCACTCGTTTAACCAACTCTGCTTTATTCATTTGCACCTCTTTATGTTGAAGTAAAAAATGGCTTTTGAATGGCTTAGCATGGTCGAGGGCGCGGCGCAAATCGATTCAAAAGTGGAGCGTACACGGCAGTACGCGAGCATTTTGAATCGATTTATAACAAAGCCATCGGCCATGATAGGGTGTTTTAAAGCCATTTTTATTTCCATCCAATGACCTTGTACCCCTTATCCCTTAAACACTGCTCAACAAAGCGACGTTCGATGTCATCCGGATCGCCTGATTTCCAAACGCCCTTCATCAAGCCCCCGGCGCCACCCCCGGCCGCTCCAGCCGCCACGCCCCGGCCGGGCCGACCGGTAACCGCGCCGACGGCACCGCCGACCACGGCACCGGTGGTAGCCCCTTTGGCTGTAGAGGTGGCGACATTCTTGCCGGCGTCGGTGGCATGGCCATGATTGGCGGCCAGCTGAATACATTCATCTATATCGGCCATGGCGGCGGATGCGCCGGCGGTCTTGTAGGTTAGATTCGGATAAAGAACCGGGCGCTTTTTAGCACAGGCCATCATTAGGATGGCAATTCCAAGCAAACTAATGATGAGGGTCGGTAATCTTTTCATTTCAGTGAAAGCTTTCATAGAGGCGTTTTTATCATATCGAATAATTGTGTGCAGGGGTAGCTATATTTAAAACACAATTCGCCGAACACTCACCGGGATAGACGCATAAAAGCCATATTTTTGTCGACATTTATTTAGGCGTTCTTAAAAATGGTTTCAGGAGTTCGGTCTGGATTCAGCCTTTTCGCCCAAATCGCGCTTAACTTCAGCGCGATCAGGTTTGCAAGCGGATTCATCTTTGGCGGAGAGGTCGCCAAAAATGCTGTAAATCTGCTTGGATCTGGCCCTTTGGCGGATTTTATCATGTATAAAATATAAAAAATAAGCAATAAAGAGGCCGAGAAAAATAAAAAAAGCGACAATTAAAATGGATTCGATTAAGGTGGCCATGGCCGTGCTGAAACTATCACTTTCTACCATGCGGAAGACAACAGTGAAAATAAACAAGAGCATGGCAGCAAACAACAAAATTGCTCGCAAGGGCTTAACCAGGTGCCCTTGCCGGTTGTAAACCTGTCGCATCATTTTGTTCCCCCATTGGCCGTTAAGGTATTCTTCAATACCGGCTTTTTGATGCCCGTATTGCGCTCGTTTAACCGGCCAAATGATCTTTATAGGCGGGATTTGGCCGATTATCGTTAGTTAAATGAAAGGGTATGAGCGATTTTTTCTAACTGGCTAAGGCCAGATTCGTCCTGATATGTCAACGCCATCATTAAGGCATAACCTTTTATAATGGTCGCATACTGCCGTTGGCGAATGACGACACCCGGTGCCATGTTAATTTCGGTTTCCATGATGTCAAATGGTACCCCATCAATGGTTTTTTCGTATATTTCCTGTGGATATGAAACCTTCATACGGCTGAATTTCATCAGCTTTTTGGCGTGGTAATGGTAATCACGACCCCTTTTGATACCCGGTGCATGTTTTACTTTTTCGGCAATCAATATAATCCCGGGATTGGTGGCCACACTCGCCCCCGGTGGGTGTTCATAGGCGGTTAATAAATTGATGCTTTGCAAATCCGCCGTCTTGATAGCCGCCTTTAAACTTTTATTGTCTCCGGCGACAATTTCACCTCCCCGTTTCATTATTTCCAGCCGGGATTCCATGTCCAGCACATGCCAGGAATCCGGGATGCTGAGCGCCAGATCGAAAAACGAATTGGAATAGGTACCCGCTTCAAACGTGCCGAAATCAATTGCCTTTTTATCACTGCAACTGAACAGCAGGGCGCTTGAGAATATCCATACGGCAAACATCAAATGTCGAGCGATTTTCATTTGGCTGCTGTACTCTCAAATTTTTAACGTTTAGTGATCGATGTTGAGCAAACGCGTTGGATATACTATATATAGTATATCGGAAATTGCTTTAGGTCGCAAATTTTTGTGTTTAAAAATACCAGCAATAAACGTAATCGATTAAAAATTGATCCTTTTAATCATATAAAGATTGCTGACCGGCGCACAAATGTTTATTTTTCTCGATTGAGAAAGTTTCGCGAATCGCCTTTATACGGTTGCTCGAATCTGTTTTAGCGGATCCACATTAATCGCTTAGCCCGTTGTTCTCTTGAGTCCATCATAATGGGAAAAAATTATGATGTTTTACGGGCTCAACGGGCGAACCGGCCAAACCGGTTAACCGCCCTAGGAGGTCATCATGGAAGTTTTAAATTGGAAAGATTGCGAAGACGTTCAGATAAAAAAATTTCCCTACCGGGGTCAGCAACTCGACGTTAAGGGCATTAGCATCCGCTGGCTTTCAAAGCATGGAGATGACGGCACCGGTTATCCTGAGTACGGTCTGCGGTTTTTTACCGCCCAACCCGGTGGTGAAATCCCAATCCACAACCATTTTTATCACCAGACCATGTACATCTTAAGCGGTCGTTTTGAATGCTACCAGTATGATCCCCAATCCGATGAAGTCGTCAAAAAAAAGCTCTGCGGTGCCGGCGATGTGATTTATGTCCCCAGCTTAGAGCCCCACGGCATGAAAAACATCAGCGACACCGATACAGCCACTTTTTTATGCTGTATCTGTAATGTTTACGATCATGAGAGTGAGTAAGCGCCGGGTTTTATTGCGATCAGGTAACATGCCGCAGCACTAATGCCGTTCGGCTGGGAAAATAAAGGCTTAAAACGTGTTTCTTTTCTTGACGGCCTTTTTCCGGCAGGGTCAAATGCTCCTGACCGGTTTCCAGGCGTCCGTGACCGCCGTATTGCGCATCGTCACTGGATAACAGCATGCGATAGCTGCCCGGCGGGGCTTCAATGCGGTAGTCGGGGTAGGATTGGTGGGGATGAAAGTTAAATGCAAACAAAAGGTCGGACCGCTCAAATACGATGATCTGATGGTCGGCGTATTCGTAAAGCAGACGCAAATCACCACTGTCCAACAGGTGATGGGATTTCGTCAGCGCAATCATATCGCGGTCAAAGCGCGCCAGAAATTGGTACTTTAATTGCGGATCATCGACCAGGTGCCACTGGCGGCGGGCGTAGTGATAAGACCAATTGTTGCCTTCCCGCGGAAAATCAATCCATTCCGGATGCCCGAACTCATTACCGATAAAATTCAAATAACCGTTGCCGGCGGTCGCCAGGGTAATCAACCGGATCATTTTCTGTAAGGCCAGGCCGCGATCCACTTTCATATTAACAGAATCGATGTGCATGTGGTCATACATGTCGGCGCCGATCAAACGGAAAATGATGGATTGATCCCCCACCAGGGCCTGGTCGTGGGATTCGGCGTAGCTGATCGTTTTTTCATCGCTGCGCCGATTGGTGAGCTCGTACCACAGGTGTCCGATGGGCCAATCCTCGTCAGACACTTCTTTAATTAATTTGATCCACAGATCGGGTATGCCCATGGCAAAGCGAAAATCAAATCCGAAGCCACCGTTTTCAGCCGCGGCGGCCAATCCCGGCATCCCGCTAACATCTTCAGCGATCGAGATGGCATCCGGGCGGACTTGGTGGATGACTTCGTTGGCCAGCGCCAGATAGACCAACGCATCGTCGTCCACCTGCTCATTGAGATAATCCTGGTAGGATGTAAAGGCCTTATTCAAGCCGTGGTGCAAATAAAGCATGCTGGTGATGCCGTCAAAGCGAAAGCCGTCCAGCTGATATTCATCCAGCCAGAAGCGGCAATTGGACAGCAGAAAATGCAAGACTTGATGCTTGCCGTAATCAAAGCAACGCGAATCCCATAGCTCGTGGCGCCCGCGTGGACCGTCATGAAAATATTGATACAGGGTGCCGTCAAAGCGGCTGAGGCCTTCGACTTCGTTGGAGACGGCATGGGAATGAATCAGATCAATAATGACGGCCAGGCCGGACGTATGGGCAGCGTCGATTAAGGCTTTAAAATCTTCGGGGGTGCCGAATCGTGAGGATGCCGCAAAGAAGCTGGACACCTGGTAGCCGAAAGACCCGTAGTAGGGATGCTCCGGTATGGCCATGATCTGAAGCGTGTTATAACCGCTGGCCGCCACCCGGGGCAATATATTTTTGGTAAATTCCGCATAGGATCCGATTTTACCCGCTTCCTGGGCCATGCCGATGTGAACTTCGTAGATCAGCGGCGAATTAAAATCACGCATAAAATCCGTACACTGCCACTGATAAGGTGAATCCGGTCGCCACACCTGGGCGTTGAATATGAGCGTTTGCGGATCCTGGACCACACGACGGGCGTAAGCGGGAATGCGATCCCCTTCCCCGCCGGGCCAGTGGATGCGCAAGCGGTACAAGGCGCCGTGTCGAAGCTTATCGGCGGG
>Ga0209536_100006564_pt1 | contig 17745 bp, 14 predicted proteins | sample DeeMarSeWOR28_12_FD_187461 | JGI IMG/M metagenome (GOLD analysis project Ga0209536, IMG submission 187461) | Marine sediment microbial communities from White Oak River estuary, North Carolina - WOR-2-8_12 (SPAdes) (version 2) | ecosystem: Environmental > Aquatic > Marine > Intertidal zone >... | reverse complement strand
GTATTGGTCAGGCGAACTTTATCTACTTTGCACATCTTGGTGATGCGCTCACAAACCTGGATTCCCAGAGGTGTAGTCCAGGCAAAGACCGTACCACCTTCGATCGCCTCCTGGACACGTTTCACCACCGTTGGGTAAGCGTGACCTAATATGATCGGTCCGAAGCCCAAACGGTAATCGATATAGCGCTTGTCATCAGCATCCCAAATATAGGCTCCCTGGCCCCGCGTGATAACCAGGGTATCCTCATCACCCCAGTAACGGAAGTTGGAATTCACTCCATGTGGGATCACTTGCAAAGCCTTCTTGAAGAGCGCTTTTGTTTTTTCACCTTGTAAACTCATGATAATCTCCTTATGTTTCTTCCACTCAATTTATCTAAACGATTAGACGAAAATCTATAATATTTCCACTTCCTGTTTGATGATTATGCCGCGCTTGAATAGTTCATCGAAAAACCTACCTGGATCATACGCTGTCTCTGGCGGCACAACCCCTCGCATTGGCACTTCCCCGCGTGCAATCATCATTGCGCCAATACTCAACGGGACGGCGATATTCTTATAGTACGCCGCCTGCCCCCCCCACTCTTCCTGCGGAGGGTGCTCGCTCCAAAATCTGATCCGGGCATCCTGACCGTCTTTTAGCCCAATCACATCAACCACCAGACCATATGCCCAAACCGGGGTCTGCTTGGTTTCAGGCAGTTCCAGCAGCAGGTTATACATAATCTCAAATGGGGTACTCTTGATGCCCATAACTTCCACCTGTTGTTCTCCATACAAACCTGATTCCAGCATCGCTCTCGCCAGTCGCATAGCATGTGGAGGAAAACACCCGTGCACGGCTACACGTTTCGCTCCCAGGCTCTTTGGCATCGTGCGCGTCTCCGGGTGAGGGATGTAATAGGTCTCCTGTACCCCAATCTGACCACCAAAATCTACACTCTTCTGGCCTGCAAAGGGTCCCACCCAGATAAACTCGCCATTTTCATAATACACCCTTGATTCTGTTTTCGGGTGAAACTCCCACAGCAGCGTGGTTAACAAGCCTGGTGCAGGTGCAGGACAACGAAAAGCAGCAAAATTGATCTGGATCTCGTCTACCTGATCTAGCTGATCCCAACCACTGCGCGCCATAGCGTTGGTAATCCCTGGTGTAGCGCCTACACCAGGGACAAATACCATATCTTTGGCTTTAGCAGCTGCATCATAACTCCATTGGTCTTCTTCAGTGGAGACGTCCAAGCCATTGACACCAACTTCCACACATGCCTTTGTCACTGGCAGGTCGTATTTCCAGGGTAAACCATTCACGACCACATCGAATCCAGGAAAAAGATTGAGCATGGACTCATAGTCCTCTGCATCGAAAAATACGGGTTTCAATCGTGAGTCGCCTATATCTGCAATCAATGATTTGGCAGCATCAAGATTGTAGTCAGCAACCACGATCTCTTCAAACTCACTATACTCAGCCAGGTCGCGGGTCGTCTCTTTACAAACCGCCCCAGCCCCACCAAGTACTAATACACGCATTTCAACCTCCTCAAGATGTTAAATACTCTAGGTTTTCAGATACTGATCATAGAAATTGGAATGCCCAACCCGATTTATCCGTTGAAAGCACCTCCCGAATTAAGCCGAAGCGGCCGATTGACACAACATACTTCTCAAGAAACCGGTTTTATCGCAGGATCAATCCTTACCAAGATATCGTGGTTCTTCAAAAACCCGGTTTCTGTTCATGCCTTCTGCAAGGCGCGCTCGAATATCTGCAATCCTGTCGCAACCTGTTCTTCCGTCACAATCAAAGGTGGGATCCACCTAATCGTGTTGTCCCAAGGGCCGCAGGTAAGCAGCATCAGACGCTCTTCAAAACAAGCTTTTTGAACAGCTTTAGCTGTAGATTTATCAGGATTACCATCCGCATCGCGGAATTCCACCCCGATCATCAACCCCAAACCACGCACATCACCGATCGCTGGATACCGATCCTGCAGGCTCGTCAGGCCTTTAATCAGTTTTGATCCCTGGTTGCGCGCATTTTCAAGCAAATTCTCCCCCCGGATGGTTTGGATCGTCGCAACTGCCGCTGCGGCAGCAACAGCGTTTCCACCATAAGTTCCGCCGTGCGACCCTGGAGTCCATTTTTCCATTAAACTCAGCGGAGCAAGCACTCCGGAGAGCGGCAACCCAGAAGCTATCCCTTTGGCAATGACTATAACATCTGGTGAGATGTCAAAATGTTCATGGGCAAACCAGCGAGCTGTGCGTCCAAAGCCGGACTGGATCTCATCAACGATCAACAATATATCATGTTCGCTTGCTATCTGGCGCAATCCCTGCATGTAGCTAGTCGGCGGGACGACATATCCCCCTTCACCCAGTACGGGTTCTACCAGAATTGCTGCGGTCTCATGGGGAGCGGTTTGGGTGATCAGTAAGTAGCGCAGCTCATCTAAACACCACTGGCTGGTCTGCTCGTCATCCCAGCCATAGCGGTAGGCATAGGGGTAGGGGGTGACAAATACGCCCGGCATCAACGGCTGGTACCCGGCTCGATAGATTGTCTTCGAGGTGGTTAAGGACATGGTACCCACGGTGCGACCGTGAAAGCTTCCCTGGCAGACAATCACATTGGTTCGTCCGGTCGCCGAACGAGCCAGCTTAAGTGCTCCCTCAACAGCCTCAGCACCTGAATTACTGAAGAAGAAACCATCGATATGCGGCGGCACAATGCTTTGGAGTTCATCGACCAGCTGGATCAAGGGTTTATGCCAAACGATATTGGCTTGTCCGTGGATAAGCTCGCCTGCCTGCTGGCGGATGGCTTCGACTACGCGGGGGTGGCAATGACCAGTATTGGTCACCCCAATCCCGGCAGTAAAATCCAGGTAAGCATTTCCATCCTCATCATACAGGTATGCTCCTTCACCCCGAACGGCGATCAGGTCATTTGCGCGTGTCCATACCGGTGAGAGCGCTTGAATATTATTTTTGTCCATGCTTAATCCTCTTGTTGATCTCCAATTTCTGTTTTTTCCCTGGCTCGATCCTGAATGCGGTCTAATTCCTGCTCTACATGTTCATCCAACGGGAGAGGTTCGTGGTTCACCAGGAGATGTTTCACCTTTTGGCGAGCTTCTTCCAGCAGGGTAGGTTTTCCAGCGGAGATCCATGCTTTATAGCTGTCATGCCAGCCAAACTTGCTGATATACCACTCGCCAGAGCGCAAGTTTTTCACGGTTGAACGTTCACCCATGAAATACCCACCAGGTCCGACCCGGCTGATGACATCATCCAACCACTTACCCTCCCCGCTATCGATGCCTTGATGTGCTCTTACGCTCATCTTGAAAACCTCTACATCGATCAATAACTGCTCTAAACTAAGATACATCGATCCACCCAGCAACCCAACCCCTACTAGAATATCAGGCCAGGACAGCACCGGCAGCAAGGCATTCATCGCTCGTTCATAGCCGCCCTGGACGGTGGGTATAAAATGGCTGGCCCCTCCGCCAGATGATTCCGCCGGTATTCCATAGTACCTGGCCATCTCAGTCGCAGCTGCACCCAATAATCCATTCTCAATCGAACCAGCCGCGTAAGCACCGGAACGGGGATCCGAGATTGCCACTGCAGGCGCATAGATAAATGGGGTGCCAGGTGCACCTGCCTGGACGAGACAGAGCATTGCCAGCACCTCACAATTCGCGATAATGACCGTGGAAATTAGACTGCCCGGCGCAGTGCCTCCCATCAATGGCATAGGCATGACCGCAATGGGGATATCCCAACCTAGAAGTTCCAGATATCCATCGGTATACTGCTTGTCGATGATCAGCGGTGATTGAGGGCAAACCAGGAAGGAGAACGGATGCTGCTTTCGAATGGTTTCCTTATCCCCAAAGATCACCTGAAGCACCTCCAACAGCCAGGGTGAATACGCCGCGCCAGGTGTGGCATCCTGAACATGCTTCGAAAAATTGCTGAATATCGTGCGCCAATATTTCACCAAGTCGGCTGGTGTTCCACCCCCACTGCCACCTTCGACAATCGCCCAGTAAACGCCAATCTCGTCAATAGCATCCATCAGGCGCGTGGCCGTCAACCAATCATTGAAATTGGATTCCTGGCGCTCACCGGTCTCCCAATCGCCGACAAACATGCCTTCACCATCGGCAGACAGTGTACATTTACCTGCGTTCATCTCCAGGTCCCAACCAGGCCGGCGGGCACCCAGGCTGAATTTTTTGGGAGCAAGCTGCAGCGACTCTTCCACGAACACCCTCGGGAAGCGGACGACATGGGTGTGCTCATCCACCTGCGCACCAGCGGTTTGAAGGATTTGGCGCCCTTTAGAAGTTTCTACGCGAACACCCGTATTTGCCAGAACGCTCAGCGTTCGTTCATGAACTTGATCTTTCTCATCCTCTGAAAGCACCTGCAGCAATGTCTTCACAAATTACTCCTGATTGTTTCGAAAATCATCTTCCGTGTGCTCCGATGAACAATTCGTTCTCGGCGGTTCGCAGAATGTGAGTTAATTCATGCTTTTGGATATCGCTCAACGGTTCCGGGTTATGATTTTCCAGGATCCAGAATGTCTTCTCAACAGCAACCTCGATAGGATCTCTAAAACCACCTGCTTCACTGATTTGATTGGTCATCCCGGAGAACTCCAGTTTGCGCAGTTGCTGGCGAGTATGTTTTTGCCTCAAGAAATGGCCGCGTGGTCCGACAGCCTTAATCACATCTATCGCAAGGGCTTCCCTGCTGGTATCCAGGCCGGCTGCATGCACGCGCGCCAGATCATAAAACTCCGCATCTAATACCAGTGCCTCTGGGGTCAGCAGCGTGCACGTCTCCCTCAAGCCTATCCCGCTGCATGTTTCGGCACCGCATAAGGCCACCATCAGAATATTTTCGGCAATTCCAACAGCCGACTCCCATCCAGAAGTATCCGCAACCGTACCAACAGCCGCCAGTGTCGGCACGCCCCAGTTATGTGCAAGCTCTACCCCGATCGGATAGATCAAACCGGTTTCGCGTGCTCCCCCCTCCCAGCCTCCGGTCTGGGGATGCATAATACCCGGCATCATCGAGTGATAAATTGGCGCGCCCGGGTAAGCCATCTGGATCAGCACCATCGCTGCCACCATCTCAGCGTCTGCAACCGCAATTGTGCCTGCAGCTGACGCTGGTGCCGTGGAACCCCCAGAAGCCATCGACATGAATCCCACCGGCAGTCCCGCCTCAGCGAAGACCAGAGCTGCTTCTGTGGCTTCCAGGTCCATCGCCAACGGTGCAATCGTACAAATTAAGGAGGATAGCGGTGGGCGGGCGCGCATCGTCGCCTCATCACCAGCGACAACTTTAGCCATCTCGACCGCGTAATGGGCAGTGCTTTCCTCAACCACCGTACAGGTTTGCACGTGTTTCACTGTATTATTAAAGGAGGCATCCAGCTCATGTAACGATGCGAGCGACGGAAAATCCTGGGCACTGACCATTGGCCAATAAAAGCCCAGCGAGGATAAATAATCCGTTACACGTGCCATTCTGGCTACATCCGCCTTCACCGATCCTCGCCTTTGATTGGTCCTGAAGTCTACGGTTTCAACTCCCGTACCATCAGTAGCGATATAAGTTGCGCTCCCATCAAGATTGAGGTCATGTGCTTCTGAGCGTGCCCCCATGGTATAGAAACGCGGCGCCTGAGACATCGCATCCATGACCACATCGGAAGGCAGCTTCACGATTTGGGTTTCGAAATCTACTTGTGCGCCATGATCTGCGTAAATTTCCAATGCCTTTCCGGAAGGACAATGAAAGCCCACATCTTGGAGGATTTCCAGGGTCGCCTCTTGAAGCTGCTCAAGTTGTTCATCGCTCAGGATGCGCAAGCGGTATGAAGGTACGATCGGTTGTATTTGAGGTGTTTCATTTGGCATAGATCATTCCTTATTGTCTCATGATGACATCTGGATGAAACCTTCTTCGGTATATTGTTCCATTACATTCTCCCTCCGAACAGTACATTTCGCTATCCCCATGTTAGAGGTTGCTGCTGGGTAACACAATGCATCATGCCGCCAAGCTCTGCAACGCCATGTGCTGGGATACCAATAATCTCCCGATTCGGGAATTGTTCGGCAAGGATAGACTTTGCAACCGCATCATTCACATCGCCATAGACAGGCACCAAAACAATCTGATTGGCAATGTAATAGTTGGTATAAAACGCCAGGGCGGGTTTGCTTTCAAACGGCATCCCGGTTGACTGAAACCTGGTTGCATAAGACAGGTTTCTGGGGAGCAACAACGGCACCAAGGTCAACGATTTCCCAGACTCAGTTGCAGCACGCTCTAATTCCCGCTTATGTTGTTGGAAGAAGGGATAGCTCGGGTTTGCTGTATCATCAGTCCAGGTATACAAAACAGTAGATTCATCTACAAAACGGGCACAGCCGTCGATATGGAAATCGGTATCATCACCTACAAAATCGCAGAAATCTTTCGGCGCGCCTGACAGCCAGATGATATGTTCGAGGCCCAAAAATGCCTTGAGTGCCGCTTCGATCTCGTCCTGAGTTTTTCCCGGATTGCGGTTGGGGTTGATAATCGTAGTGCGCGCGGCTAACATCGTGCCCTGGCCATTCACTTCAATAGCTCCACCTTCAGCGACAATCGGTGCACCATAAAGTGGTATGGACAACCGGTCCGCGACGCTTGCCGGCACCCGGCAGTCTTTTTCAAATGGATAGCGTTCTCCCCAACCGTTGAAGTTCCAATCCGTGGCAGCCAGTTCGCCAATCTCATTCACCAGGAAAATCGGACCATTGTCCCTGACCCAAACATCATCTGTAGGGATGGTGTGAAAGTCGATATTATGCTCATCCAAACCGTAGTAAACGATCTGTCGCTGTAGATGCTCTCGCCTGCGCTCATCGGTGACGATGATATGAACAGTTTCGTGTGTATGAAGGGCAATAGTCATCCCCAACCAGATATGTTCCAGCCACACCTGGTTATCTTCGTATCTATCATTGTGAGGCCACTGCAGCCAGGTGCCCTCATGCTGTGCCCATTCGGCGGGCATGTAGAACCCATCTTTGGCAGGAGTCTTATTATTCATCTCTTATCTTAAATCTGCCGCCTCTCGATCCGCAGCTGCCAAGATCCGGTCGAGTTCAACCAGGACTTCATCCGGCAACGGCTCTGGGTGATGGCCTTCATCGAGACGAATGAATTCCCTGATCGCCGCCTCGCGCGGGTCGATATCACTGCCGGCCGAGTCCTTCTGGCGCAGGATTGGAGACAGCCGAAAATCACGGATATGCTGGCGGGTGTGTTTCTGTCGCAGGAAGTGAGAACCGGGACCGACTTCCTTGATCACATCCAATGCCAGATCTGATGGATCGAACTCATATTCTCGGAAGATATTGTATGCCCCCAAGCACACTTCGTGATCAAGGATCACCTGTTCGGGGCAAAGCAGCATGGAGCCATCCAACATTCCCAGGTAGCCGCAGATTTCGCCCCCAGCCAGGGGAATTAATGCTGCCCCTAAACCTGATTTACTGCCAGAATGCCAGCCGATATCCACAGCATCACTGCTGACGCTGCCGCCTCCCAGGCTGGGCACGTTCCAGGCGTGAGCCATCTGGGCGGTCATAACTACCAGAGGGGCTGAAGTATCACTGATATACCCACCTGTGCGCGGGTCCATCAGCGAAATCAAGTTTGAGTGAAATACGGGCGCGCCTGGATAGGTTAACTGGATCAACACCATTGCACTGACAACTTCGGCCTCACCGGTCACGATGGCGCCCATTGGGGTAGCTGGAGCTGTAGATCCCATTGTGGGCATCGCCATAAAACTGGTCGGGATACCCGCTGCAGCATAGACCAGCGCTGATTCAATGCCGTCTTCGTCTTGTGCTAACGGAGCAATTGTGCAAATGGTCGCGCAGATCGGCGGCCGCTTTCGGCTCGCTTGTTCACTCCCAGCCACCACGGTCGCCATCTCTACAATATAGGCAGCTAGCTGCGGCAAAACAGTCGTGCCGCCGCGCACATGTTTGAGCGTGTTTGTCAACCCGGCATGACATTCGTGAAGCGGTGCTGTTTTTCCATAGTCTTGCGCGCTGACGAGGGGCCAGAAGAAACTTATCAAAGGCAAAGCATCACTTACTTTCGCCATTCGAGCCACATCCGCCTTACAGGATGGGCGCTCTATTCTTGTTTCCAGATCCAGCACTCGAACACCGCATCCATCGGTTGCCAGAAAGGTGCGACTCCCATCTAACAGCAGGTCAAACCGTTCTTCGCGCCCACCCAATACAAAGGAGCGCGGAGCGGATGACATCGCTCCTTCGACCAAGTCTGGGGGGATGCGAACAACTTCTCGCTCCCAATCCACGCTGGCGCCATGATTTGCAAACGTCTCCAAGGCCTTTTTTGAGGGGAACTTGACTCCAACCTGCTGCAACAGACTTAGAGTCGCCTGTTTGAGCATTTTTACCTGATCCGTAGACAGTACTTCATACTTTATCGGAGATTTAAAGGCGAGGATATCTGGAGTCTCTGAAACCATTCTATCGTCCTTAGTGGCTCAATTCTTTGTTCGCCGCTGCAAGGATGAACTGCATCTGGTCGGCAGCACCCTGAGGAAGCGCTGGCGGCTTATGATGATGAAGGATCTCCAATGCTTCCTGGTGAGCAATTTCTGTCATCTTTTTACCTGCAGGCGGCCACATGCGAACGTACTCCTGCCGGGTAAAATCTCGTGTCTGACGTTCGGAAAGAAAACTGCCTCCAATGCCTACTTTTTCGATCAATTCAATTTGCAGGTGCTCTTCATCAACGAGGATTGGTCGAACGATGGTCTCTATCTCCCTCAGCAGATGGTTATCGAGCACCATTTTTTCCAGAGAGAGGATCTGGGCAGCACCTAACAAGCCGACACTATAGATCTCATCTGCGCGCGCCAGATAAGCAAGCAGGGTTTGAATGCTGGCCTCCACGCCATACTGAACGTCAATTTCTGGTGAAAATGTAGATATACCCCACATGTTGACAGGTAAGTTGTAGAAATGGCCCATCTCACAGAGCGCCAACCGCATACTATGACCATCCGCGCTGCCGCCGTAACGACCGGTCTGCATGTCTAACTGGGAAGCGCCAGCACCATAAATAACCGGCGTCCCCGGGTTGACCAGCTGAAACAACACCAGCGCGCTGAGCAGTTCGACGTTGTGCACCAGTATGGTGCCGGCAAGGGTAACCGGCGAAGTGCCACCTGCCAAGGGCATCGGGTACACCAGGATAGGCACAGCCAGTTTTGCCAACTCGATGCAGGCCTCTGTCATGGTTCTGTCATGCATCAAGGGTGAGATGGTACAGTCGACCACGGAGAAGATCGGTCTGAATGTCTCGCTGCCGGTTGCAGCTTTGACCAGCTCTACCAGGAAAGGTACCTGTCTGGCATTCAATACACTGCTGCGTACGGGCTTGCTGGTGTTAGAAAATGCAATAACAAATTGTTGGAGGGTGCGCAGGTGTGCGGGCACATCGCCAGCAGCAACGATGGTGTTGACGATGTCCACTTTGTCCAATGCATCAGCAAACAGGATTCCCAGCCGGAGGTCTTCGGCTGTTGAGTCATGAAGCTCCCCATTCTCAAAATCAATGGCTTGAGTACCCTGGCTATCGGTTGTATTATAAGAACTGCGACCATCCAGCATGATATCGCGATCTGTATCTCTCGCTCCGAGGTGCACAACTCGCGGTACCTGTCCTAAAGCCCATTCAACCAAATCACCAGGCAGGCTGGCCCAGGTGCGTTCATAATCCACCGTACAACCTGCTTTCTCCAGGATTCTTAAGGCTTCAGGAGTCTTGTAGTCAATCCCTACCCGCTCAAGCAGGTCGAGGCTTTGGGTATGGATTTGTTCTACCTCGCTGCTGGTCAGAACAGACCCCAATGACAGTCCCATTATCTCTCCGACCTTGTTAAATTAATCAACCAATCGACCGGCTGCCTCGAGAATGCGAGTCAACTCAACCTGTACAGATTTATCCAGGGGCTCAGGTTGGTGATTCTCCAGGATCCAGGTTACCCTTTCACGAGCCACTTCCAACGGGTCACGATATTTGCTTTCCGCATCCAGCTGCTGCGCTAAGGCACGCTTCACAGAATGGCGCATGTACTTACGGGTGTGCTTCTGGCTTAAGAAGTGCCCCCCTGGTCCGACCTTAGCAATCACATCCACAGCTAGAGTCTCTGGACTGACTTCCATCTCCATCAAGGCATAACGAGCCCGCTGGTAAAGTTCGTTATCTAAGATGATGGCTTCCGGATAGAGGGTTGTATAAGTATCCCTAAGCCCGAGTCCAGTGACGATCTCAGCACCGGACAATCCAATCAGCAGCGGGTCTAAGGCTACTTCAGCGGCGGATTGCCAGGTGTAGAGCTCTTTGCTATCAGTACCGAAGGCAGCGCCAAAGGCGGGCATGCCCCAGTGGTGAGCCATCTCAACCGGGGCATAAGGGGTACCTGCGTCGAGCGGATAGCCAACATAGGCGGCTGATCGAGGGTCAGCCCAACCGCGCATAATGGAGTGACAGACTGGAGCACCTGGGCTGGCCAGCTGCACGAGCACAGTCGCGCTGATAACCTCTGCATCACCAATGACCAATGCGCCGGCATTTGTCGCCGGTGCAGTCGTGCCCAAAGTTGGCATCGACAAGAAAGTAACCGGTATGCCAGCCTCCGCCAGCACCAGCGCACTCTCAAGACCTTCTTTGTCCTGCATCAACGGGGCAATCGAACAGATGGTCAGGGAAAGCGGCGGGCGCCGACGAACCTCTTCCTTGTTCCCCCCTACTACAGTCGCCATCTCAACTCCATATTCAGCCAGCGATTTTCCCAACATGGTTACACTTTGAACATGTTTAACACTGTTATTCCAGGTTGCGTCCAGCTCGTGCAGTGGTGAGGTAGCGCCGCAATCCTGGGCGCTGACTGTCGGCCAATAGAAACCGATAGATGGCAGGTAGTCACTGATGCGGGCCATCATAGCGACGTCAGCTTTGGTTGAATCGCGTTTTTGACCGCTTTTGAAGTCGACGGTTAGATGACCGCAACCGTCATTGGTGAAGTAAGAGGTTCCAGTTTCTAGCTGCAGGTCGTAGGAGGCATCCCGCGCACCCATAACGAAGTTGCGCGGTACGGACTCCATGGCTTTATGAACTAAATCCCTGGGAAACTTGACAATCTGGGACTCGAAATCGACCTTGGCTCCATGATCTGCCAGGATCGCCAAGGCCTGATCATAAGGAAATTTAACCCCAACCTCTTCTAGGACTTGGAGCGTGGCTTCCTGTAAACCATCCAATTGGTCTTCATCTAAGAATTGAACACGATACTTCGACTTGATCGGTTCAAGGGATGGGTTTTCGGATGACATAATTTACATCTCCAGACAGACGGATTATTTTTCTTCAACTTTACTCAACATCTTATATGGATCGAGCGCATCCCGCAGACCATCGCCAATGTAGTTGATCGAGATGATGGTCAGGAAGATCATTATCCCAGGGAAGATCGCCAGCCACGGGTGGGTAGTCAGGTGTTCGCGAGCACCGCCCAAAAGGTTTCCCCAGCTGGGGGTCGGCGGCATAATGCCAAAACCCAAAAATGACAGACCTGATTCTTCCATGATGGCAAAACCAATCTCCAGCGTAGCCTCAACGATAATTGGTCCGAAACCGTTCGGTAGAATCTCGGCAAACATGATCAGCAAGCTGGTAGCTCCCAGGGCGCGGGCAGCAGTAACGTATTCCATTTCACGCAGGCTTAAAAAGATCGCTCTCACCAGGCGGGCGACCGTCATCCAGGCCAGGATGCCGATCACGACCGCGATCGTCACCACGCTATTTCTTTCCAACAGAGGGAATTCGATCTCACGTAGAATGGCACTCAGCAGAATCAGGACCAGCAAAGACGGCAGAGCCAGGAAAGCATCGATGACCCGTGTAAGAATATCATCCACCCAACCGCCAAAATAACCAGCTGCCATGCCGACGGGGATACCGATGATCAGAGTGATCACCACAACCAGGATTCCAACGAACAGAGACACCCGCCCGCCATAGAGCACACGTGTGAGGTAGTCTCGCCCTAACTGGTCCGTCCCAAAGGGATGCTCCCAGGAGGGAGGTTCTAAACGACTTTGGATGTCAGATTTCAAAGGGTCGTACGGGGAAAGCGACGCCAGGAGTACGGACAGGACGATCAGTAACAACACCACAAATCCTACTAACGCGCCTGGGTGGCGGCGAAAACGCCGCCAAACCAACGAGATCATTGTATCAGGTGGGCGCAGGGAAAAAGCCTCTTCGGAGGAGAGATCGTCTTTATCTAAAGTCTTAATATTTGTCATGGTTCAGCCCATTCACTCGTAGCGTACTCTGGGGTCGAGGAGTGCGTAACCAATGTCAGCCATCAGGTTGGCGAAGAAGATCACCACAGCACCGATGATCAGGACGGCTAATAACACCGGGTAATTACGAAAAGTCGCCGCATCATAATACAAGCGTCCCATCCCGGGCCACTGAAAGATCAGCTCGACATAGATCGATCCAGCAAAAATATATGGAAAATCTAAAGCAAACATTGTGATAAGGGGGATAAGTGCATTTCTGAGGGCATGTTTGTAGAGAACATTGCGTTCGACCTGCCCTTTAGCGCGCGCAGTACGGATGTAGTCCTGGTTGATCACATCCAGCATACTGGACCTCAAAAAGCGGGAATACCAGGCTACCCACCCAACCATGCCCATCGTAACTGGCAGGATCAAATGCTTGATCCGATCCCAGATGGAGAAATCTTCCCCAATGGTAGACATACGGCCAGAGGGCAGTAAGGGTTCCCCGGTAAATGGGTTATCCAACCAGGAATAAAAGATCAGGATAAGAATTAAACCCAGCCAGAATTCTGGGATAGCCTGTCCCATGAACGACAGGGTGGTGGCGCCAATATCAAAGGCGGAGTATTGCCTGATCGCCGAAAGGATGCCAACCGGGATGGCAACAATTCCAACCACGATAAGCGTAACCGTCATCAAATAGATCGTGTTCGGCAGCCGATCGGCAATTTCTTCCAATACAGGATTTCCATTGCGAAAGGAATAGCCAAAATCGCCGCGCAGGATGCCTTTACGGGTGCCGTAGCTATCCTTTACACCATCGCCATCCGAATCAACCCTCATCCAATCATTACCGACCAACCAGATGACATATTGAACCGGCAAAGGTTTGTCTAATCCAAACTCCCGCTTCATGGCAGCTTCTTTTTCTGCACTCCTGCGCCGGGAACGGCTTTGCGCCGCTAAAGGTCCACCAGGCGCGAGATTGACGAGTGCAAAGAGAATCACGCTCAATAAAAATAACATCGGGATTGCCTGCAGCAGGCGGCGGATGATATATTGTGCCATACCAACACCTCTAAACGATTATTAACACACAGGGGAGGTTCATTGATGAACCCCCCCTGTAAGTTGAGCTATAAATCAGATGGACAACTTTATTCTGTCAAAGTCCAATCGGCGACGTTCCAGGTCAAGGGGTCATTGACCGACGGGAAAACGTTATTGAGGCGTTTGGAGACTCCGTGTCCTTCGATGGCAGACCAGAGCAGAATTTCAGGCAGCTCTTCTTCGAGGATAACAGCCATCTCACAGAAGACCTCTTTGCGGTAATCCTCATCCAGGGTATAGGCTTCATCGAGCCAGGTGTCAAAGTCTTCGTTAGCCCAACGCCCAACGTTCCAGCCACCTTCTTCAGGTGGGGCTCCTGAATAGTAGAAGGTCCACATCTGATAATCAGTTGGATCGGTGCCAGGATAGCCATCGTCCCACATATCCAGGTCGAAATTACCGTTGGCTTCGGTGCCGCCATCCTCGGCTGGAGACCACATGACTGTACCTTCGATGATTTGCAGCTGAACATCGAAGCCAAGCTCGCTTAAACTCTCGCCGATAAATTGCTGGGCTAATTCCAGCTCCTCGCCATACTCCGCATAAATGGCGAATTCCATGGACATGGGTGTGCCCTCTTCAGCAGTCTCGCAGCCGTTGCATTCACGCACACCGTCCCCATCCGAATCCGTCCAACCGGCCTCATCAAGCATGGCGGCTGCGCCATCCATATCATATTCCGGCGCCGGGATGTCGCAGATATAAGGCTCGCGGAAAAACTCCGTGTGAACCGGATCACCGTAGCCCTGGAATATATCCGCCAGGATGGTGTCCACATCAACTGCCATTCGAATAGCACGGCGCACACGCACGTCCGAAAGGAAGGGATGCGGATTTGTTTCCGGATCCGTTGAGCCATACTCGGCCATGTTGGGGATCAACCTCATCACCCAACGTTCGGTTGGTGCCAGCAACAAATCGACATTATCAGACTGCTCGTATTCTCTGGCAGCGGTTTCGCCCGGCCAATAGTGAACGTCAGCATCCCCTTCGAGCATCAGCGTTTTTTCAACCGCAGCTTCAGGAACGATCTGAACGATCACCTTATCGATGGCGGGTTTACCCTCTTCGAAGTAGTTCGGGTTGCGCACGAAGGTCAGGTGGTCATTGGTCACCCATTCCTCGAGCATATAGGGACCATCACTGAGAGGTTCCTTGTCGCAATCCCATTCGTAGAAATTCTGTTCGGCGTCGCAGTAGTGCTCGGGATAGACAAAGAAGTTCTCCCCACCGAATTGAAGTCTGTAGTTAGGATATACCCAACCTTCATAGTAATGTACCTTGAAGGTGAAATCATCGATCTTTTCGAGCGACTCAGTGTAGTCTACACCATCAGCCCAAGCATCTTCCGCAATCTTGTTCCAGGTGAAGATGACATCGTCGACTGTTACCTGCTCTCCATCAGCCCAGTACACATCGTCGCGCAGCTGCCAGGTGACTTTCATCGTCCAGGTGTCTTCGTCGAATTCTACGCCACCGTTTTCCAGGGTAGGTATCTCAGCTGCAAGTTCAGGGAAGATATTCCCCTCGGGGTCGGCTTCTGAAAGCGACAACAGGATCAATTCACCCATCATCTGTTCATAACCCGTATCGGTGATCAATCCGTTGAAGGCTGCCGGGTCCTCCGGAGCAGTGATGACAATAACGGATTCTTCCATCGGTTCCTCTGGAGGGGCTTCAGTAGGTTCCTCTGGAGGTGGAGCCTCCTCAGTTGGAGCCTCTTCTGGGGGAGCAGCTTCTGTCGGCGCCTCCTCAGGCGGTGGGGCCTCAGTCGGTGCTGGGGTGGGCTGCTGACCACATCCGGACAAGCTAACAGCCATAATAATAATGATGGCTGTCAGCAACCAAAAAGTACGTTTCTTATTCATGTTCCTCTCCTTCGTTTCTAGGGTATGGATAACGGGTTAAGGTATCCCTTAACCCTAACGACAACTTAGGCTGGTGCATCAACCAAGCGGTAGGCAAGATTAACTGCTGAAATGGCATCTTCAGCATAACCATCCGCTCCGATTTTCTCCGCAAATTGATCCGTCACCGGAGCTCCACCTACCATCACTTTTACTTGATCTCTAAGACCCGCTTCCTCAAGCGCTCTGATGAGCTTTTCTTGTTGCAGCATGGTCGTAGTAAGTAAAGCCGAAGCCCCAACAATATCTGCCTGGGTCTCTTTGATTGCGGCGATGAAATCTTCAGGCTTTTTGTCGACACCAATATCGGTGACCTTGAATCCGTTGGCGGTTAGCATAGTCCCCACCAGTGTCTTGCCAATTTCATGTAAGTCGCCCTCAACTGTGCCAAGCACTACCTGGCCGACCACTTCACGTTTTTGATCTCCCACCAATGCTGGTTCTAGCACATCCAAAGCAGCCTTCATAGCATCGGCGCCAATGATCAGCTCGGGGAGGTAGTACTCCCCTTTAGAGAACAGATCGCCGACCTCCTGAATTCCCTTCATCAATCCTTGATTGATGCACGCCAGGGGGTCAATACCTTGTTCTAAGGCTTGTTTGGCCAGTTCTTCGGCCTCTTCTGGCTCACCTTCGAGCACGGCTTGGGCTAATTTTTCGTATATCTCTTCTGCCATACACGTCTCCGTAGATTCAAATTGAATGGTTTACTGTTAACCAAATCAAACTGGAAGGGGCACCTCCTCTCCTGTTTAACCGATGTGTATTTTATGTAAGACTTGATCTCTACATTCGGAACTCCTTATTTGTGTTATTTAAAATTATGGTGGTCTGAACTCAATCGATCGCTACAGGGGTGTCTAATTGTTTGCACAAGATACCGTCAACGATGTTCTCCTATTTGACGATGATCACAATGTTTTGGTTCCAGGACCATGTTAGCTATTAGATGATGAAGTACGGTCTGTTTCAACCATGTACGGTTTTTGAGAGCTATCTTCATCACAAACATCACGCACTTCCGGAGGCAACCAGGAATCGAAGTCTTTTATCTTAAGAGGCAGGATATAGGATTGCGTTCGTCGCACACCGGGAATCTTGCCAATTGTTTCGCTGACGAAATTGAACATATCTTCGATCGTACGAACTCGTAAAGAGATACTGACGTCTGACTCCCCGGCAGCACAAGCTGCGTAGGTCACTTCAGGGAATTGAGCAACTTTATAAGCCACCTCACGCACTCGTCCCGGTTCAACATCAATGAACACATCGGCCATCACGCTGTAACCAACGGACGAAGGATTAACAACCGCACGGACCTTGATAATGCCATTTTTAGTCAGCTGATTGATGCGATTTGTGACCGTACGTGCCGAGACATCACCCAAACGCCGAGCAATCTCGGTGCTCGGCATGCGCCCGTCTTGGTTGAGCAGCGTGATGATTTCCCAGTCGGTGCGATCAGGTTTATACATAAGTCCCCTATGCTGTTATTCGTCAAAACTTTTGGTATCTAAAAACAGCTAACAGGATACCGCTTTTTTTCTAATATGTCAATACTTTGCCATTATTTTTTCGGATTTAGACAAATTAAGAGATATAATTGGAATAAAACGAAACAGGATGGTAAAATAAAACCAGATTTGGCATTAGTTGTTTTTCGATGTATTCATAAATCATTATTTCGCACCGCTGTTCGCTTCAGCTGCTTAAAATATAGAATATCTGCACCTAAGAACCCAATGGAGAAAGTGATGAATGCTTTAAAACCGAATTTGATCCTGAAGAATGGCTCTATCTATACAGTAGACGGAAAGCGCAGTTGGGCGCAGGCAATCGCAATTGCTGGTGACAAGATCATACTAGTCGGGAAAAACACAGATATTGACCCATATAACGAACATAGTACAGACGTCATCGACCTAGAGGGAAAAATGGTGCTGCCAGGGTTTGTCGATGCGCATGCCCACCCATCTTATGCGATGTACCTGATCAAGGATATCAATCTACATTCTTTGGATTCAGTTGAGATTTATCAAGAAACAATCTCAGAGTTTGTCAAGAACAACCCCAAAGCAGAAGGGTATAGAGGCGGCGGCTGGACGGATGGGTTGTTTCCAAAATTGGGCCCCTCCAAGGAGATCCTGGATGCGATCGTTCCTGACCGGCCGATATTGCCACAGCAATGGGATTACCATGCTTACGCACGTCCTGCCGGAGTCGGCGTTCACATTGGCGGACCGGATGCGCGAGGCGGGCTACCGCACGGCGGCATTCGGCAAAATGCAC
>Ga0209536_100006563_pt1 | contig 17745 bp, 15 predicted proteins | sample DeeMarSeWOR28_12_FD_187461 | JGI IMG/M metagenome (GOLD analysis project Ga0209536, IMG submission 187461) | Marine sediment microbial communities from White Oak River estuary, North Carolina - WOR-2-8_12 (SPAdes) (version 2) | ecosystem: Environmental > Aquatic > Marine > Intertidal zone >... | reverse complement strand
GTGCAGGAGGTCATGTCCGGCGCCATTTTGCTGATTGTCCAGGCCGCAGTGGCATTCTCGCCGTTCGACGTAATGAGTCCCTTCCACCAGCCCTCGATCGCCACGGCGTATTCCCAGGCGTCGCTCTTCGATATATCGTGCATGCGGTTAGTAAGACCCGCAGTCGATCCCACATTCTCCTCGGAGTCGATATAGATATCCAGCAAGGTTCGGAATATCTGCATGGCTGCTTTGTCGCCGCCTGACGCCTTGGCCTGATGATCCAGAATGCCAGGGAAATTCCAGTCACTCCAGGATTGACCGACCTGCGGAGACATTCTTTTCATAGTCCTGTTGTTTGAACCAGTGGCGTACTTTCGCACGTGCCCGGGAGGTCTTCAGATAACCGAGATGTGGACTCAGCCAGTCACGGCTCGGCATCCCCTGGCGGGTGGTCAGAACCTCCACCTGCTCGCCGCTGTGGAGTTCGTAGGTCAGAGGCACGATATGCCCGTTGACCTTTGCCCCGCGACAACGATGCCCGACGTCTGTGTGGATGTAGTAGGCAAAATCGAGCGGCGTTGCTCCGTAAGGAAGGTCGATTACCCGACCCTGCGGTGTCAGTACGTAGACACGTTCGGCACCGGATTCTGACTTGAACCGGTCTACAAAGTCACTCGCAGATGACTCCTCGTCCTTCCATTCCAGGAGTTGGCGGAGCCAGGTGATCTTCTGCTCGAAACCCGCGTCACGGCGTGCGCCCTCCTTATAACGCCAGTGCGCCGCGACACCCAATTCAGCATGCTCGTGCATCTCGCGCGTGCGAATCTGCACCTCCAGCGTCTTCCCGCCAGGGCCTACAACTGCCGTGTGCAAGGACCGGTACAGGTTTTCCTTCGGACTGGCGACATAATCGTCGAATTCCCTTGGGACGTGGCGCCACAGACTGTGCACGACACCCAGCGCGGCATAGCAATCCGCATCGCGTTGTACCAGGACGCGTATCGCACGCACGTCAAAGATCTGCTGGAAGTCAACATTCTTGCGTTTCATCTTGCGCCAGATGCTGTAGATGTGCTTCGGCCGCCCGGTCACATCTGCCTGGACGCCAGCCGCGGCCAGTTCCCGGTTTAACTGCCTGACCACCTTGTTAATATAACGTTCGCGGTCGACACGGCGCTCATCGAGCAACCCGGCAATCCTGCGATAGTTGTCGGGCTCGAGATAGCGCAAGGCAAGATCCTCGAGTTCCCACTTGATGTGCCAGATACCGAGACGGTTGGCGAGTGGTGCATAGATCTCCAGTGTCTCCCGGGCAATCCGGCGCTGGCGTGCTTCATCGAGATAACGAAGAGTCCGCATATTGTGCAGACGATCGGCGAGTTTGATCAGTACGACACGCACGTCTTCGACCATCGCCAACAGCAGCTTGCGAACGCTCTCGGCATGCTGTTCATGCTTGCCGCTGGTCTGCGGATCATGGTAACGGCTGATCTGGCCCATCTTGGTGACGCCGTCGACGAGCCGCGCCACGACGTCGCCGAACTCGACCTCGATGTCGCGCCGAGTAAGCTCGGTGTCCTCGATTACATCGTGCAGCAGTGCACCTACCAGGGTCTCGGTGTCCAGCTGGAGGTCGGCCAGAATGTCGGCAACGGCCAGTACGTGGCTTACATAGGGCTCGCCCGAAGCCCGCGTCTGCCGGGCATGCACCTGCACCACCCGCTGCAGCGCCCGGGCCAGCAGCTGGGCATCCTCGGCTGGACGTGTTGCCTGAACACGCGACAACCAGGCCTCGTATTCGGTTAGCGCCTGTCCGGAATCGTCTGTAATGTGGTTAATAGTCACCATTGAACGGAATATAGAGGCGAACAACCGCGTTTCCTACCTGCTAGTTTAGCGGGATTCGGAAAAAATGAGGCAAGGAACGTACCGAGGCTAAGAAAATGAGACACTCTTGGCTTTCCGGTGCCCTCCATGTGGCGCATCAGGCCCAGGCATTCCGGATGCGAGGCAATGGTTAAATCCCCAAGGAGGCAATCAGACGTGTCTGGCATGCAACGTCCAGCCTGGTGGGCGCGGCCCTGTCTGCGACGCGCGGCCCACCGTCCGATTCAATGAGCCGATAAAGGGGGCCCAAACCCACCCTTGTTAGAACAGTCCGCCAGAGGAATTGAATGACAGGGACCCCGGCCATGCCGCCGAGGAACTTTTCTCCACCCCGCGCTGACCCGCGTACCCCGGCAGAGACGTGCGGGCTGTTAAAAGGGTATGCCCTGGGGCATACGCCCTTTCATACCGCGCAGCAGCTTGCCCATACCACCCTTGGACAACTTCTTCATCATTCTCTGCATCTGGGTGAACTGCTTGAGCATGCGGTTAACATCCTGGACCTGCGTGCCGGAACCAGCCGCGATCCGCCGCTTGCGCGACCCCTTTATAATATCCGGAAAGTGTCGCTCCTGTTCCGTCATCGAACTGATAATCGCAACCATACGCACGAGTTCGCGATCGTTTACCTGGCTCTTCACATCCTTGGGAATACCCGCCATACCGGGCAGTTTGTCCATCAACCCTGACAGTCCCCCCATCCCTGTCATCTGTTCCAGCTGAATGCGAAAATCTTCCAGGTCAAACCGCGTGCCTTTCTTCAGTTTGCTTGCCAGTTTGGCAACCTGTTCCTTGTCGACTTTTCGTTCCGCCTCTTCAACCAGGCTGAGAACGTCTCCCATACCGAGAATGCGCGAGGCAATGCGATCCGGGTAAAACGGTTCGAGCGCGGCCGTCTTCTCGCCGACCCCCAGGAACTTGATCGGCTTGCCCGTGATTGCGCGAATCGACAAGGCTGCGCCGCCGCGCGCATCACCGTCCGCCTTGGTCAGAATGACGCCGGTCAATGGCAATGCAGCGTTAAACACCTTGGCGGTGTTAGCGGCATCCTGACCCGTCATGCTGTCCACCACAAACAGTGTTTCCACGGGATTGAGAATGCCGTGAACACGGGCAATCTCCCGCATCATTTCATCATCGATGTGTAGCCGGCCCGCAGTGTCGACAATGAGAACATCGACAAAGTGCTTGCGCGCATAATCCAGCGCACTGCGCGCAATGTCGCCAGGATCCTGATTTGCCTCGCTCGGGAAGAACTCGGCGCCGACTTGCCCGGCAAGCGTTTCCAGCTGTTTGATCGCCGCTGGGCGGTACACGTCACAACTGGCGACCAGCACGGATTTCTTCTGGCGTTCCTTCAGCCAACGGGCCAGCTTTGCGGTGCTGGTAGTCTTGCCGGAGCCTTGCAGCCCGGCCATGAGAACCACCGCGGGTGGCTGGGTTTTGAGGTTTAATCCGTCATTGGTCTCACCCATGGTCGCAACGAGTTCCTCGTTAACCACCTTGACCAGTGCCTGTCCGGGTGTGAGGCTCTTGATCACGTCCTGACCGACGGCCCTCTCGCGCACCCGCTCGACAAAGTCGCGCACCACTGGCAGGGCGACATCGGCCTCAAGGAGCGCCATCCGCACCTCCCGGAGTGTCTCCTTGATGTTGTCTTCTGTCAGGCGGCCCTGCCCGCGCAGGCGCCGGAAGGTCTGAGTGAATCGATCTGAGAGATTTTCAAACATAGCTGCTCTATCGTTGGGCCGACGCAGATGCCGCCGGCTCTTCAGGCTACCAGGAGGACTGATTATAACTGGATAGTGTCGCCGTCGAACAGGCGGATGACCTGAAATCCCCGGATTGCCGTGCGACATTCATCAAATATGCTTTCTTCTGCACCGGGTTTCAGGTGACTCAGATAGATCCTCGATCGATGCCGGAGTTTCTCAAGATCCGCGGCCAGCAATTCGGGGCAATAATGGTACGCCTTTCTGCACATATCGATGTCCCCGTTACCAAACGCACATTCCACAACGAGTGCATGTAATGCGTCGCGTGCATTCAGTGCTGACCAAAGGCTGTCGTTGCTGGTGGTGTCCCCGCTGAAGGCAAACTTCGATCGAGCGTCCTCAACCAGATAGCCGACACCCGGGACAACGTGATTAACCGGAATCATCTCAATCTTGCGGCCTTCCACCTCCACCGTTTCGCCAGCGCGCATGACTTCGTAGCGCAGCACCGGCATATCCGCGCTCGGGAGCCGGGTAAAATCTGGCCAGATCTTCCAGTTGAAGATGTGCTTCTTGAGCGCATCTATGGTATCCAGGCTCGCATGAACAATCACTGGTTCCTGCGACTCGAAGAAGATCGAGTCAACCATGAGAGGAATGCCGGCAATGTGATCCAGATGGGAATGGGTAATGAAGATATGGCGAATCTGCCGCATTTCCTGCAGCCCAAGCGCGCCGGCGCCGGTACCGGCGTCAATCAGGATATCGCCATCGACCTGCAAACAGGTTGTGCGACGTCCCCCCCCGAAACCTCCACTGCATCCCAATATCCGTATACGCATGAACTGTCCAGAGCGGCGGCAGAGTTGAACGAACGACGTGCCGATCGCGTCCAGACTCTTCTATGCGCGGTTCACTTATGCGATTATCCTGCAGGAGCCCCAGTTGGCAATCAGGCACAAGACACCCGTCAACAATGTATTCACATTATAGCGGCATCCTTGCAATTGCCCTTTATCTGGCAGCGAGCACCATGTTAGGCTTGCGCTTGGTGCGCCATGGCTCGTTCATAGCCGCATGGAACCGCCGTGCGCTGATCGCACTCGGGCTGGGCGGTGTGATCCTTCACGCCGTTGCACTGTATCCCAGGCTCATCACTGCCCAGGGATTGAACCTGGGGTTCTTCAACGCCTTATCGCTCATCGGTGTGCTGGGTGCTTTCCTGCTTCTGATTTCGGCACTCAATCGGCCCCTCGAAAGCCTGGGCGTAGTACTCTTGCCGTTGGCGGCCTTGAGTATCGCGCTCATGTTTGCCTACCCGTCCCAACGTATCCTGGAATCCTCGGGTGCCTGGCAACTCGATCTGCACATCGTGCTTTCCGTCGTCGCCTACAGCCTCCTCGGCATTGGCGCACTCCAGGCCATCGTGCTGGCGATACAGGACAGCCACCTCCGAAACCGGCATCCAGGTGGCCTGATCCGAGCTCTACCGGCACTGCAGGTCATGGAGTCTCTGCTCTTCCAGCTGATCAGCATCGGATTCATCTTTCTCAGTCTGGCACTGCTCACAGGGATCCTGTTCCTTGATGACATCTTCGCTCAACACCTGGTACACAAGACAGTCCTGTCGATCATTGCCTGGGGGGTATTCGGCATCTTGCTCTGGGGCCGATGGCGTTTTGGCTGGCGTGGCCAGACCGCCATCCGCTGGACGCTCGGCGGTTTCATGTTTCTGATGCTGGCCTATTTTGGCAGCAAGCTGGTCCTGGAACTGATACTTAACCGCTAAGTTGCCGGATGTCCTACGCCGCCGGACAACGGATTCCCGGACCGGCTCAGGAGTTGGCTCTTTACGGGCGATTCCGGCTACACTCGGACCAGTACCTGCAAATCAGGAGGCACTTCGTACTTGGATACCATCCCTTTGGGCGCCCTGTTTGGCGCGCTCCTGCTGCTCATTATTCTTTCCGCTTTTTTTTCCGGCTCCGAAACAGGCCTGATGGCCCTCAACCGGTACCGACTCCGGCACCTTGTGCGTGCCAAACATCCGGGCGCGATTCGTGCCCAGCAACTGCTAGACAAACCCGACAGACTGATCGGCCTGATACTGCTTGGCAACAACTTCGCGAACATTCTTGCATCATCACTCACAACGGTAATCGCACTGCGCCTGGCAGGACAGGCGGGTATTGCCGCAGGCGCCGGCCTGCTCACCCTGGTAATTCTGATTTTTGCTGAAGTTACGCCGAAGACGCTGGCTGCCCTGCACCCTGAACGCTTTGCATTTCCCTCGGCCTTCATCTACAAACCGCTGCTCAAAATACTTTACCCCCTCGTCTGGATAGTCAACATGATCACTAACAGCCTGTTAAAGCTGATTGGTGTATCGCCCGGCGAAGAGACATCCCAGGCGCTGAGCAGGGAGGAGTTGCGGACGGTGCTGATGGAAGCGGGCACGCTGATACCGAAGCGTCACCAGACTATGCTGCTGAGCCTGCTGGACCTCGAGCACGCCACCGTTGAAGACATCATGATACCGCGCAACGAGATCGTGGGTATAGACCTCACAGACAACATTGACGACATCATGAACCTGCTGAGCCGCACACAATATACCCGGCTGCCCGTGTTCGAGGAATCAGTTGACCACATTGTGGGCATGCTGCACATACGGCGGGTTTTACCGCTGCTCCAGAAACAAACGCTCAGCATGGATGAGCTGCGCGCAGCCATCAGAGAACCCTATTTTATTCCAGAAGGCACCTCCCTGAACCGCCAGCTTCTCAACTTTCAGCGCGAAGGTCGCCGCATTGGTCTCGTAGTCGATGAATATGGCGATATTCTGGGTCTCGCGACGGTTGAAGACATTCTCGAGGAGGTCGTGGGAGAATTCACCACAGATCCTTCCGCCACCCACAAGGGCATTACAGCTGAGGATGGCGGCACGTATCTCCTTGACGCCAGCGCCGGCGTACGCGAACTTAACCGCACACTGAAAATCGAACTACCCACCGATGGGCCCAAGACATTGAACGGGCTCATCCTTGAACATATGGAAACAATCCCCGAGCCGGGGACCAGTCTTTTACTCGCAGGTTACCCGGTAGAGATTCTCCAGACCAAGGACAACGCCGTGAAGACGGTACGTCTCAAACCGCGCCTGGTCCGCAGCGAGCAAGCACCAACCGTCTCCTGAATGGCCAGCTTGCTGCCTGGCCAATTTATGAATTTGTTTTTGTGGTCGCTATCTCGTTGAACCCGCGACTCAAGTGCTAATGTTTGTTATAATTAATATTATATAAGGCGTTATTTAACAAGATTATTTTATATTCGTTTGTGATAAGTTGATGCCCACGCGAATGATTCGCAAACAAGCCGTTCCGATACGCAAGGCATGCCTATGGCCAAGTTGATTCTCTCATTCCGAAACAAGACTCTGAAAATCTTTCCGATCACGGAAGACGAAATGGTCATCGGTCGCGAACCCGCATGCAGCATCCATATCGACAGTCTGGCGGCACAGCCCATGCACGCCTGTATACGACGCGAGGGAGAAACCTACCGCCTCATCGCGCTGCAGGACGAGGACTTACCGAGGATCGCTGACAAGGCTGTCGAGGATCATATCCTTTCGGACGGCGACCATTTTCAGATTGGCAAACACACCCTGACCTTCACCGCGGAAGCGCCCGCGATGGTCGCTGAACGTGTCGAGCACCTGGCGGGACAACCAGCAAGCGGCTGGCTCCAGATCATGAATGGCTCACATATCGGCAGGACCATCCATCTGGAACGCGCCCTGACCCGCCTGGGCAAGACAGGCAAGCGATCTGCCATGATTTCACGACGCAAGGATGGCTATCATATTTCCCACCTCGAGGGTTCCAGTCCGCCAGAAGTAAACAATGTATCGATCGGCACGCAGAGTCATCTGCTGCGTCATGGTGACCGTGTGCAGATTGGGAAGCTGCAACTCCAGTTTTTTGTCGATGGAGAGTCGGAGCCGGAACCCGGTACAGGTCCAGCATCGACGGATGATCCCCAGCGGGCCTATACACGAGTTGCTTTTAACTCACCGGCAAGTCTTTCCCAAGGAGAAGCGACCTGGCACACACACGTGATCGATGTCTCTGTAAAAGGCACCCGGGTCACGAGACCGGAGGGTTGGGATAGCCGGAAAGGCGAGCTATATGATCTCACAATAAATCTTGCGGAAGACGCGGCCATCCACATGTCTGTCAGTGTCGCTCACATGGACGAACACGAGATCGGATTCCATTGCATGCACATCGATCCTGGTAGCGTGGCTCATCTGCGCCACATTGTCGAGGTCAACCTGGGCAACGTGCATCTCCTGGAACGCGACCTCGCTGCCCTGGCCTAGCCTGTTGTCGGATGCAGCGGTTGACCCGCCGCCTGGCCGACCGAATCAAGCAAGCCCGCGAGCTGACTGACACCCAGCACGTCCATCCCTTCAATCCGTTCATTGCGTGGCGCGTTCGCGGCTGGCACGATCGCGCGTTTGAAACCATGTTTTGCCGCTTCGCGCAGTCGCTCCTGACCGTTAGGCACGGGCCGGATCTCGCCGGCCAGCCCCACTTCGCCGAACACGACCAGATCCGCGGGCAACACCCGATCACGCAAACTTGACAGGACCGCCAGCAATACCGCCGCGTCCGCGGCTGTCTCGGCAACCCGCACGCCACCCACCACGTTTACAAACACATCCTGGTCGAAGAGTGCCATATGCCCGTGCCGCTGCAGAACGGCCAGTAACATCGACAGCCGGTTCTGTTCCAGACCCAAGGTGACGCGACGCGGATTCGACAGATGGGTCTCCGTCACCAGCGCCTGGACTTCCACCAGCAAGGGACGCGTGCCCTCCCGCGTGACCATGACGACACTGCCTGAAACAGGCTGGTCATGACGCGAGAGAAAGATGGCAGAAGGATTGGTCACCTCCTTCAGTCCTCTCTCCGTCATGGCAAACACCCCCAGCTCATTCACCGCACCAAAGCGGTTCTTGATTGCCCGTACGATGCGATAGCGCCCGCCGGGGTCGCCCTCAAAATACAGCACCGTATCGACCATGTGCTCCAGCACGCGAGGTCCGGCCAGCGTACCCTCCTTGGTCACGTGGCCAACAAGAAACAGCGATGTCCCGCTCTGCTTGGCAAAACGTACCAGTTGGGCAGCACTCTCGCGTACCTGCGCAACAGAACCCGGTGCAGATTGCAGGAAGCCTGTGAAAAGCGTCTGTATGGAGTCGATCACCATGACCTGCGGCTGTTCGTGTCGGGCCACCTCGAGAATGGACTCCACCGACGTTTCAGCCAGCAAGCGAAGGCGTTGCCGGGACAATCCCAGCCGCTGTGCCCGCAGGGAGACCTGCTCCGGGGACTCCTCGCCGGTCACATACAACGCGGACAGTCGCTCCCCGATGGTACACAGAGTCTGCAGAAGTAAGGTCGACTTGCCAATGCCGGGATCGCCGCCGAGCAAGATCACCGAACCCTCTACCAGTCCGCCGCCAAGCACCCGGTCCAGCTCCGTCAATCCGAGCGGATGACGCAGTTCACTCCCAGGTTCGATAGCGGCCAGATTCTTTACCGCGTTCGTGGCGGCGCCTGCGTAGCCGGCAAAGCGTGGATTCGCAGCCTGCATCGAAGCGACGGCGACAACCTCAATCAGAGAATTCCAGGCACCACACTCGGGGCACTGCCCCGCCCACTTGGTGCTTTTCCCTCCACACTCACTGCAGCTATACACTGTTTTGGCCCTGGCCATTGGCGCTCCTGGTGACGGCTAATCCGTCTCGACCTGCTCGGCCAGCCGCGGTGCGACCGCACAGACTAGCTCGTAGGGAATGGTGCCGGCGTGCTGGGCCACTTCCTCTACTGGAAGGCCATCGCCCCAAAGCACCACTTCATCCCCAACCCTGGCGTCGGGGTGCGCGCGCAAATCAATACTGAGCATGTCCATTGAAACCCGCCCTATGATCTGTGCGCGGCTGCCATTTACCAGAACCGGGGTGCCGCTGATTGCGTGGCGCGGATAACCATCTCCGTAGCCGGCCGCGACAATACCGACAGGCATGTCTTGCGGACAAACCCAGGCATGACCGTAGCCGATGGCATCATGGCGCTTACAGCGATTGACCGCAATAAGGCGTGAACTGAGCGTCATGACAGGCTGTAATCCTTCATCTGCCGCCACCCCGCCGGCGAAGGGCGATATGCCATATAACATCAAACCCGGCCGCACCCAGTCGAGGTGGGTATCGGGCCAACCGAGAATCGCACCCGAGTTTGCGAGGGAACGCGCGCCTTTCATCCCGTCGGTAATGTCCATGAATTCATTCAGCTGACGCCGGGTATAGCCGCTGCGCCGATCATCCGCTGCCGCAAGGTGGGAGAACAGCCGGACCTCTTCCACACAGTCGCAGGCCGTCAGTCGGGCGTATGCTGAGCGGGCCTGCTCTGAGGGAAAACCCAAGCGGTGCATACCGCTGTCTATCTTGAACCAGACCCGCAGTGACAGGCTCTGTTTCAGGCGCTCCAGGACACCTAGCTGCTGTTCGTGGTGGACGACGATATCCAGCTGCAAACGCCCGATTTCTGAAAGTTCATCCGGGTCAAAAAAACCCTCGAGCAGGATGATCGGCTGACCTATGCCTGCCTCCCGCAGCCGGACCGCCTCTTCCAGGCAGGCGACACCAAAGCCATCGGCATCACTGAGCGCAGCGGCTACCCGTTCGAGCCCGTGACCATAGCCATTGGCCTTGACCACGGCCATGACGCGGCTTGCCGGTGCAGCCATACGTACCCGATTGAGATTGTGCCGTAACGCGGAAAGCTTGATAGCCGCGCGCAGCGGGCGTGTCACCCGTAATCCTCGTCGTGGTAAGCATCCACGACGAAGTTTTCGAACCGGGTGTATTGACCGAGGAAGGTAAGACGTTTCATTCCGATAGGGCCGTTACGCTGCTTGCCAATTATGATCTCTGCCGTGCCCTTATCCGGGCTGTCTTCGTTGTACACTTCGTCCCGATAGATGAAGACAATCATGTCTGCGTCCTGCTCAATGGCGCCCGATTCGCGCAGATCCGACATCACCGGGCGCTTGTTGGGCCGCTGCTCGAGACTCCGATTGAGCTGCGACAGGGCAACAACTGGAACCTCCAGTTCCTTGGCAAGTGCTTTCAGACCACGTGAGATTTCAGAAATCTCCGTGGCGCGATTTTCCCGGTTACCCGGAACCTGCATGAGCTGCAGGTAATCGATCAGGATCAGACCGAGATCGTGCTCGCGTTTGAGACGTCGGGCGCGGGCGCGCAGTTCGGTGGGGTTCAGCGCCGGTGTATCATCAATGAACAGTGGCGCCTCGGCAAGAATGCTGACTGCAGATGTCAGGCGCGGCCAGTCCTCATCATCCAGTTTTCCGGTCCTTACCTTCTGCTGATTGATACGCCCCAGCGAGGACATCAAACGCATGGCAATCTGTTCACCCGGCATTTCCATGCTGAACACTGCTACCGGAACCTGGTGTTTGATTGCAGCGTGCTCGGCGATATTCATCGCGAATGTTGTCTTGCCCATTGAAGGACGCCCGGCCACGATCACCAGGTCCGAGCGCTGAAGGCCCGCCGTCATCTCATCGAAGTCGCTGAAGCCGGTGGCAATGCCGGTAATCGGATTGTCCAGCTGGAACAGCATATCAATACGGTCGACTGCCTTTGTCAGCAGATCTTTGATGGGGACAAAGCTCCGCTTGCTGCGGCCCCCATGCTCTGCAATTTCGAAGACCCGCTGCTCGGCGGTATCCAGCAACTCGGATGAGGAACGTCCCTCCGGCAAATAGGCCGAATCTGCGATATCCGTCCCGACCCGCACCAGTTGCCGCATGACCGAATGTTCGCGGACAATATCGGCATAGGCGCGGATATTTGCCGCGCTGGGGGTATTCTTGGCCAGCGAGCCCAGATAGGCCATCCCGCCCGTGTCTTTCAACTGCTGGTTCTTCTCCAGCCACTCCGACAATGTCACCACGTCGAAGGGTGAACCTGCCTCGGCGAGCGCACCGATGGCATGGAAGATCAGACGGTGATCCCGGCGGTAGAAATCATCTTCGATAACACGGTCGGCAATCTGGTCCCACGCCGCGTTATCCAGCATCAGGCCGCCGAGTACGGATTGTTCCGCGTTCAGCGAATGTGGCGGCACCTTGAATGTGTCGCCTGCATGGTCGGCAATCGGGACAGAGTGAGCGGGTTCCACCGGCTTCCTCGCAACTGTATGAACCAGACAACTGCAGTCTACACAAGCGCCGCGAGTTCCGACAAGCAGATAAGAGATTGCCGGGTAGACGCCCTCGCTCCAAGGGAGCGAGGACTTGTGGAAGGGAATAGTGTATCTTGAGGCACTGAAATTGGAGGTATTACTCGGGAGCCACGATCACACGAATGGTTGCATCGACATCCGCATGCAGATGCAGATTGACCTCGTACTCGCCGATGACGCGGAAAGCACCCTCCGGCAAACGGACCTCGTGACGTTCAATCGCGTGCCCGGCCTCGGCCAGGGCATGAACGATATCCGTGGTGCCCACGGAACCAAACAGCCTGCCCTCATCGCCGGCCTTGGCCGCTATCGTGACCTGCAGTCCCTCCAGCACGTCACGACGCGCCTTTGCCGATATAAGTGCGTCACCGGAAAGCCGCTCGAGTTCCGCACGCCGTTCCTCGAATCGGGCGACGTTTGCCGGCGTGGCAAGCGTCGCCTTACCCGTGGGAATCAGGTAATTGCGACCGTAACCTCCCTTGACGTTTACCTTGTCGCCAAGACTGCCCAGATTATCAACTTTTTCCAGCAGGATCACTTCCATCGTTGGTTACCCCGATCTGTAAATTGTTACGAAATCAAACATGCGGCTGAATTCGCCAAGGCCTAGCTTGCACCTTTACTCGAAACGCGCTGCCGAATGTTCAGCCAACTGTCGGCCAGCCCCAGCAGCGCCAGTAACAACTCTACCGCGGGTGAAGCCACTATGATCATGACATACACGACCACCAGCCAGCCCTTGTGCAGGCGCAGACTATGGACCAGCCCGTGCAGTACTGCCAGACCGGCCAGCACAAAGGGCACCACCAACACGATGCCTATGTCCCGAAATCCGCTGCGCCACGGTGGATCCGGAATGGTCGTGGCAGCCCAGATCAGCAATGTAACACCTGCCATGACCCGGCCGAACTGCAGGCGGCGGAATTCCTCGCCAAAACTGCCGCGGCTAAAAACAAGCGCCTGCCACCAGCGGCCAAGCAACAGCGAAAGCACTATACCCACCAGCAGGGCTGTGGCCAACAGACCCGTCATCCAGGGAGCGATCTGCGCCACCACCGACGAATCCATGCCCTGCTGTTCCAGCACGGGTTTCAGTACCGGGCTCAGGTGGTTCTCCCACCACGCGACCGTATCACCCAGTGACAGGTGAAAAACAACCACCAGCATGACCGCCAGCAGGGTCAGCGCCAGCAGCGTGACCGGCAGGTCATTGCTCGCCTTGAGAATGCGCGCCCCACACAGCACAGGCACCCACAGTATCACTGCTGCCCCGACCACCGGTAGCGCGGTGGTATAGATCAGGCTGGCAACCAGAGCTGTCAGGACTGCTGCGCCGACCAGGACACCGAGACTCTCCAGCAGACTCTGGCTGAGACTGGCCAGCGCCACGATACCGCCGCTCACATAGGCCAGCGGCGATGAGAGTGGCGGCACAGGCAGGGACAGGAGGAGACTTGCAGCCGCAAGCGCAATCGCTGGCAGGCGACCACTCATCACGAAACGAGCCAACGCACGCATGGATCCAGTCGCCTGCCAGTACCGCCCTGCTGTCAGCCGGGCGGAGGGCCAATCAGTGCGAATCGCAATACGGCAGCAGCGCCAGGAACCGCGCGCGCTTGATCGCCGTTGCCAGCTGACGCTGATACCGCGCCTTGGTTCCGGTAATCCGGCTTGGGACGATCTTGCCGGTTTCCGTAATGTAGTTTTTCAGGATCGCGAGATCCTTGTAATCGATTTCCTGAATACCTTCAGCCGTAAAGCGGCAATACTTTCTGCGGCGAAAAAACCGGGACATATCGTTTCCCCTTCTAAACCCTCACTTCACACCAGTCTGCCTGGCTCAGGCAGCGCCCTCTTCATCTCCGGCAACATCCTCGTCGTCTACCGACTCGGCTTCTGCATCGGATGCGGCCTCAAATGCCCGTCCTCCGGACTCTCTCTCTTCCCGGTTTTCTTCCTTGCGCGCGAAGGGTGAGGGCTCAGTGACCGCCGCGTTGCGTACCATCACCAGATTGCGCAAGACGGCATCGTTAAACCGGAAGGCACTGGTCAGTTCATCGAGCGCGTCCTTGCCGCACTCGATATTCATGAGCACATAGTGAGCCTTGTGAACCTTCTGGACAGGATAGGCGAGCTGGCGACGACCCCAGTCTTCGAACCGATGGATCTTTCCGCCGCCAGACTCGATGGTCGCACGGTAGCGATCCACCATGGCAGGCACCTGCTCGCTCTGGTCGGGATGGACCAGGAACACGATCTCGTAATGACGCATTGTAGGCTCCTTTCGGATTAAACAGCCTCCCGGCCGCGCCGGTGAGACAAGGAGTAATCAGGCACGAGGCCTGATAAGGGGCGAGATTCTACTGGATGGCGGGGAACGAAGCAATTCCAGGGGTCTGTCGGACTTAGGGGTTCGTGACGAAGCAGAGGGAAGAGTGGGCACAAAGCATCACGATTTCGAGGCGCATGTTTTCTGAAACTCCTCACTCCTGCCCTGTCTCCTGTCTCCTGTCTCCTGTCTCCCGTCTCCCGTCTCCTGCCTCCTGCCTCCTGCCTCCTGACTCCTGACTCCTGCCTCCTGACTCCTGTATTCTGTATTCTGACTCCTCACTCCTCACCCCTTACCTTTCGCCCCTTCCATTCTCTGTCGCTTCGCCTCAAACAGAAAAATCCCGACGGCAACGGACACGTTCAGGCTTTCCACCCTTCCGCCCATGGGTATTTGCAGCAAGCCGTCACAATGTTCCCGTGTCAGGCGCCGTATGCCCTTGCCTTCACTACCCAGCACCAGCGCCAGGGGACCACGCAAGTCGGCGTTATAGAGCGAATTTTCTGCCCCACCCGCCCCGCCATAGATCCAGACGCCTCGCTCCTTGAGGAGTCTGAGGCTGCGGGCGAGGTTGGTTACCGCAAAGACCGGCACGGTTTCCGCCGCCCCACAGGCGACCTTGACCACCACCGGCGTCAACCCCACGGCACGATCGCGCGGCATGATCACCGCATCCACACCGGCCGCATCCGCGGAACGCAGACAGGCTCCCAGGTTATGTGGATCCTGTACACCGTCGAGCACCAGGAGAAAGGGTGGGGCCTCGAGCCGGTCCAGAAAATCGGGCAGCGCCTTATCCGTCCGCATCGGCGGCATTTCCACATCGACCACCACACCCTGATGGCGCGAACCACCGGCCAGCCTGTCAAGTTCATGACGGCTCGCAGGCTGCGGTGCAATGCCGTGCGTTTGCGCCAGCGCGATGAGTTCTTCCAGCCGCCGATCATGTCGGGTGTCCTGGATCCACAGCCTGTGGACACGCTCGGCCTGGTGCGTGAGCACCGCCCTGACTGCATGGAGCCCGAACAGGCGGGTGGCTTTACTCATGGACTACCGGCGTCGGTTTCCTGCAGATGCCGCCCCACCTGCTCTTAGCCCCGCTTCCTCGTGGTGCGCCGCCCACCGGTCCGTTTCTTCTTGCCCTGCCCCGGGCCACGCGCGACACGCCTTTCCGGCTTGCTACTGGCGTCGGCAAGTTCAAAATCAATCTTGCGATCGTCAAGATCCACCCGCACGACCTTGACGCGAATCTTGTCGCCCAGACGGTAGACCGTGGCGCTGCGTTCCCCGACCAGGCGGTGTCCAGCGGGTTCAAAATGGTAGTAGTCATTCTTGAGGGCGGTGACGTGAACCAGGCCCTCGACATAGATATCCGCCAGTTCGACAAAGATCCCGAAGGACGTGACACTGCTGACAATTCCGGGATAATCCTCACCCACTTTGTCCACCATGTACTCGCACTTCAGCCAGTCAACGGCATCGCGCGTCGCGTCATCCGCGCGCCGCTCGGTCATCGAACAGTGGTCACCGAGGCCGATCATATCCGCCTCCGTATAGGAAAATACGCCCTGCCTGCCTCGGCGCGGGGTGCCGGCCTCAGGGGCTTGTTCCGTCTTGCGCTTCGCGGCCAGCACATGCCGAATGGCCCGATGCACGATGAGGTCCGGATAGCGGCGAATCGGCGAGGTAAAATGCAGGTACTGATCCAGCGCCAGACCGAAATGACCGATATTTTCCGGGTGATACACGGCTTGGCTCAGCGAGCGAAGCATCACCGTCTGGATCAGATGGGCATCCGGGCGACCCTGAACACGCGTGAGAAGATTGGCGAAATCCCTGGCCTGGGGCTTGTCCCCACCGCGCAAGCTCAGGCCGAGCTCACCCAGAAACTCCCTGAGCGCGGCTAACTTGTCCGTCTTCGGACCATCATGGATACGATAAAGCGTCGGTAACTTGTGCCGGGCGAGCAGGCGCGCCGCCGCGACGTTTGCGCTGATCATGCACTCCTCGATCATGCGGTGTGCATCATTACGCTGGATTGGTACGATCTTCTCGATCTTGCGATTGGGGCCAAAAACGATCTGGGTCTCCGTCGTATCGAAATCGATGGCACCGCGTTTCAGCCGGGCTTGCTGCAGTACGGTGTAAAGTCTGTGAAGCTCTTCGAGATGCGGGACCAGCGAGCCAAACCGCTGACGCGCGGCGCGATCATGGCCGACCACGATTGCGGCGACCTGGTCATAGGTCAGGCGCGCATGCGAAAACATGACCCCTTCCAGAAATCGCGAACGCAGCATCTTGCCCTCGAGGTTGAAATACATTTCACAGACCATGCAGAGACGGTCGACCTCGGGATTCAGCGAACACAGCCCGTTTGAGAGGATCTCCGGCAACATCGGGATCACCCGCTCCGGGAAGTAGACAGAATTGCCGCGCGCCCGCGCCTCTTCGTCGAGCGCCTTGCCGGGGCGCACATAGTGCGAGACATCGGCAATGGCGACCAGCAGCCGCCAGCCCTTGGGCGTCCGCTCGCAATACACGGCATCGTCAAAATCCCGTGCATCGGCGCCGTCGATCGTGACCAGCGGCAGCTGGCGCAAATCTTCGCGGCCCTGCTTGGCCGCGGGCGACACCGTATCCTTCAGGCCGGCGATCTCCTCTTCCACGGCGGCTGGCCAGGCCAGCGGCAACTCGTGCGTACGAATGGCAACGTCAATCTCCATGCCCGCCGCCATATGGTCCCCGAGTATCTCGACGACGCGGCCAATGGGTGGCCGGCGACGACTGGGCTGTTCGACGATTTCGACCGTGACAATCTGACCGTGCCGGGCCTCGCCGCCGTGTTCTACCGGCACCGAGATATCCTGACTGATTCGTTTGTTGTCCGGTGTCACGAAGCTGACACCGCCTTCCTGGAAGAACCGCCCCACCACCTGGTGGGTATTGCGTTCGAGCACTTCGACCACGGCGCCTTCACGCCGGCCGCGGAAGTCGACCCCGACCACCCGCCCCACGATCACATCGTCGTGAAACACCGAACGCATCTGGCGCGGCGACAGGAACAGATCGTCACCGCCCTCATCAGGCACCAGAAAACCGAAGCCATCGGGGTGCCCTATGACCCGTCCCCGGACCAGATCGGACTTATCCACCAGCAGATAGGCGTTTCGCCGGTTGCGGATGAGCTGGCCATCCCGCTCCATGGCATTCAGCCGCCGCCTCAAGGACTCGCGATCCTGCTCTTCCTGCAGATTAAGAAGCGGCGCGATCTGCTCGATCGACATGGGCGCGCCATGCTCGGCCAGAAATTCCATCAGGTACTCGCGGCTCGGAATCGGCCGCTCGTATTTGGCGGCTTCGCGTTCGGCGAAGGGGTCGCGTTTGCGGCGTGATCCGGCACCTTTCGGGGACTTTTTGGTCATGGTTCTGTTTGATCTCGGTTGTTCGTTTAAAATTCGCCACTTTACCTGAGATTGACAAGCAGGTCCCGCGC
>Ga0209536_100006562_pt1 | contig 17745 bp, 17 predicted proteins | sample DeeMarSeWOR28_12_FD_187461 | JGI IMG/M metagenome (GOLD analysis project Ga0209536, IMG submission 187461) | Marine sediment microbial communities from White Oak River estuary, North Carolina - WOR-2-8_12 (SPAdes) (version 2) | ecosystem: Environmental > Aquatic > Marine > Intertidal zone >... | reverse complement strand
TTGACCTCGCCGGCGGTGACGGACACCCCATCGTCGTTGATGAGGGTGAAGTCCACTATCCCCCTGACGCTCAGGGTCACTGACTCGACGAGGCTCCTTGGAATCCCGTCGGAGTCGAGGTAGCTCACCGTCAGGGACGCCGGATACTGCCCAGCCCTTAGACCCCCGTCCAGAAGCAGGCTGTACGAAACCTCCACCGTGTCCCCGGGCTCCAGGTCATCCGACGCCACGAGGCTGGGGCCTAGATTTGATATCCCCGTCATGGGGTCGAATCGGAGGGTCGACTTCACGTCGTTGGCGTTGGCCCCCGAGCAGGAGAGCTCAATGGTCATCGACACCGTGTCTCCAGGGTTCACGACCTCGGAGCCCGTGGAGTAACCCATCAGTACCACGGAGGTCTGGTCAGTCACATGGACAGACTCCACCCTCAAGCCTATCGTGAAGCTCTCAACGTAGTCGCGTCCATACGAGTCCGTGTACTCCACCGTGGCGGACAGGGAATAGACCCCGACGGGGGTGGTCCCGGAGACAGCGATGTTGGAGACGAATGACGATGACTCGTCCGGCCCCATTGCATTCGTTGTGTACCTAGCGTTCTCCAGGACTGCGAAGTAGGGTGACGTCGACAGGAGCTTCGCGTCAACGAAGTAGACGGGCTCACTGCCGATGTTCATAAGCGAGACTGTTACGTCGTTCTCATCGCCGGCGACGAGTCGGGGGTCCTCGACCTTGACGTCCATCTTCACATCCGTCTGCGCTATGTAGTCCACGCTGAACCCAAGGATGAAGCTGTCAGAGAAGATCTCACCGTTCGCATCCTCATACGTCACGGTCTCTGTCAGCGTGTAGACGCCGAGGGGAGCGCTGCTGGATACCTGGAGCATAGGCGTGTGGAGCCCACTCTCCCCTATATCAAGGGAGGAGTGGTTGTACCGTGCCTCATCGAGCACAGCTATGTAGGGAGAGGCTGAGGCGATTGACGCCTCGAGGAAGTAGTACGGCCCCTCCCCCTGATTCTCCAGAGATATGCTGACGTGGTTCTCCGCTCCCGCCACGAGGCTTGCGTCGACAACGTCCACGTCCAGCCTCTGATGCGTCCTGATGGCCTCGGTCACCACAACTCCGATCTGTATGACGTGTGTCTCATACATCGAGGGTGTCGCGACGTACTTGTAATAGCTCAGCTGGAAGGACAGGGAGTGCGCCCCCAGAGGTGTGTCCTCGTCGACGTGGAGCCTCGGGGAGAACGAGACGCTTGAGTCGCCCATGATGAGGCCGTAGGCCACGTGGGAGTTGGTCAAGACGGAGATGCCCGACGTCGAGGACGTTAGGGTACCCCTGATATCGGCTACCTCGATGTCCCCTGTGTTCCTCAGGGTGATCTCAATGGTGTTCTCCTGTCCAGCTGTGATGTAGATATCATCGGTGGACACCCTGACTAGGGGCCTGGCTATCCCTTGGATAATTGGGGTCTGCAGCGCGAAGGCGCATGCTATAATTAGGGTCAATACCACGATTCGAGTCCGACTGTTTCCTTTTACCATACTCTCTTCTCTCCTATTATCTCGCCATCATGAAGGGTGACAAGGCGATCGGTCGACTGGGCGACCACCGGGTCGTGGGTTATGAGGACGAATGTCTTGCCCTCCTCCCTGTTCAGTGTCCGCAGGAGCTGCATGATATCGTCCCCCGTCCCTGAGTCCAGGTTCCCGGTTACCTCGTCGCAGAGGAGGACTGCGGGGTTATTGACGAGCGCACGGGCGATGGCGACCCTCTGCTGTTCACCTCCGCTGAGTTCCGTAGGCCTGTGATGCATCCTCTTGCCGAGGCCCACCATCTCCAGGAGCTTGGAGGCCCTCTCTCTCCGCTCTCGGCGGGGAACACCTGCAATAGCCATGGGGAGCTCCACGTTCCCGCGGGCCTTCATACGGGAGATGAGGTTGAAGAACTGGAAGATGAACCCGATCTCCTTGCTCCGGAGGTCGGCAAGCTGGTTGTCGTTGAGCGTCGAGATGTCCACCCCCCTGATGAGAACCGTCCCCGACGTCGGTTTGTCCAGGGCACCTATCATGTTGAGGAGCGTCGACTTCCCGCTACCGGAAGGGCCCATGATGGCCATGAAGTCCCCCTCATCTACCGTCATGTTGATCCCCTTGAGGACCCTGAGGGGCGTATCACCCTGGGGGTACTCTTTCACGAGGTTTACGGTCTCTATGATCGAGCTCATGGATCCTCCTCCAGTACGCCTTGATAGACGGCTTCGACCTGAGACAGATTTCTCTTAATGATCACGAGGAGGTTCTCCAGAACCTCTTTCTTCTTCTCGGTGGGGACGTCCTTCAGCAGCCTCGGGAGGTCCCCGTAGATGTCGATGGGGTTGCTAGCCATGAATCCGACCATCTCTATGAGCCTTCTCTTCACGGAGAGGGGCATCCACTTCATCAGGGTCTTGAAGTACTTGTCGGTGACCCTGTACTCGGTCTCCATGCGCCCACCGAGGCTCGAGAGGAGGGTCGTCCCCTTCTCAGTGAGGCTGTAGAACTCGGTCTCGTCCCTCAGCTCGGTCTCGACGAAGCCCCGTGATTCGAGGCTCTTCAGTGCGGGGTAGAATGTGCCCGTCTTTAGGTCCCAGAGGCCGTCGAACTCGTCCCGGAGGACTTTGAGCATCTCGTAGCCGTACTTGGGCTCCTCGCTCAGCTGCATGAGCACGAGGAACTGGAGTGGGCTTACGACCCTCCTCCCGTGGATGAGACCGCCCCGCATCATAGTAGATATCTACCTAGTAGACTTCTACTATGAAATCTACGCCAATTTATAAACCTTCTTCAGTTCGAGGCATTCGACGGATTTATCTTGGTCCTCCCCCGAATCTTGGACGATAGGCATGATCTACTGCACGGAGTGCGGGCAGGAGCTGCCAAACGACGCCAGATACTGCTCGAAATGCGGCGCCAGCGTCATGAGGACCGAGTGGGAGGAGTTCCAGGTCTCCGCGGACGACCTCCTCGGACGAGTGAAGGAGCTCATCAAGGAGGGGAACATAAGGCGGGTAATCATCAGGAACGAACAGGGCGAGAACCTCATAGAGATCCCAGTCACCCTAGGAGTCATAGGCGCACTGGTGGCACCCCAGCTGGCGGCCATCGGCGCCATCGCGGCACTGGCCACCCGATGCACTATAGCTGTAGAACGGCGAGTCTAACTCCAGATCCTCAGACATCGAAGGTAAGGGTTCGGCTCTCCTCACCCTCTTTTATTTTAGCCTCGACCCGTACGTAGCTCTCTATCCCGCTGCCCTCGATCTTCGTCCAGAGGAGGTTGTCCACCTGGAAGATGCCGGCGGGGTTGGACATCTCGATGTATATGGTGATGGGCTTCTCGGAGCCCTCCTCTATCTTGACCTTCTCGATGGCGATGGCCGAGAAGGAGTGGATGTCCACCCTCCCCGTCTCGTAGGGGATGCGCGCCCTCCCCTGCTCCATGTCCAACGCGTCGGCGACCTTCACGACGCCTGCCTCAACGGTCAGAGGCTCGTTGACCGCGTGATGGCTGACAACTGCATGGAGGACCTCCGAGGAGACAACTGCGGCCTCCTCCGCGTTGTATACCTTTGGGAGGATGCGGTCGAGGATACGCACGGCTATGGGGACGCTGTAGACCTCGTGGTCCTTCCTGACGAAGGACATACCCAGATCATGCATCACGGACGCGAGGACGACCACGACCTCGGCGTCATCTGCAGACATCCCGTGGTCAGCGACTATGCTGGGCTCCACCCCCTTTGCAGTGAGGAGCCGGAGCATCTTCAGCGCCCCGTTGGCAACGATCTTCACGTGAACGGGGCCGTGATCGTTCAATCCGAGTCGATCCACTGCCAGGACGTTTGAGCACTTCCAGAGGGCCTGAAGCTCGGTGTCCTCAATCAGTCCGACGATCTTCTCAAGCTTCGCGTTGTCCCGGCATGGGATATTGATGATGTTCGATAATTCAATCCCCATTCCCTGTAAACACAACTACCTAAAATGGGTTTCAGAATGGGATGCGACGAGAGCATTACCATCCTTGATTTTAATATCTGGCACTCATTTACTATCGGTGTTCAAATTGAAGGTGGAGGTCATAGGCGTGACAGGGCTACCCATAATCAAGGAAGGAGACGACCTGGCTGGACTAGTCGTGGAATCCGCCAACTCACAGGGCGACCAGCTGCGAGACAGAGACATAGTCGTCCTCTCTCACGTCATAGTCTCCAGAGCGGAGGGACGGACTGTCGACCTCAGCACCGTCGAGCCTTCACAGGTTGCAGAAAGGTTCGCCGCATTCACGGGGAAGGACCCGAGGCTGGTGGAGACCATACTGAGGGACTCCAGGGCGGTCAGGAGGATGGCCCCGGGGGTCCTGATAACGGAGACGAGACAGGGATTCGTCTGCGCCAACGCAGGGGTCGACAAGTCAAATGTCCTGGGTGAGGACGTGGTCGCCCTCCTGCCCGAGGACCCCGACGAGTCAGCCAGGAGGTTCAGGGAGAGGGTGAGGGAGCTGACCGGGAGGGAGGTGGCTGTCATCGTCTCCGACACCCACGGAAGAGGGCACAGAGATGGGGAGGTTAATGTTGCGGTGGGGGCCTCTGGGATGGAGGTCATAAGAGATCGGCGAGGGGAGCACGACCTCTTCGGCTACGAACTGAAGGTGAAACGAACAGCAGTAGCGGACGAGTTGGCCGCAGCAGCCGAGCTCGTCATAGGACAGGCCGATGAGGGTATCCCAGCGGCGATCATCAGGGGATATCCCTACGATATCTCGGAGAACTCATCTGCCATCGAGCTGGTGAGGCCCAGGGAGAAAGACCTCTTCCTCTAATTCACATCGAAATAGTTAGGAAGCTGATTAATTTTCTTTGGACTCCTCCGCCCAGCATTCTTCTCCGCACTCGTCGCAGAATTTATCGTAACTCCAGCTTGAGAGCTGGATCCTCGTAAACATCCAGAAGACAGAGAGCCCTATGACCACCAGATCGAAGGCTGCGTTCCCAGAGACATCAACCACCGAAAGGATCAGTGAGAATCCAAGGACGAAGAGGGCGTTGATCAGGCTCCTGAGTATGGCTCCGCTAGCGATGCGGAGGGGAATGTAGACCAGCCCCAGAACCACGCATCCTAGACCCATGTAGCCGAAGACCCCGCCAGGGTTCCAACCGTAGAAGAAGTGGAGCGTGGCCACGGAGGCAGCCGCTAGAGCCCCCACCAGCATGCCGGTGCAACTGGCACAGAAGGATCTCCCTTGGATGTCGTACTCGTGCCCCTGGAAGTGGTTGCATGAGATGTGATGGCCGTGGTGAAGGCGCACGCCCAATACCACAGTGAACTTGGAGGGATCCAGGTCCCGAGGGAGGGCCCTCGAGGGGCTGCACCTGTGGGGGAGCAGGGTCGCTACAGCTCCAAGGAGGCAGAGCGAGACGAATAGCGCCCATATAACAATTGAGCTCTCGGATGGAGCGCCTACATCCGGGTTAAACAGATACGCCGCCACGAGGACGACGCCAGTTAGGGACACCGCGAGGGACGCCCAGACGACACCTTCCTTCCCCTCTATATCAGATCCCTCAACTGCATGATTATGCTCTGACTCGCCATATACCTGTATGTCCTCTTCTTGAACTGGTTTGAGGAGAAGACACCTTTAATCCTCCGGGAGAGCTTCCCGTAGAAGCTCCTGTAGCACTTAAACAGCTCCTCCTGGACCTCTGTGGTGCTCAGGGTCTCCGTCGGCATGACTGCATGGATCATATCGTAGTTGGCCCAGTTCCAGTCCTCGATCCAGCTGTTCCTGACGGCCTCCTCGTAGAGCTCCGTTCCCGGGAACGGCGTCAGGATCATGAAGATGGCCAGATCCGGGTCGAGGACCTCGATGTAGCGCCTGAGCCCCTCGATGGACTCGTGGGTGTCACCCCGATTGCCGATGATGAACGTGCCCTGCGCGAAGACGTCGTTCTCCTGTAGTAACCTAATAGCCTGACGCGCCTGATCTGGGGTGGTCCCCTTCCCATACTCGGAGAGCGTCTCGGGGTCACCGCTCTCTATACCCAACAGGACCCATTGGTTCCCAGCCTTTCTCATCTCGGGGATCGACCCCCCGTTCCTGACGACGTCGTCGACCCTCGCCTGCACGAACCAGTAGAGCTCATCGCCGAAGCCCCTAGCGTTGACCTCCTTGAACATCTCGTCAGCTCGTGGGCCGAAGGCGAAGTTGTCGTCGGTGAGCCACAGGAACTCGGCGCCGAACTTCTCGAGGCAGTACTCCATCTCCTCTGCGATCCTCTTCCCGGACTTCGCCCTCCAACGGTTCCCCCAGAAGGAGCACTGAGTGCAGAACGTACATCCGTGGCTGCACCCCCGGCTCCCCTCGAGGATAAGGTAACGCTTGTCCCCGGCCATCATCTTGAAGTGGTAGCGGTCAAGGTTCTCCTCCACGAAGTGGTAGCCGGGCATCGGCAGGCTGTCGAGGTCCTTGATCATGAGCCTGGGGGGCGTCGAGACCACCTCATCCCCGTGCCTGAACGTCAGCCCCTCGACATCCTCCAGTCCGTCCCCGGATTCCAGGGACTCAACCAACTCCACGAGTGTGAGCTCCCCCTCCCCCCTGACTATCGCGTCGATGACGGGATACTCAGCGAGGCTGGGCTCTGCGAGGGCTGTGAAGTGCTGCCCCCCTGTTACTGTGAAGGCCCTCGGAGCCGCCTCCTTCGCCACCTCTAGCGCCCGCACAACCGCGTAGGTGTTGCAGGTGGCGAGGCTGCTGACTCCAACCAGGTCGGGTGCCTCGTTCTCTAATCTCTTAGCGAGATCATTCCAGCTTAACCTCTCAGCTTGGCAGTCGATGATCGAGATCTCGTCGTTGGGGCGTCTCGACTCTAGGAACGTGGCTAGTTGGATTGCCCCAGTGGGGGGAGGAAGATATTCCCCCATCACGAACCAGTAATCCTTGGGCGGCTCAACGAAGACGACTTTCAAGAGGCTTCCTCTCTAGATTTGAGCCAGACCTCATTGAAATAACTTCATATTGAAGCCAGAACCTGGATCTGGAAACGAAGGAGATGGGAGACACAAAATCTCCTGCATTAATAAGCTTCGGCGAAGATCGAGTAAAAGAGTGACTCATCTACTCTATGAGAATCGTTCTGGAAAGATGGGAAGAGGTTTGAAAGATGTTTGACTTCATAATTAGCACGATTATACTAGGCTCAATCGCACTTGCGATACTGGGCTCCTCCGCCTTCATCGTGAAGCAGTGGGAGAAGGCGGCCGTCCTAAGATTCGGGAAGATCGTCAGGATAGTTGAGACGGGTCTACACTTCAGGATCCCCCTGATCGACGTCATCCAGAAGGTTGACCTTCGAACCATGACGGTGGACATGAAGGGGCAGTCCGCCATCACGAAGGACAACATCTCTGTAGGAATCGACGCCGTCGTCTTCATGACCATCGAGGACACCCAGAAGGTGATCACCCAGATCAGGGACTACTCCGTCGCGGTCTCGAAGTACGCGCAGACCGCCATCAGGAACATCATAGGCCAGTACAACCTTGACGACCTACTGGAGAGCCGGGAGGAGATCGCCCAAAAGCTCAAGGACGAGATCGACCGCCTGTCTAAGGAGTGGGGGATCGACATCGCCAGGGCTGGGCTCCAGGACATCAGCCTACCCGAGGACATGAAGAGGGCCTTCGCCGTCCAGGCCGAGGCCGAGAGGGAGTCAAGGGCCATCCTTATCAAGGCCGAGGCGGAGCTGAACGCCTCGTCCAAGCTGGCAGCGGCCGCCAAGAACATGGCTGACCCCAACGCCATGCAGCTTAGGATCCTCTCCACGATCAACGACGTCAGTAAGGACCAGAGCAACACCATAATCCTCGCGCTCCCCCTCGAGACCCTCAGGGCTGCGGGCCTTCAGGGCATCGCCGGCCTTTCAGCGATAAGCAGGGACAGTAAAAGCGCAGAGACAACTCCGTAAACCTCCCTTTTTTTATCTCAAGCACCTGTCAGAGAAGATTTATCACCTGGGGTAGTAGGGCGACCAGCCCTAGCGCTACGCATAAACCCCAGAACCTAATCCTCCGGGCAAGTCTAAGCAGCAGGTCAATGGTCAGGATCGCCGACACGAACGAGGCCATGATTGAGAGCAGAATGCCTAAACCCAGAGGGGGCACGCCCTCGATCACGATCAGGCCGGCTACCGCAGCGAAGCTGGCCGGTATGCTCATCAGGAAGGATATCCTGAAGGCCTCCGCCCCGGAGAAGCCCTTGAATAGCAGCACGGAGGTCGTCAGACCAGATCGCGAGAGCCCGGGGAGAGCCGAGAGCCCCTGGGAGAATCCGAGGGCGAGTCCGTCCTTGTTATCCAACGATTCTGATGATCTCCCTCCTGAGGCCTCAGCCTTCCTCTGGACTACGCCGGTGCCGAGCAGTGCTGCCCCTGTGAGGATCAGTAGCGCGTCCCCGTAGAGGCTCGCGCTCTTGGCGAATATGAACAGGGGCAGCCCTATGATCCCGGTCACGATGGTTGTGACCAGGAGGTAGTTGAACATGCCTCTGTCCCTCTCAGTTCTCCGTAGCAGGATGTCCACGATCTCACGCCTGAAGTACAGGAGGGCTGCCAGGCCCGTGCCCAGGTGGATGAAGACGGACAGGTCGAGGGCTTGAGACGCCTCCATCCCCAGGAGGACCGTCATCGCGATCACAAGGTTGCCCTGGCTCGAGATCGGGAGCCACTCCAGCACGCCCTGGAGCAGCCCGATGAGCAGGTAGGTCAGAGTCGATGCCACAGAAAAAGGGGGGGTCCTTACGGATAAAACATCTCCGGGGGGTTGAGGTCAAGCCTCCGATTTGAGAGCCGTCAAGACCTTCTCGGCTGCTCCGACTCCGGCTCCCTCCTCCATCTCGTGGCCTAGCTCCATCAGGGACATCTCCATGGCCGACATCGTGGCGACGAGGTCGTTGTTGGTACAGCTGCCCATGTGGCCCACACGGACCGTCTTCCCGCCCAGCTTGCCCAGACCACCGGCGATGATTACGCCATACTTTATCCTCATGAGGCCCCTCATGTCCGAGTCACTGACGCCCTCGGGAATGACCGGGACAGTCAGGGTGTGGGCCTCGGATCCCTTGGCGGGGAACCAGTCCACGCCCAGAGCCTCTAGCCCCGCCCTGTATGCCTCGGAGTAGACCTCGTGGCGCCTCCACCTAGCCTCAAGCCCCTCCTCGTCGATGATACGGAGAGCCTCTAGCATCCCCAAGACCATCCCCACGGCTGGAGTCGCGAAGTAGCCCCTGGGGTTGTCCATGATGGGCTTCCACCTCGGGAGGTTGGCGTAATAGTCGTCGATGGGGGTCTTCCTCTTCTCCACAACGTCCCACGCCCTCTCATTGAGGCAGAACATGGAGATTCCGGGGGGAGCACCCACCGCCTTCTGGCTCCCCGTCAGGCAGTAGTCGATGTTCCACTCGTCCATCTTCACGGGCATCCCCCCTATCCCGCAGACAGAGTCCACGATGTAGAGGGCGTCCGTCCCCTTCGCCAGCTCTCCGACCTTGTCGATGGGGTTGGCGATCCCCGTGGACGTGTCTACGTGTTCCACGGTGAAGGCCTTGTAGTCGTCGGAGGACAGCTTCTCCTCGAGCACCTTCAGGTCCAGGGCGTCTCCCCAGTCGAACCTGAGGCGGTCGACTATGCCCCCATGGGGCTCCACGATCTCCTCCCACTTCTCTCCGAAGAAGCCGTTCTCGACGCAGAGCACCTTGTCGCCCTTCTCGATGAGGTTGGAGATGGCGGCCTCCATGCCCAGGGTTCCGCTCCCGGAGAGCATGAAGGGCGTCCCGTCGGTTCCGAAGAGCTTCTTCTGGAGCTCCAGAGCCTCAGCGTAGCCGTCCACGAACTCCCCGCTCACGTGGCTGAGTACGGGCTTTGCGAGGACCCTTAGGACTCTTGGTGAGACCATGGTGGGTCCAGGGATCATAAGTAGCTCACGTTCATTGCTCAAGCAATACACCACTCCAAACTAACCCCCTTCGTAAATAACGTTTACCGCCGGAACGGACGAATAAAGTAAAATGGGCTAAGTGACACCTAGATCTCTGTGCAGAGGTGCATGTAGATGACCGAGGTATCGGTGCCAAACCTTCAGTGGTTCGGGGATAAGCCATTGACACTTGAATTCCCAGACGAATGGGACGTGAGAAGGTGCAAGATGGCCTGCGAGGGGCAGCCTCCCCTCTCAGAGGTTGAGATTAAGGCCGCACTTGAGAACCCCCTGGGGACGAGGCCTCTCAGCGAGCTGGCGGATGCAGCGGACGAGGTGGTTATACTAATAGACGACATGACCCGGCCGACTAGGTCCCACCAGTATGTGGAACCCATCCTTGAGGTCCTCCACGCCTCTGGCGTCCCGGTGGACAACATCAGGTTCATCATGGCCATGGGCGCTCACGGCACGGTCTCCAGGCTGGACTTCGTGAAGAAGCTCGGGGATGACGTGGTCGCGGACTACCAGTGCTATGTCCACAACCCCTACGAGTACCTCGACTACCTGGGGGAGACCAGCTACGGCACCCCTGTGTATGTGAACTCCGAGGTCATGAGCTGTGACCTCAAGATCGGCGTCGGGACGGTCCTCTTCCACAGGCTCATGGGGTTCAGCGGCGGCGGGAAGATCATCCTACCAGGCGTCTCAGGGCTGGACACTATAGAGCACAACCATGGGCCTGTCGGGGGCTTCGGGCCTCAATATACGGCTCACGAAACCACGGGTTACCTGAAGCACGAGAGGAACGTCATGCGCCTAGACGCCGAGGAGGCCGCGAGGATGGCCAGTCTAGACTTCAAGCTGGACAGCGTCCTCAACCTCGAGAGAAACCCCATCGAGCTCTACACCGGAGACTTCGTGGAGACCCAGAGGCAGGCGGCGAAGGGGGTGGACAGGTGGCACAGGTGCGAGTCCCCCAAGGAGATGGACATCGTCGTTGTGAACAACTACATGAGGGAGAACGAGGCTAACATCGGCATGTGGTCTGCTTACAACTCCGTGAAGGAGGACGGGACCATCGTCCTCATCGGCAACGACATGAACGGCGAGATAATCCACTGGATCTTCGGGCGCCACGGGAAGAACAGGGGAGCCAGGCTCTGGGGCTCGACGAGGAGGCCCCTCAGGCGGGGCAGACGCCTCATCATCCACTCCCCCTATAAGATGAGGAGCTACGACATGAAGCTGGGGCTGCCCGAGCAGACCACCTGGATCAGGGACTGGAACGAGGTCATCGAGGAGCTGAGATCAGAGCACGGGGCGGGCTCCAAGGTGGCGGTCATCCCCGACGGGACGTCAGGCATCCCCAACGAGATCACCGTCTGATCTCTCCCCACTTTTTCGGGGAAGCCCCCAGCCCCTTGGCGACGTAAATATCTTAATCCTCCATGTGCAGATTACCTGATGCGTGGACGTGTAGGTATGGCTAAGGCGATCCAGATCGATGAGAGGGACAATGTTGCTACTGTGACCTCCGATGTCGGGGTTGGGGAGGTGGTGGAGGTCCTCTCCCCCGAGGGTGAGGTGCTCACGAGTCCGGAGATGAAGGGCGAGGTCTCATTCGGGCATAAGATTGCGCTCAAGAGCCTAGAGAAGGGGGATGAGGTCGTCAAGTATGGGGAGGTCATAGGTGTGGCCTCTAAATCCATCGGGGTCGGAGTGTGGGTGCACACCCATAACGTGGAGAGCGCGACGGTTCCCACGTCAGCGTACGCGGAGGGCGGGGCATGACGGTGTTCTACGGCTACGAGAGGCCGGACGGCAGCGTGGGGGTCCGGAACCACCTCCTTGTGCTGACGCCCATGGACTGCAGCATCGAGCCGGCGAAAAAGATCGCAGCTCAGGTCGAGGGGGCAGTGGCGGTCACCCAGCACCACGGATGCGGGTTCGACTGGATGGTCGCGAACACCCTGATTGGGACGGGGAGGAACCCGAACGTGGCGGGGGTCCTTCTTGTGGGGCTGGGCTGCGAGTCCCTGACCTGCGAGGTCCTGGCCGAGGGGATCGAGTCGACGGGGAAGCCCTTGGAGACCCTCGTCATCCAGGATGAGGGGGGGTCCGTGAGGACGACGGAGAAGGGCGTGAGGATCCTCCGGGGGATGGCCGAGGAGGTCTCTGAGCTCCAGAGGGAGACGTTCCCCCTTTCGAAGCTGATGCTCGCTGTCGAGTGCGGCGGATCGGACGCTACCTCTGGTCTGGCGGCGAACCCGGCGGTGGGTGTGGCCGCCGACATGCTGGTGGACGAGGGGGGGACTGTGGTCTTCGGGGAAACCCAGGAGATGACCGGGACCCAGCACGTCCTAGCGAGGAGAGCCGTCGACGCCGGGGTCGCGGAGGAGATCCACGCCATGATCGGCAGGCAGGAGCTTCGGATGAGGGCTGCGGGCATCGACAGCAGGTTCATGTCTAAGGGGAACGTCGAGGGGGGGCTCACCACCATCGAGGAGAAGAGCCTGGGGGCTATCCGTAAGGGCGGGACGAGGCCCATCCAGGGGGTGCTCGGGACGGGCCGGGAGGGCTTCGACTACCCGAGCAGGCCCGGGCTCTGGCTGCAGGATGGGACGGGATCGGATGTGCCCTCTGTGACGGGGATGGTGGCCGCCGGGGCGCAGGTCGTCGTATTCACGACGGGGCGGGGCTCCACGACGGGTCACGCGATCGCTCCGGTGCTGAAGGTGACGGGTAACCCTGGGACGTACTCGAGGATGGGTGATAATATGGATGTGAACGCCGGGGCGATACTGGATGGTAGCGGGAACCTGCGCTCGGTGGGGGAGGGGATATTCAGTGACGTCGTCGAGGTGGCCTCCGGGAGGATGACGAAGGCGGAGGCCCTTGGCTACCATGACTTCATCGTGTACAGGACCAGCGGTTTGGCTGAGAGGCTGCTGGAGGTCTGCCCTCCTGAGGCTCTGCGGGGCGGGAGGGGGCTTTCCTCTGAGGCGGCGTTGGAGCCGGGTTTCTGACGGGGGGTGTGTGGTGCAGCGGGACGGCTATAATCTCGAGGTCATCGTGACGGGTGACGAGGTGCTCTTCGGTCGGATCCAGGACACGAATTCGAACTGGCTGGCTCGGAGGGCGGTGGAGCTGGGGGCTCACCTGAAGCGGGTGACGGTGGTCGGCGACGAGGTGGACGAGATCGGGGGTGTCCTCAGGGACGCACTGACCAGGAGGGCCGATATGATCGCCTTCACGGGGGGGCTGGGGCCCTCGGAGGACGACCTCACTGTGGAAGCCATCGCTCAGGTCGTGGGGAGGGACGTCGTGCACGACCAGGGAGCCATCGAGAGGATCAGGAAGAGCTACGAGGCGAGGGGGATCGAGTACACGCCCCGGGGGGAGAGGATGGCCCGGATCGTTGAGGGGGCGAGGGCGATCCCGAATCCGGTGGGGCTCGCGGCGGGGATGATGCTTCAGGAGGGGGGGACGTTGATCGTGACGTTTCCGGGGATACCGGTGGAGATGATGGCGATGTTCGATGGCTCCGTCGCCCCGATAATCGAGGAGGGGGCGCCCACGAGGTTCGTGGCGAGGTCGCTCACCGCCCGGGTGAAGTTCCTGGAGTTCTTCCCCATCTACAGGCAGATGCACGTGGACTACCCTGACGTCTACATTAAGAATGCGGCGACCCCCCCGGAGTCGAGGGAGGGGAGGTCGAGCGTGAGGGAGATTAAGGTGGATATCGTGGCGGAAGGGGGGACCAGGGAGCTGAGCGAGGCTCGGATGGAGGAGGTGGTCTCCGACTTCAGGGGCAGGATCGAGGCGAAGGGAGGTGTCCTGCTTGAGGACGCCCCCGTAGGGCCTGCCTGCTAGGGCTCCACTGGCTGTCCCAGGTCATCGAATTGGGATTCGTATGAGTAGTATCTCTGGAGGGCCGCCGTGAGGTCCTTGATTTGGGCCCTGACCTGGGTCCAGCTGTCCCTGTCCCTGATGGTGACGGTCTCGTCCTCCAGGGTGGCATAGTCGATGGTGACGGCGAGGGGGGTGCCTGCCTCGTCCGAGCGGGCGTAGCGTCGTCCGACTGATCCCCTGTCGTCGTAGTATGTGGTGAATCCCGCTTTCTGGAGGGCTGCGTGGACCTCCTGGGCCTTCTCCTGGAGGCCGTCCTTGGTGACGAGGGGGAATACGGAGAGCTGGTAGGGTGCGAGGTCCCTGGGGAGGTGGAGTATGTTGCGCTTGTCCTTGCGCTCGTAGGCGTGCTCCAGGGCCGTGTAGAACTGCCTGCCGAGGCCGAAGCTAGGCTCGACGACGTGGGGGGTGAAGCGGGTGCCGTCCTCGCGTAGGACTGTCATATCTGTGTCGGCCCCTTTCTGGTGGGACTTGAGGTCGTAGTCTGTCCTGTAGGCGTGGCCTGAGACCTCGAGCCATCCGTGGCTGAGCTGGACCTCGTGGTCGTATGTCTGGGCGGAGTAGTGGGCTCGCTCGTCTGGGAGGTGGGCCCTGAATCTCTGGCGGTCGGGGGGGACGCCGAGGTGGGTGATGAATCGCTTGGAGACGCCCATGTAGTAGGCGCTCCACGGCTGGAGTATGAAGCCCTTCTCCAGGGCCTCCCCTATTGTGAGGTCGAGGGGGGTCTTCTCGTCGTTTACCATCATCTCCTCGGTGATGAGCCTGATCTCCTCGTCCTCGACCTCCTTGAGCCAGGGGCACTGCGGTTGCTGGGGGTCGAAGAATAGCTCTAGCTCCATTATGGTAAACTCCCGTGTGCGGGTGAGTCCGCGTCTGGGGCTTATCTCGTTGCGCATGACCTTGCCGACCTGGGCGAGGGCGAAGGGGAGCTTCTCCCTGGCGTGCTGGTACCCTCTCTTGAAGTTTATGAACATGCTCTGGGCTGCCTCAGGGCGGGCGTATCCTGTGAGGCCGCCTGTGGCGCCTATCTGGGTCTTGAACATTGTTAGTATGAGGGTGGGCTCCTTGAGGGGGGAGCCGCAGCGGGGGCATTTTATCTTGTGCTCTACGAGGAGGCGTTTGATGGCGTCGCCGCCCATGGATTCGACGTTCTCGAGGTCGGTCTTGTCCTCGATGAGGTGGTCTGCCCTGAAGCTGTGGCCGCATTTGGTGCACTCCGAGCTGTACTCCTTGAAGTTGGAGATGTGCCCCGAAGACTCGAATATTGTCTCGGGGTTGATGATGGGTGCCTCGATCTCGAGGACGTTCTGCCGGCGGGTGAAGTAGTTGCGCCAGGTGCGCTCTATGTTGCGCTTGAGCTTGGTGCCGAGGTCTCCGAAGGTGACGTAGCCTGAGAGGCCTCCGTAGATCTCGTAGCTGGGCCAGTAGTAGCCGCGGCGCTTGGCGATGGCGGTGATTGTGTCGTATAGGTTGGGGTCGGTCATTTCTGGTATCTTTTTGGTGGATGCCTGTCTTATAAGTTGGCGTATGCGGCTGGCTAGGGATAGCGGTTCCGGGTGCTTGTGAGCGCGTTTCTGTGGCGTTTCGGATCCGGTTGGAGTGACTTTCCGGTTGCTGTGCGTGATTGGAGCGTTATTCATTGTCTGACGGTATGCCCCCCCTCCCCTTCATGTGGGAGGTGTTTTCAGCTTCCTTTCGTCGAAAGGGGGTGTGGAATCGCTCAGGAGGGGTATTTTTTCGTAGGATTATCTATTTTTCTGTATTTTTTTCTGGAGCGTGAGTACGAAGGCTAGAACGTTTGTTTTGGTTTTTCTTTAATGAGATATACAAGCGGAATAGCTGTGAGGAACAGCAGAGCGGCTGCGATGAAGGGAGACTTTGGGCTGTACGAGCTGTACAGATATCCTCCGAGGAGGGGGCCCACGATGGAGCCCATGCGGAACCCCGTCAACCTCACGCTGAAGGCCGGCCCCTTGAGCTCTGAGGGGAAGGAGTCGGACATCAACGCGAGGGAGGCGGATCCCATCATGCTCAGGCATCCGGCGAAGAGGGAGTACAGTACCAGCATAACCACCCAGTCACTCGCCATCGCCAAGGCGCCGAAGATCAGGGGTATCGGTAGAAGGAAGGCCAAGATGACCCTCTTCCTCCCGTATCTGTCGGCGAGCCATCCACCTGGGACCTGACCCAGGAGGCTCAGGAAGCTTGAGCCTGTGAAGAAGAGACCGATGCTGGAGAGGGGCAGTTCCATCTGGTTCTTTAGGAAGATGGGGATCATCATGCTCACGACGCTCTGACCGGTTGACAGCGCGCAGGCGAATAGGAAGAATAGGGAAATTGAGGCGAGGTGCTCTCGGCGGAAGATCTTTAACGCGCTTACCCTCTCCTCCTTCGTTGCCCCCGCCTTCTCTTTGATCATTAAGGCTGGCACCAGGCTGAGGGCCATGACGATCGCTGCGACCTGGAAGGGGAGGCCCCATCCCGACCTCTCGGCGAGGAGGCCGCTCAATGGGGGGGATACGATTCCGCCGACGGCCCAGTCCATGCTCATTATTCCGAAAACGGTGGCCTGGCTCTCGGGGGTCGCATACTCGGAGATCATCGTCATGCGTGTAGGGCCGATAAAGACGTCTGCAAGGTTGAAGACCATGTAGAGAGGTGCGGCAGTCCTCCAGGTCCTCGCAGACCCTATGAATACGGGTGTCGCGGTCCAGATGAGCAGCCCGATTAGTAGCATCCTCTTCTTGCCGACTCGCTCCATCAGGAATCCTACGGGGATCATCAGGACTGTAGTCGCGAGGCTGGAGAGGGAGATGACGTAGCTTATCTCCATCTCGGAGGCGCCATGACTATCGAGGAATAGGGGGAAGAGGGGCATGATGAGCTGGAGCGAGACGACGCCGACGATGCCCACCGCGAACAGCAGCCAGAGATTCCGGTCGAGCTCCATTGTTGATAAGCCCCTTTATAGCAATGACTTGCGTGCTTCAACGGATAAGAATTCCTTGCGCGCGCATGTGGTTAGATTGGCCCTTTCGTGATCTTGGACAGGTCGTCCTGGACGTCCCAGACCTGCATCTCCAAGTCGGAGGCGTGGTCCACGGCCTTCTCCATCTTCCTGAGGTTCTCCATATGAGCCCTCATGACCTCCTCGTCGTCGAAGAGGTAGATTCCTGTTGCCATGGATGCCTCGTCGTCGAAGCCGTAAATCTTCCATCTGAGGCCTGGCATCTCCGCCCACCTCTGCGCCCCCGGATGTGCAGATCGTTCATACTCCTCCCGGGATATCGACACCTTGAATCGCGCCTCAAGTATCTTCATCTCTACTGCTCACTGCTCCTTCTCCATCCAATGTCTATTCAGCCCCGACATTGAGGCTGAGGCCCCCATCATTTTACTGTTAGTGATAGTAGAACCTGGAATATGATAGGCGGATTTCTATTTAACCTTGTGGACGCCTACAAAGTGTATAGATCGTGTGAGGTTTTCGTAAACGTTTCCAGGAGGTCCCGGTTCTCCTTTGAAATCTCCGCGTTTTCTTGGACATCATCCATCACGGAGTACAGGAGGTTCACGACCTTCTCGGGAACCACCCCATACATCCTGATGCTCTCCATGGCGAACGCCCTCGCCTCCCTCGGGGGGAGCTTGCTTGAGACATTGCCGATTAGCACCTCAAGGTCTACAAAATCGACATCGCTTCCGCAGTAGGGGCAGTGCTCGTACTTCCTCTCCAGGTCAAAGTAGAGATCGGCCTCCCTCCTCCTGTAACTTGTGTAGGGACCCTGCATCATCTCGTTGCATCGGGGGCAGAGACGTG
>Ga0209536_100006561_pt1 | contig 17745 bp, 18 predicted proteins | sample DeeMarSeWOR28_12_FD_187461 | JGI IMG/M metagenome (GOLD analysis project Ga0209536, IMG submission 187461) | Marine sediment microbial communities from White Oak River estuary, North Carolina - WOR-2-8_12 (SPAdes) (version 2) | ecosystem: Environmental > Aquatic > Marine > Intertidal zone >... | reverse complement strand
CCTACAGAGTCATATCCTCTGTATGTGAGCTTGCTGCTGCATCTCACAAGAAGCTCGCCAATGTTGTCACTATCATATGTGACGATACCAGTGATTCCGCACATTGCTCCTTCTCCATAGGAACGGGGTCAGCCAAACTTGATTTGTAATTAAGAGTTGCGTAGGGTATACAACTGCACGAATGATGAGCTGAATTGCCTGAGAGTCGAAGCCCTTTTATCACCGAATTCTGATGGCAATGGGAGAGATTGAGAGGACACCCACATGGGACGACAAAAGAGAATGGCATTGCTTCTACACCCCTTCAGGCGTGAGCTCTATCAAGTCCTCTGTGAAAATCCCGGCACCTACCTTCTGGAACTCGTCGATATCCTCTCTTCACCACTTGGAACTCTGACTTGGCACCTTAGAATTCTCGAGCGGGAGGGTCTGGTCAAGTCTATTAAATTCGCTGGGAAACGACTCTACTACCCACGTATGCTTAGGTCCGAAGAGGCAGAGATGGCTTACCTTACGATGAGAAGCGACACTGCTCAGAAAGTCTTTGCGTATGTCGTCAACAACGAAGGTTGTTATCAAGAGCAAATGGCCGAGTCGCTTGGAGTGCATCATGACACTGTAAGATGGCACATCTCGCGGATGGAGAAAGTAGGCCTCATCAAAGTGGTCAGGGAAGGAAGAAAGAAGAGGCACTATCTGGATAACCTCGGAGAGCTATTATTGAAGGGCAGTCTTAACATCATCACTGAAGCGTATGTGATGTTCCTCATGGAGAAGCTTGAGGACGGATGTCTTAATCCAGAGATAAGAGAATCAACGCCGGACCATGTAACAATTCGGATTGACTGCCCAGAAAGAGGAAAGGACTGCTTCATCACGATCAATCTTACTGATTGGGAATTCCAGTTCATTGATGAAGATGGAACCGAAACAAAGATTGAACCAGAACAAGCCCAAGCGGGAGGAAGCTAGGCAGCACCACCATCAAGAAGTAGCCTTACCTTCTGCGATATCTCTTCAGGATTGGGACCTGGACATACAACGGCCAGCAAACGAGAATCATCCACGCGAGTGATCAACAGTCTTGTTCCTTCAGTATCAACCGAGATGGTATTGGTAACCTCAGAATATGTAAGGCCATTTGCGAATAGTGAACTGACAAGCGCAGAAACTTCTACCTCGTCCTTGAACCCTACCGAACCGAGTGGCAGACCATCTATCGTGAGCAGTACGCCTCTGGTGACTTCAGGAATCTCCTCGACAATAGTTCCAAGAATTGTCTGAGTGCCAAAGGCAGGCGTTGACCCCATAACAAGCTCCATACGTGTAGCAAGAGATTGAAACAGTGGAATCAGGGATTGCAAGTTTAGGCCGGCATCATCCGCCCGTGAGATGATGACCACAAGATGATAGTGAGGTTGTACGATGGTAAGGATCCTCTCAATTGTAGTGGTATGAATGATGTGTGTTGGGCCTCTTGACTTGAGATGACTGAGTGCGGAGTTGCCACCCCAAACCAACGCTGATGAAACTGTTGCGACAATTCGTGGATCAATCTCCCCCGCCCGAGCAATGGATGCCACTACTACTCCTTCTTTTGTACAGAGAACAGCATTTTTCACAGATCTGTGAACCTTGAGGGTTTCTTCGAGAAGAGTTGCTACCTCTCCAAGGGTTTCTCCAGGCATCTCATCCACCAGCGTAGTTGATAACTGTCCAGTCATTCCTCTGTATTTATAATTGGTGTTCATCAGAGATGTGCTATTCGAGGAAAAACTCAGTCAGACACCATCAGATTCGCTGAGCAACAAGATTATATAGATGGTCCAAAGCATCGAGCCTAACGACCCCGGAGGCTTACGATTTGAGCTCAAGGACTGGCATATTATCATCGGTCATCATCGTGATCCTAGTATTCTCTGTAGTTGGTGGAGTCATCTTTCTCACCAATCAATATGCACCCTCAAATATCGCTGTCGTAGTGCTGGAGCCAGGTTTTGGAGACTATAGCATGGCGGACCAGGCATTTGAGGGCTTATCAGAGGTAGAAGTGATTTTCAGTTATGAACTTGAAGTTGCTGAGGACGCGGCTGCTGCTTTGACCTATATGGAAGGAATTGCAGCAGGTGGACAATTTGATCTAATTATAGCGATTGGAGAAGGTTTAGCGGACGCAGTTACAAGCGCAGCAAGTGCTTATCAAAACCAGAATTTCGCATTGATTGGAGCAGTCCCATCATTAGCCTTAGCCAATGTAGCTTCAGCAACGTTTAGTCAGGAGCAGGCCGCATTCCTCGCTGGTTCAATTGCAGCACATGTTGCTTCCACAAGAAGCCGGACTGTTGGAATTCTGGGCTCAGTCGAGGAGGATTCTACTGTTGAGGGTCTGATAGCTGGCTTTGTCCAAGGCTTCTACCACGCAAACTCAACATACGATTTGGATGTAGAGTTGCTACCCATAGACTATGTAGGCTCCTATAATGATTCGAGCATATCTTTCTCAAAGACATACAATATGTTCAACCCATTACTTGGAAATGCGAGTGTTATTTTCGCTCCAGTACGTGCGAGCATCGTCGGAGTTAGAAGTGCTATGGAACAAGCGAACGAGTCTTGGTTTTCAGGGATGACCAATCGTGAGCCTTTTGTGATTGCAGCCGAAGGAAACCAGGATTATCTGGGCAATCCGAACATCCAGATTGCTACTGGTCCATCTTGGATTTTGACGAGCGTAATTCCACGATCCGACCTCGCAGTGAGTCACATCATCAATTCAACACTTTGGTTTGCATTCCCAGGTGGTGTAACAGATTCCTATAATCTCGCCAATCTGGGAGTTAGTCTGTCAGAAATGGAATTTCGATCTTCCGCTTGGGTGACTGCCTTTATGTTGAATGTCACGTCTGACTATCATAACGCGATTGTCAACGGTACGATTATCGTTGATTCAACTCTGCCATGATCCTGAGTCGTTAATTTGGGAGCTTTATGCTCCCACTTTCTATCTTTTTCTACTAACATCCTGAGGTCAATCTTATGACAACTGCTAAGGAAATCATCGATCTTGCAAGACACGGAGAAACTCTCAAGCGCGTCATGAGGTCTGGCTGGTCATTGGCTGGAGTGAATCGCGCTAGGACAGAGTCAGTTGCCGAACATAGTTACGGAACAGCGTTCCTTTCACTCCTGATATCCAAAGAGATGAGGAACGAAGGGACTAGTATTGATCTAGGAAGAGTGGCATCGATAGCCCTATTCCATGACATTCCTGAGGCATTGACATCAGACATACCTCAGACAGAGCTTCAGTTGGGTGGAAACGACCTTTCAGCAGGAAAACGAGAAGCAGAGAAAGAGGCAATCGCAATCATCGCTGGTATTTCCAATGATCTCAAAGATTGGTTGGAGAGGATGTGGGAAGAGCAGCAAGACCAACCTTCCTTAGAGAGTAGAATCGTAGCCTGTGCAGATGTACTGGACATGTTGATCCATGTTCTGGTCTTAGAGGAGTCAGGGGTTTCCCCGGCGATCCTTGATCAGTTCTTCACATCAAGTCACAGAAGACTTGTTCACAACAAGATCAAGATTGTCACAGACATATTCTGGGAATTGTACAACGAACATCTTGAAAATGCCAAGAGAATGGGGATATCACTGATGAAGCTTGATCGTTCATCTTGAGGAAAGGTCTCGTTTCAATCCGGCGGCTAATGAACGTGCAGCCCTGATTGGTTCAGGAACCCTTCCATCTAGGGTGAAGTTGTCAACTAGCCTCTTTGCACGTGAGAGACCGATTCCAGCCACGTTCAGGAAGAGAGAATGACCTGTCGATAATTGAACCTCTACCCTCTCCCCAGATGATTTGAGCAGCTCAATGCGTTTCTCCCAATCATCGGGAAAATACTCTATCAGGTACTTTTCAATCCCTTCAGATGGATTATAGGACACACTGATGACTGGTGTATTGGTTTCATCATTGAGGGCCACTATATCGACAATATTGAACCACGAGATTGCATGACCACCTAGCATCCACACACGGATGTCCTCGCGATTAAGATTCTCATATAATGATAATAGCTTGGCGGTGGCATCTAATCCCCCAACGGTTGGAAAACATACTCCAAAACCATCCAATCTCAAATCCCCTCGCATGATGACTCCAGCCAACACACTCTCCGAATCTGTCTTTTCAAAGCTCTCAGCTACTCCTAGAACTCTAACACCCTTCTTCCATCCAAGTGTAGAATCACTGTTCGTTCCAGACCCTAGTTTGTGAACCAATCAACCAACCATCCATCGCGATTTTCCACAGAATTAGAGATAGACCACCTCACCTATCAATATGTTGCAATCGCGCTCAAGCCTTAACCCAGCAACCAAGATTTATTAATGCGCAAATCCAAATCTCCTCAGTCCTAATAGAGTGAGAGAAAGGAGTGGTTACCATAGTGTTTGATCCTAGCTTCGAAGAATTGCAAGTGAAGCTAAGAGGAATTATGGAAGAGGCTACATCACTCGCTGCTGGTGTCCGAGCATGGATGCTTCTGTCAAAGGAAGGCCTCCCAATAGCCTCAGCAGTACCTCAGGGCCTTGAAGAGGCTGAGATTGCAGCGATGGCTGCGTCGATCCTTGGTGTTGCAGATCTTGCAGCAGAGAGAATGGACCAAGGCACTCTAGAAGAGATTCTCATGACAAATGAGAAGGGACTGATGATAATGAAGAGTGCTGGAGAAAAAGCCATTCTTGTCTTGGCAGCCAGCAAGGGAATAAAGACGGGGCTCCTAGTATATGCAGCAAACACAGCTGTAGAGAAGATTGCACCCTTACTCTAATTGTTCAGAATGTGCAAAAGCCAGTACACGCACTGGAGAACAATCTTGAAGTTTTGGTCAGACCTGTACATGTTGTTCAATGCCCAGTTGTCTATGAAGAAATTGCTCCCTGTGGCAATGAGTCGACCTCCATTGCTGTTTTCGGACGCCACAAGGACAGTCTTGTTCACTGGATAGAGTGTACCATTTTCAAACTGGTCCATGATTTCTACCCATGCGAGCTCATATGCATCTCCTGTGTAGTTGAGTGAGCATCCGTTGTAGTCAAAGGAGTCGACCATTCGTGTTACAACATGATCAACCATTTTGGTGACTAACTGAGTTGACGGATTACCATTTATGACAATCTGTATCACTGGAAGAGTATCATTGTTGAGTGTAAGATTGAATGCCGCGAACAGGTCATTTACAGCATTATGATCGATACTATTGTTAGAGAGAGCTGTGAAGAAAAGACTCCCTCCCTGATCGTAATAGCTTTCATAGATAGCTATCTCCTCCTCGTCATAGTCGAAAATGCTTTTCTTGAGAAAGCTGATGCCGTCGTGATTGACAAGATGACCCCAAGCACATGGGTCTAGTAAAAAGATGGCATCATACTTTGAAAAGATGTCCAATGTTATATTTTCAGTGTATCTCAATTCATCAACTGCGATTCCGAATTTGGTCAGTGTATGGTATAGCTCACGGAATTGGCCAAATGAGGAATCTATGGCCCAGGGTGTGTGGCTGATATCGAAAGCGACTGTTTTGTGCGGTGCTCGAGCATCAAACTCCATCCTCAGATACATTGACAGATATCCATTTGCATGTATTGACACGGAGGCTTCCAGATCCTCTAGTGTAGCATTTGAGATTACTTCCAATCTGATAATGAAAGAACCGGACTGATTGACAGACACCTGGGGTGGTCCATGAATCCACTCACTATTTCTACCTCTGAAAACAAGGCTAAAGGTCACATTTGAGCTGGCATAGATAGAAACCGGAATCTCTGTTGTATGGTTGACAAAGATGCGCTCAAATGAGAATGGACTCTCTGTAGGAGTTATTGCAGCCAACAGAGGGAGGCCATGTGGTTTTTGAACACTGTCAATGTAGAGCAACGCTGTTGCGAGATTGAAGAGTCCAGCACCCACTTGCCATTCTTCATATGGAAGCGGTGAAGCACTAATCATGATTGCCGCCTTAATCATACCAGGCGTCCAGCTCCAATCATTACTGAGACAATGAGATATGATTCGAGTAACTCCAGCAGTTACAACAGGAGCAGCGAAGCTTGTTCCAAATACAGTTCGCCCATTGTCACTATAATATCCCCTCGCAGCAATCTCAGGTTTCATTACTCGGTTTCTTAGCGGACCTATAGATGAGAATGAATACAGATAGTTTCCTTCATCTAATGCAGCAACAGCAATAACTTCAGGATATATTGCAGGAGAATCTATCGAGCTTCCTGCGATACCATCTTGACCCCCGTTGCCTGCAGCAGCGACGATAGATACTCCCCGTTCGAACGCCCATCGGATAGTCTGATCGATGTAATCATCCACTAGAGGAGCTAGCCCAAGACTGAGATTGATCACACTACAATTCTCTTCAAGAACAGCCCATCGTATTGCTTCAGTAATTGCGAGTGGTGTTGCGTCATCATTCTCCGAAACGACCTTGGCGTTGACGATTGCCGCATCAGGAGCTTCACGGGCGATTATCTTTGTCACATATGTCCCATGAGGCGTGTTTCCAGGACTGCTATCACTAGTTGAGTTGTCATCAGTATCATAGCCATAGGTCGAATTAACGAAACTTCTGGCTGCAACTACTCGAGTTTCCAGTTCCTGATCAATATTGATACCAGAATCAATCACTGCCACACGAATCTCAAGATCAGGGGCAGAGAAGAAGCGTGGAAGTGAGTATACTCCAACAATTGAACCTATTATGATGACTGTGGAAATGAGGAGAACTGTCCCACGACGTCTAGAAGGTTCTTCATCCACAGTCATATATTCTCAACCCGGGGTGTTCTTCATGATTGCAGACCTGATAAAATGTGTTGGATGCAGCAATCCGATACATGATTCAATCCAAATGCTTAATTCCATTCTAAAAATCATAAATCTGAGGTTTTCTTAGTTGGTAATGGATGACCCAGATGCGTTTGAACTCGAGGAAACTGATAGTATCGGTATCTTTGAACCAGGAACTACGATTGAGAGAGATATGGAACAGGGCCGTATAATGGGAGTTATTGTTTACACTGGCCTTGGAATGATATTGCTCGTAGCTATCACATTCATCATGATGATACCCATGTTGATGATTCCGGGTCTGATCGACATCAATTACATCACAATGGAAATCTATATCGATCCATTGGCTCTTCTGCTTTTGACAGTGGCTGAAATTGCGTTTGTAATTCCGCCAGTCTATTACGTAAGGAAGAATGGTCTACCAATAGCATCCATTGGCATCAAGAATATGCTCTCTGGAAAAGACATTGCTCTCGGATTTCTATTCGGTATGTTGATGCTAGGGTCAAACATGGCAATCAGTTGGTTGATTCAAGAAGCAACAGGACCAATGACTGGAGAGGACCTCTTAGTGGCAAGAAATCCCATCGAGCTGGTGCTCTGGATCATAGTGATGTTCGTACTTGTTGGTTTCACGGAGGAAGTCTTATTCCGCGGATTCCTGCAGCGCCGGATGGACATCTACTTCAGAGGTCGGGGAAGTTCCCATTACAAACTGATGTCCCTCATCATAACGAGTTTCATCTTTGCAGCCATTCATCTGGATATGATCGGTCTTCCAGCAAGGTTTGTCCTCGGTATGTTCTTGGGAGACCTTGCCCAAAGAAGGCAATACAACATTGTCGGACCATCTGTGGCTCATGGATTCAACAATGCTGCCGTTGTTCTGTTGGCTTCGTTAGGATTCTAAAACCAGGTGAGGGATCCGATTGCTGAGATCCCTCATAGACTTGTACGATGATGAAAGCGAAATATAGCGAATTTCAAGCCTCGTACTTGAAAGCCACCTTGATGTTAGCTCGGAAAGCGACAATCTTGTTGCCCTCGACCTTACAGGTGAAGTGATCAACATCGATTCCTACAATTCCGCGGACAGACTTCGCTGCAACTGCCAGTGCATTCTTGCAGGCTTCCTCCCAGCTACTAGGCGACTCTCCAATTAGTTCGATTACTTTTACAACACTCATAGATTATCAGACCTCCAAGTGAACTGCATCCACTCGAATCCTTAAGGATGTTCCTTCATGCAAGTGTCTTCTTACGAGCGAAAATCAGCCATGCAATGAACATGAATATCAGCGACATCACAACTATGATGTATATTGAATCTGCAAACTCGAGAATGTCAACACCCTTGAACGCAGTGTCAGTCATCATCACTCGTCCAAGATTGAGCGGGAAGTAATCATCCACTAGCCCAACATCAATGAATCCTGTTCCAACTATAACCGAGCCAAATAGGAGAAAGAGGAATGACTGATTGGCTTGAAGTCGTGTTGTTACTACGGTTGAAATCAAAACTCCGAGTGAGGCTCCTGAGAATGACATAAGCGCCAGTACAAAGTTGAGGATGTGATATGCGCCCCATGCGTCGATATTGAATAACAGTTGCCAGAGTATGAGAAGGAATTGCGTTTGAAGCATTCCCACAACGAAATATGCGCAGACTTTTGCTATGACAGCCTCCATCTTTGTTGCAGGAGTCAAAAGCATCCGATTTAGTGGCACGTCACCAACGATTGCTTGAGCTGCAGTAGCAGCAACTGCAATGAACACAGCGAAGACAATCATGAAGACCCCAAAGGTGGCTTCAAAACCACCACCACCAGGAGGTTGAAACTCAGCGAATCTTTGTGTGGAGATTTCTCGCTGAGACCAGCCATGATCGGTTCTAAACTCAGCCACAACCTCTGAGACCGTGCCAGCGATTTCCATCTGTGCAGTGAGGTCAGTACTACTAATGTGGACATCAATGAAAGCAGGAATATCTCCAGTGATATTCCCCTCAAACCCGTATGGAATAACGATGTACGCGCTTACTCGGTCAAAATACAGGGCATCAAGAGCATCCACCTCGTCCTCGAAGATAGTTACAATCAAGTCCATGCTGTTAGACATGTACCATGTGAAGTTCTCAGAGAGGTCTTGGCTTGGAAATGTGTTTGTGGGGTCTTGGTCAACCACACCAACTCGCCATGCGTCCGGACTCTTTCCAGTTTCAGGAATGACAGTGATTGGGCTTGGATTGGTGGCAATGTACATCGTAGCCATTATCATGGTTGGAAGTATGAAAATCAATAGGAGGGCGAACTTGTCGTTTTGAATTAGTCTCAGTTCTTTGATGAACATAGACCTAATCCGCCAGACCTTTGTGTTCTTTTTCTTTCCCACCTTAGACAATGGTCAATCACCCAGATTCTCAGTCCCAATTTTCAACTAGAGCCCTTTTATGACTTTTCCGAGCTGTTAAGCAAGCCCAAGACTTCAGCACTCATGAGCAAGTATAGTACTTTTGTACCAGCATTTCCCCAATCAGCAGATTTCTCCTGTACTTCTTTAGCTGTCATTCGTTTATCGTCATTGTAGATCCTACCTAAGATTTTCTGAATAACTAGATCATCATAAGCGAAGACAGAGAAATCACCAAGCCCAGCTAAGGAAAGTACCTTTACAGTCCATTCACCAATCCCTCGTATAGGTCTGAGCCGTTCAACAACTCGTTCATACGATGATCCCACAAGAGAATCAAGCTCGAGACTGCCATCTGCAACGAGAGATGCGACGCCATGGATATACTCACTTTTGTATCCAAAGCCGTATTCCTTGAGTCCCTTTGATCCCTTTCCTGTTATGGTTTTGGCATCAGGAAAGCTGTACCACAGTTGTCCTTGGTGAGATATGGGTTTGGTCAGTCCGATGACCATTCGTTTTGTGAAGATGTTAGCGGCCCTGTAAGAAATCTGTTGCTGAATTATTGTCTTCATCAACGCCTCAAACGGAGTGGGAGACATATAGGGTCTGACCCCAACGACACCAGGAACTAGATGAGATATTGCATCATCATTAGCCATATGATTCAATGCTTCATCAAAGCTGATGTCAAGACCTAGTGTTCGATTGACCAATGCTCTGAGATATTTTCGCGAAATGCTGGTTTCAGAGTGATTGATCTGAAGGTCAGCACCCGGATTTGTTTGTTGGATGAGCAGGACTAGCCTCTCGTCGTTGATCAAATGAGCACGTCCAAAGTATCGGTCCCCAGTCTGTTCAGGAACCGGTTGAATGTCTGGATATATCCATGAGTGGATTGATGATAGTAGGTCATACCCTGACGGGACTCTGACTCGAAACGCCATAGGTACTCCTGCTCACTACACAACACCACTGTTATAACCGCAGCGAAATGATTGCAGAGCGAGGTTTCCTGATGAATAATGCACCTACCAGACAGGGCTCATTGACCGAGAGATTCATTCTCCTTGTCCTCGTAGCCTTGCTACTGAATGTTGGTCTATTCTTCGTTCTTGTACTCATTGCTCCGCTTGTTTCAGGTCTTGTGGTAGGGTATTTTCTTGAAGAGTATAAGAAGGGAACACTGGCGGGATTCATAGGAGCTATCCTTAGCTACTCAGTAATTATGCTGTTTACCGAGTACCTGACAGGTTTTACTACCGATCCGTTTGTGATACTCCAAGCAATTCTCATTATGGGAGCCATTGGAGCATTTGGTGGTCTGCTGGGATCATTTGTGCGTCCTAAGCGAAAATGATTAGGTGTCAACTCTAATTCTTCCAGGTGTAAAGTCTGCATCAGGACCGATGGTTGAGCTTCTCAATGGATTGCCAAAGAGGACCCATTCGGATACAGAAACTGCATGATCCAACGTGAATGTGGTAGTTTCTCCTTTTCGAACACTTTCAAGCTCTGCCCGAACTTTGGTATCAAGATTTTCTGTCATAGCTCTGTCCACAGCAATCTTGACCTCACCGATGAGCTCATGAGAGTCGAGCTCATCCAGAAAGCCAAACTTCCAGCCATCACAATACGGGCACATCTTCCAATCGTCAAAGGGTTCGATGTTGTTCATTGTGTCCAGAGTTGCCCCAACATAGCAAGCTCCTTGGTTGAGAAATGCCTTCAAGAGAGGTCCTTCTTGGGCTGTACTGCAGGCTTCCGAGTAGATCACTGGATATCCCTCGAACTTGATAGTTTCAGCCTGTTCGTAACTGAGAATGACAGAATTGTGAGTTGCCCAACGATCAGGGGTGCCATGAATTCTCGAAGTGAAGACTCCGTCAGAGAACTGTAGTATGAATTCACTCATGGAAAGAAGTTTGCACTCCTCTTCAGTAAAACGGTCTAAGACCTCTACATCAAATCCCAAGGCAACAAGACTGTTTACATGAATGTCTGACCGTTTAGGCTGACTATCGAACACAACAGCAATGTTGCTGTCAACGATGAATGGATCCATGTGATACAAGACAGTCTTGGGAGGTCCGAAGATTCGACCGATGGGAACTTCAGGAAGAGCGTCTCCATCTAGATCTTGAAGAAACCAATCAGTGAAGGCATAGGCATCTTGGTAGGCAATCTGTGTGGCAGGCAGCTCTTTGTTTGACCCAATCAGAAGAACACCTCTGTGATAGGATGGGTCATAATTGTCCTGGAGTGTCTTGTGAGTAAGCACCCAGGACTTGCCCTTCTCAGCCACAAAATCACAACCTAATCCTTTTGCTTTGGCCTTGTATTTGGAGAGATTTTCATTTCCAACCTTTCCAGCCACAACGAGCATGTGCTTCAGGACATCACGATTCATGCGAGCCACATCGAACTGCAGGTCTTCTTCTGATCGCGGTGTTCTGAGCCGTTTCTTGATCTCATTGATGCTACCCAGAGCGCCTTTCCTGATGATGTTCATGGCAGTTTTGATTGAAACACAACTGATAATTACTGTTCCTAGTGTAGCCGCCTGAAACAACAGAAGGATACAGGGACAACATGACCTCAGATATCAGAATCATATCGCTCGATTTGGATGGAGTTATTTTTGACGGAGAGAGTGCATCCTTTGTCATCGGGCAACAGCTGGGTCTTGCAGAGAAGTATATGGCGCTGTTTCAAAAGATGCAACAAGAAACAATGACCTTTGAGGAATTGGTAAAGGAAGGCGCAATGATATGGCATGGTATTCCTGTGGATGGGAGGTATGACAGCCTCGTCGAGTCACTTCCACTCATGACCGGAACAGAGGAAGCTGTACTCACTCTGAAAGACTGGGGATATACTGTTGGCTGCATTTCAAGCGGAGTGAGCCAGTTCTTCACGGCACCGTTGGTCCGAAGACTGCATCTCGATTTCGCATACTCAAATGTACTTGGTTCGAAGGATGGAGTACATGACGGGACAGTCACCTATTTCATGGACAGTCCTCAGAAAGCTGAAACCATTCTGAGACATGTTGATGAGAAGGGACTTTCACGGAAGAGCATTGCCAGTGTGGGGAATGGAATGAATGACATTGAATTGTTCAGGGTCTCAGCATTCAGTATTGCCTTCAATCCAGTCCATGAACTGGTGACTGAGGCAGCGACTGTCAAAGTCGAATCCAATGACCTACGGTCAATCTTGCCATACTTTGAGAGAACCTAATTCAGTATCTTGTTGAACGCATTCTTGATGTGTTCTTTTTCTTCATCAGTAAGGCTTGGATGAACAGGGATATCGAAGTGTCGCAGCCCTACATCCTCCGAAACTGGTAAAGTCAATGCAGAGTAGTCTGGATAGTCAACGAACTCAGCCCAACGCCAGTCCTGTATCTTGAGATATGTATCCTGCTTGTGACAGGGCAGAGCATAGACTGCTCTAGAACCAACACCTTCATCTCTCAGGGCTTTGACCATCCCGTCTCTGTCATATCTGTCAGAGTAAAGCCGAGGAGCATATAGATGATAGCCAGACTTGAAGCCAGGTTCTTGCAGCTGTGGTCTGATTGAGTCAAACTCTGCAAAGAAGTCATTGAACTCCTGACCGTTCTTCTGCCTTTTCTTCACGAGCTCAGGAAGCCGCTTAGTCTGAACCACACCAATTGCAGAAACAATATCCATCATGCGATTGTTATAGCCAACCCGGAAATGGCTGTAGCCACCCTGCTTTCCTCTGCCATGGTTCTTGATCATGAGCATCTTGTCATAGAGCTCCTCGTTGTTAGTTGTAATCATTCCGCCCTCACCGGTCATGAGGTTCTTGGTCGCATAGAATGAGAAGGTTGCTGCATCCCCGAAAGAACCAGCCATCTTTCCGTCAATCTCTCCGCCGTGTGCTTGGCAGGCATCCTCTAGAACCATCAGATCATGAGACTCAGCAATCTCAAGGATGGACTTCATATCAGCCGGAAGTCCAAAGATGTGAACAGGCATTATAGCACGTGTCTTCTCAGTGATTGCGTCCTCTATGAGTTCAGGATCGATGTTATAGGTGTCCGGATTGATATCGACGAAGATTGGAATTGCTCCCACCATCGCTATTGAATTGGCTGAAGCAATGAATGTGAATGGTGAGGTTATCACCTCATCGCCAGGCTGGATGTCCATCGCCTCCAGTGCTGTGCTCAGAGCAGTTGTCCCATTTGAGGTGACGGTTGCATATTTGGTTCCGATGTACTCAGAGAAGAGTTTCTCAAACTCTCGTGAGACCTTTCCCTCTGCTAGCATTCCAGACTCGAGGACTTTGGCAACAGCTTCCTTTTCCTCATCACCGATTATTGGCTTTGCGAACGGAATCATCGTAAGTCACAAGAATGAATGGCACCCATCCCAGATAAAACGCTTTGGCAACGTGAAAGATTGTACTGTTCATTCTACGGTAGATTCAGATGACGCTTCAAGCTCTTGTTCTGCTTCCTTGTAGAAGGAAGACCTACGACGATTCTCGATGATTCCAACAATTCCCACTGACGCACTCATCGATGCAAGAGCTACGAGCATGTATAGGAGGTTTGCCAAGTAGAAGATGATTGCTAGTGCCAGTCCACTCATGAACCCGGTTGATGCTCTGACGAAGTTCGTTGTCTTCCGAGGTGTCAATCTCTGACTCATCCAATCAACAATGGTTGTATATCCCATAGCCACAGAGAGAAAGAACCAGAACCAATCAGGTTGCAGTTGAATTCGGAACATAAAGAGAAATATTAGGCCAAGTCCTAGTCCGCCATAGATCCCAGAACATCTCCCACAGAAATAGAGAGACCTCCCAAGGACTGTCACACGAAGACAATGTCCATACATTGACGGAGGATGATGAGAAAGGAGCATATGTAGTCCTTCAGAATAGTCACTAGTACTTGGCATGTCTTCAATGGTCAGCTCGTCATAGTGTCGTTGTCGAACTTCGTCTCCAGTCAATGTGAGCACTTGTCGGTAGTCAAAGTAGCGTCTTAAAACCTCTCGCATCGGGTAGTGCCAGTACAATATTAAATTGAAGAATGACAAAGATTTAGCTTTTCTTAAAGTGCCTTCATCATGGGAGAAAACACCTCTTGGCTCAATTTCCTGTTGGTGTCCATACTATAATCCAGAGTGCTTCTAGGACATTAGAACGAAATGCATGATGGAACATAACGACAACGCGACAATTTAATAATAGGTTCAATAATATTGACCTAACTTTAACTATTTCACGTCTGGATGGAAAAGAAATGGAGAAACTGCTACTTATTGATATGGACAAATGCACAGCCTGCAAGCAGTGCTCCCTTGCGTGTTCACTGATAAAGGAAGATTTGTTCGACCCTCAGAGAGGAAGGATAAAGATTCTGAAGAAAGAGGACATTGCACTCGGAGTTCAGCTTGTGTGTGAGCAATGTGAGTCACACCCGTGTGTTGCTTCGTGTCCGAACGGAGCGTTGTCTAGAGATGAGAAAACTGGAATAATCACAGTTGACGAGAAACTCTGCACATCAAAGGGGGCTTGCGTTGATGCGTGCATCTACCACTCAATCAGACTCCACCCTGAAACTAAGAAGCCAATGTTTTGTGACCTGTGTGGTGGAGACCCCTACTGTGTGAAGCACTGTGTGCCGGGCGCGATTCAGTGGGTAGACAAAACTGATGACATGGTCAAGACGAAGAAGAAACTGCGTTCTGCAAGAATGACTATGTACAAAGAGATGAAGAAGGAGGCTGCATGAATGTACGGACATCAAGGTAAGATACTACATGTTGATCTGAGCAAAGGGAAGAGTTGGACTGAGCCAATTCCCGAGGAATGGAGAAAATTGTTTGTTGGCTCTAGAGGTATCAATGCCAAACTCCTGTGGGATTACTGTAAAGATCCAGACATAACATGGGATGATCCCAGAAACATCATCATCTATGCCCCAGGAGCAGTGACCGGTACCACAGCACCCTGTTCGGGAAGGACCTCGGTCACAACTGTTGGATGTACGACAGGACTCTACCTAAAGAGCAACACTGGTGGACACTGGGGAGCTGAGCTCAAGTATGCTGGTTACGATCACCTCGTTGTCCACGGGGAGTCGAAAGAACCAGTGTACATCAACATTGTAGATGACAAGGTTGAGATTCTAAGTGCGAAGGACCTTTGGGGCAAAGACATCATTGACACTGACAGACTCCTGAAGGAGAAACACGGAGAGGACTCCAGAGGACTATACATTGGACCCGCTGGTGAAAATCTTGTGAGGGCTTCTTCCATCATGTGTTCTTTGTACCACGCTGCGGGTAGAGGTGGCGGCGCAGCCGTCATGGGCAAGAAGAAACTGAAAGCTGTCAATGTAAGGGGAACAAAACCCGTCCGAGTAAAGGACCCGAAGAAGTTCGCAGAAATCGCTGAGGAGATGAGAGAGAACCTGAGGGTTGATAGTGGGGCACAGGGCCTACACGAGTTTGGCACCGCAGGTTCAATCGCTGCAGTTAATGAGATGCATGCATTCCCAGGCAAGAACTGGCAGACTGGATACACTGACAATGTGTACCCAATCACCGGTCAAGCCCTGAATGAGCTCGGTTACTTGAAGAGAAGAGTGGCGTGCTTTGGATGCACCATCGGATGCCATCGCTACTCAGAGATAGAAAAGGGACCAAACAAGGGGATTGCCAGTGGAGGTCCAGAGTATGAGACCTTCGGAGCTCTCGGTAATGGTCCAGGCATAATCGATACAGAGGGTGTGTTAATCCTCAATGAGATATGTAACCGACTTGGACTTGACACTATCACAGCAGGGACTGTTAGTCAATGGGCAATCGAGAGTTATCTCAGAGGTGCTCTCACGAAGGAGGACACTGATGGTCTTGAGCTTGATTGGGGCAAGCTGGATGAGGTGAAGAAGACAGTAGAGAAGATCGCATACCGGGATGGTAAGCTGGGTGATCTCCTAGGCGATGGACTAAAGATTGCCACGGACAAGATCGGGAAGGACTCTTACAAGTGGGCCATCATGAACAAAAAGGGACTTGAGCAGTCCAACGTAGAGACCAGATCTGCGAAGGCCTATGCTCTAGCGTTTGCTGTCAATCCGAGAGGCAATGACCATCTCATGACAGAGACCTTCGCTGAGTTCGGATCCAGTCCTGAAGCGGTTGAACTGATCGAGAAGCTCACGGGTGACAAGAAGTGGGCATCCTCTCACTTCACTGAGTTCAGAGCAGAAATAGTTCGCTGGCACGAAGATTGTTATGAGATAACCGAAGCGTTGGGCTTCTGTGTGTTCACCTCGACGGCAGCCTTTGGCATCAACCCTGACAACATGGCTAGAATGTATGGCGCAGCCACAGGGATAGAGATGTCAGAGGAAGAGATGATGCTCACAGGACGACGAGTGTGCACACTGGAGAAAGCATTCAACGTCACCAGAGGGGCGACTCGTGAACATGATGACCTCCCCTGGAGACTCATGAATGAGGGAGCTGATTCAGGTCCTCTCAAGGGTGAGATGAACTCCCGAGAAGAGCTTGACAACGCTCTGGACCAGTACTACACTCTGCATGAGTGGGACTTGAAGACCAGTTGGCCATACAGGAAGACCCTGGAGAAGCTAGGCCTCAAGGAAGTTGCAGACCACCTAGAAAAGCATGGTCTGCTACCAAAGGAGTAGAGGGGACACTCCCCTCTTCTTTTCTTTTTATTATGGTGATTTACAATGAAAGGTTTCAAGGAACTAGGAGTTGCGATGACAGGAGTATTTCCTGTCAGCGAGGCAGTCGAGCTAGCGAAAGTTGCTGAGGCTTCAAAACTGGGTTCTGCCTGGTTTGCTGAGGACTACTTCTTCAGGGGTGGAATACCGTACATGGCTGCAGCAGCCATGGCTACAGAGAATCTCAGGATTGGACTAGGAGTCGTTAATCCTTATTCTCGCCATCCAGCACTCATCGCAATGGAGTTCGCAACGCTCGATGAGATGTCCAACATGAGGACTGTGTTTGGTCTTGGTTCAGGAGTACCGTTCTGGATGGACCAGATGGGTATCTATGACAAGAAGCCACTCTCCAGAACTCGAGCATGTGTCGATCTTGTAAGGAAGATCATGACTGGAGAAAACATCAATCATGAAGATAAGTTCTTCACAGCGAAGGACATCAAACTCGTATTCAAACCTGTCAGAAAGAGTGCACCCATCTACCTTGCATTCGAAGGCCCAAAGGGTCTCGCTCTCTCCGGAGAGATAGGAGATGGTGTGATTCTCTCAATATTCTGTACACCAGCCTATGTCAAGTTCGCATGGGACAGAGTTGCCGAAGGAGCTAAGAAAGTAGGCAAGGCATTGGATGACTTTGAGATGGTCGCATACATGCCAATGGTCATTGATGATGATCTAGACAAGGCAATTAATGTTGCACGCGAATTCTCAAAGCTCTATT
>Ga0209536_100006560_pt1 | contig 17747 bp, 8 predicted proteins | sample DeeMarSeWOR28_12_FD_187461 | JGI IMG/M metagenome (GOLD analysis project Ga0209536, IMG submission 187461) | Marine sediment microbial communities from White Oak River estuary, North Carolina - WOR-2-8_12 (SPAdes) (version 2) | ecosystem: Environmental > Aquatic > Marine > Intertidal zone >... | reverse complement strand
AGCACAAGAAAATCAATTTTATCCGCTACCAAGTGCAATTTCTTAATGTGCTTCTTTAATCTTTGATAACTTGACCGGACTCCGGTATCTATCAATACATTTCCCAGAGCAGTGGAAATAAAATATGCATTAGCACGACCACTAAGCACCTGGAAAATTTCATTTCGGTTGATTGTTTTCCACATCTTCATGATATTTCTCTTTAGTTATTCATGACAACCACTATTCCCCCACCTGCATAACATGAGGATTTTAAAATGAGTTCCTATAAAACCAGGTATTAGTTTTCAACACGAATCCAAGTTTATTTACAGTCCAGATTGCTATGTAAAAACCTATTTTAATTGGTAAAAGTGAGGGTATTCTGCGAAATTTAAAACACAAAATAAATATCCTATAATGAAATCAGTATCATTTTTTTTACTCCTCCTACTTACCTTGATCCATACCACCTGCCATCAGCAAACTGTCGACCAGTTACTGGAGGAATTTCAAAATCCTCCCTCTTTTACAAAACCATGGGTGTACTGGTACTGGATCGATGAAAATATTTCGAAAGAAGGGATCACTAACGATCTGGAGGCTATGGCCCGAGTGGGTATTGGGAAGGTATTGATTGGTCATGTTTCGCCTGGCAATAAGCGGGGAAGTGTACCAATGTTGAGTGAATCATGGTGGGAAATGGTGGAGCATGCGGTGGCAGAAGGCGGAAGAGTCGGAGTGGATATAGGCTTTTTCAACGGCCCAGGCTGGAGCCAGTCAGGTGGACCCTGGATAGACCAGGATCATGCCATGCATTATGTAGTGAACAAAGAAATTGAAATCAACGGCCCGACACTATTCCGGGATATTTTTACGGTCAATGACAGCCTGTTTAAACCGATCGCATTACTCGCATTCCCCAAACCAAAAACTCCAAATGACCTGGCTGATTTTGGTCAGATAGGGGTCACTTCAAAGCCTGAAATTTCCAGCGTTGACAAATTATTTGACCAGGATTCATCGACAACTTTTTTATTTCCTGAAAACCTCCCAGGAAATGAGTTAACTATCGATGTCCGGTTGGCACAAAAAGTATCTGTGCAAAGTGTACAAATCGATTTCCTGCTGGTTCCGTTCCGTGCAGATATTGTTCTTCAATCCATTATCGATGGACAATCAGGCTCAGTCCGCCAATTCACACTTGATCGCCGAAATATCAATTTTGAAATCGGCCCGATGCGATTTCAGCCAGCAACATTTTCTCTGCCCATAACATCATCGGATCATTTCCAGATAATCTTTAAAAATATGACTAAAAATCCTGGGGCTGGGCTGAAAGAAATTAACCTAAATCCAACTCAGGCAATCGACCAGGTGATCGAAAAACAATTAGGTAAAATGTATTCTGACCCTCTGCCTCCCTGGGATGCCTATGTATGGGAAAATGAACATACTAATAGCAATGAGGGTATCGATCCGGAACAGGTGGTTGACCTAACCAATAATCTGGATTCAACAGGTAGATTGGAATGGGAAATCCCTGAAGGAAAATGGATCCTGTCATTGTCCGGTATGGTACCTACTGGAGCAAAGAACGCCCCTGCTCCTCCGGATGCTACCGGGTATGAATGTGATAAATTTTCTGCAGAGGCAGTTGAACTGCATTTTAATGCATTTGTTGGCAAATTCCTCCAACAGGTTCCTCCGGAAAAACGGATTGCTCTAAAGACCGTCGTGATCGACAGCTATGAGGTTGGACCGCAAAACTGGACGGCTGATTTCCCGGAAATCTTTATGGAAAAATATGGCTACGATCCAATCCCATGGCTACCCGTTTTCAGCGGTCGTATCGTCAAAAACGCTGATCTTTCCAACCGATTTTTATGGGATGTGCGCAGATTGACTTCCGACTTGATTGCCAATACCTATGTAAAGCGGTTGAGGGAATTGTCCAATGAACAAGGTCTGGAACTGTGGTTGGAAAATTATGGGCACTGGGGATTCCCGGGAGAATTCCTGCAATATGGCGGGCAAGCTGACCAGATATCGGGTGAATTCTGGTTTGAAAATCCCTACTGGGACCTCGGGCCATTAGAATGCCGGGCAGCCAGCTCGGCGGCGCACACCTATGGGAAAACACAGGTCTTTGCCGAGGCCTTCACTGCAGGATTTAATTTCCTGCAATACCCGGCGATCATGAAACCGCGGGGCGACCGGATGTTTTGTGAGGGGATCAATCAGTTGGTGCATCATGTGTACATTCACCAACCCTGTGAAGATCTTAAGCCTGGTGTGACCACCTGGTTTGGGATGAGCTATAACCGGAACAATATCTGGTTTGAACAAAGCAAGGCCTGGAATGATTACCTCCAGCGCTGCCATTACCTGCTCCAACAGGGATTGCCGGTCAGTGATGTCTGCTACTTTATCGGTGAAGACGCGCCAAAAATGACCGGGATATTGGAACCCGAATTACCCAAAGGTTATGACTATGACTTTATGAATGCTGAGGTGATTATGAACCGGCTTTCGGTTAAAGAGGGCCAGCTCATACTTCCCGACGGAAAATCCTATCAACTGATGGTTTTGCCTCCTTTAAAAACCATGCGGCCCAAATTACTGCAAAAGATCAGGGAACTATTGGATGCAGGAGCAAACATTTATGGATCGCCTCGCACCCATTCTCCCAGCCTGGCTAATTATCCCGAAGCAGATAACCAGGTAAAATCCATATCCGATGAAATTTGGGGGACACCTGATGAACATGCAATTATTCAAAAAACCATTGGAAAAGGAAAGTTATTCCATGGCATCCCCCTGAAGGAAGTATTTGATCAAATTAGCCTGCCACCGGATGTAATGTGCGAAGACACGACGATCAGGTGGACCCATCGAAGCATGAATGACACGGAAATATATTTTCTTTCCAACCAGGAGCATGTTCCCAAATCGATCGATATCTCCTTCCGGACATCCGGCAAAGTCCCGGAACTCTGGTACCCGGATAATGGTACGATGGAAAAATTGGCATTATTTGATATTTCAGAAGAGCGGACAAACCTTCGCATTCAAATGGCACCATACTCATCCATGTTTGTTATTTTCAGAGAGCCGGTGACGAAAAAGTATGTCACTTCCATCTCAGAAAATGGTCATGCAATCAATACAGTGAATTTAAGAGATGAAACGCCAAAACTACGCTATTCTCCTGACGGCTCTATCCTGCTTCAATCAGGAATGGAAGCAAATTATACGGTTACTCTAAATGATGGCGGCAAAAAAGAAACTGCCATCATGGATATCCCTGGGCCAACAACCATTGATGGTCCCTGGGAAGTCATTTTTACAGATCCATGGAACGGCGTGACAGACACAACTTTCAATGAGCTCATTTCGTGGACAGACATTCCAAACATAGGTTTCAAATACTTTTCAGGAACAGCCAGGTACATAAATACGTTCGAACTTCCTGAAAGTTATATGCAATCCGGACAGCATATCCAGCTTGATTTGGGTAAGGTACACATGATGGCCGAAGTGATCCTGAACGGGTATAACCTGGGCATCTTATGGATGAAGCCCTGGGTCGCAGATATTACAGGAGTCGTCAAATCCGGGGAAAATAAACTGGAGATCCTTATAACCAATACCTGGTGGAACCGGCTGGTAGGTGATGAGGTTTATCCTCACGGGTTTCCTGGAAACTCGATGGACAAACCGAGTTCATTCACGACGACCAAAGCCTGGAATGACAAAAGCGGGCTATTGTCGTCCGGGCTACTTGGCCCGGTAAGGATCATGGTGGAGAAGGAGATGGTTTTGTGAGAAGTATCGGGTAATTTTACTTTAGCTGAAATTTATTCGTGCCAAAAAAAGGCAATTTTATTGCCCCTATTCGATAAAGCCTTTTTTAAACTTTCCAATGTGCATCTGAAGGCGATAAAACATTGGGTGGACCTTGCAGATTAGAGAGGTTATAATCCAGCAAAATCCCAGAACGGGACAATTTTTAGTGAACCTGTTATAACCCTATGGATGCTGAACAATGTTAGCAGAATATTATTTTGGTAGAATAACTACATCGACTTTTTCACTATCACTATTCTCATAATCAGACTTCGGAGTGAAAGCTGAAACAAGTAGTGTTACTTTTTAGAAATTCATTTTTATGGAATTCTAAAAATGAATCTATTGGAATCTTGGGCAATTTAAAAGTCTATTGCAAAACCACAGAGAGTAAAGGATATCGCTCTTATTTAGGATCATAGGCATCAATATTCAGTTCATATTCATCACCAACTCTAAATATTATATCTTACTTAAATAATGATCGGCAAAATGAAACAGGTCATTTCTTTATACCGGTCAGGTATGTCCTACGGGAAATTCACCGTACGTTTAGTGGAGGCTTAATTCCTTAAACTACGCGAGCATCAGCTGGCAATTGTTATCGTTCTTCATGAAAATTATTGTCATCTGCTATCGATTATTTGAATAATTTTGGCGCAAATTCATTTAGTGCACGGCGCCAGGTTAGCCATTCGTGGGCTGTCCCTTGCGATTCATGAAAGACGATAATGTTTATCCCATGAGTTTTAAGTACTTCAACCATTTCTTTTGGATTGCGTTCTTCGGTACCAGTACTGATAAAAAACAGATTCATTTGTTTGTTGAATGCATCAGCATCTTTCAATACCCCATCAAACGCGTTTATCACATCGCCATCCCGTACGAAAAATCCGCTGAATGTACCCAACCAGGCAAATTTGTTCATATTAGGGAATACTGTTCTGCAGGTTTGAAAACCACCTCTTGACAACCCAGCCATAGCCCTGTGCTCTCTGTCCGTATAGGTTCGGAAGGTTTTATCGACATAAGGGACAAGGTTCTGGACATAAATTTCAGTTACATCGCCTCTAGCTTCACGTACATCGGAATTGGTTTTAATATCGCCGCTTGGCATCACCACGATCATGGGTACTGCTTTACCGGATGCTATTAATCCATCCATAATATTGGCCATATGACCTTGAACGGACCATCCATTTTCATCTTCTCCCCACCCGTGCACGAGGTATAGCACGGGATATTTTTTATCGGGATTTGCCTCATACTCGGCAGGTACATACACGTTGATATGGCGTTCTATACCGTTTATTTCTGACCAATAGTAAATGGAACGAATATGGCCATGAGGTAATTCTCTGTTGAACCTGTAGTAATCCCCCTCAGGACCTTCAGGGATTTCGATGCCGGAAGATTCCCAGTTGCTCCCAAAATAGGCTTCACTTCCCCGATCCATGACCTGGACACTATCTATCAGGATGGCGTAGTAATGAAATCCCACAACCAACGGTTCTGTGGTATACCACCAGACACCCTTTTCATCCTTTTTCATATCATGTTGCCCGCCCAATTGCAGTTGAACAATATTGGCACCTGGTGCATTAACCCTGAACATTGCCTGTTGAGTAATTGGATTTACAGCAGGATATTGCGATAAAAAGGTATTCGTAGAAGCAGGCTTAAAACCTTCAGGAAGTGGCTCCTCCGGGCGTCTTTGGCCGGGTTGCGCTGAGACATAGCCCACCCCAAGCATGGCTATTAAAATAGTGCCTATTACACACTTATTAAGGATTTTCATAAATTATTCGATTAGCATAAAACACTTTATATTAAAAAATCAAGTAGAGCACCTAGGTTTATCTATATCAAAATACAATGTAAATCTGATTTGAAATTGAAGTTTACTCAATCTTATCACTGATGTGGAAATAATCGAAGTCTACAAATCCGCCAGCATTTTGTGTTGCATAATTAAATAAACCAAACCGGTATCCCATAAAATGAGGTAAGGTGTATTGCATTTTTAATGTAGAGCCAATCTTATTCCATTTTTTACCATCAAGGCTATAAAAGAAATTAGCTTCATCTTTTCGATTTGAGAAATCACATGAAGCTTTGAGGTAAATTGTATTTTGCTTCATGGGAATGTTTTCAGCTTCAACAGGTTCTCCGGAATCAGCAATGATCATCACCAATCGCTTCTTTTCATTTTCATATTGAACACCTAAAAGACCATACTTTCTCTGGAGTAATGCCAGACCAGCAATATCACCCTCTTTCATATTAGAAATATCTACAGATGTTGAACCTGTACATACCGGGCCAATGGTTCTTTGAGTGAGTGTATTTCTTGCCAGATAAAATGAGGTATCTACTCGGCCTGTTGTAATCCGCAGGTATCCTTTTCTTACAGAAAGTGACCAATGCTCATTGTCCGGATTATGATTCCATTGCCAAACCAGCGGTAGAGCCGTTTCCTCTTTTTTCCGGTTAAATTCATCGGAAGCCACTATACCTGGGACAAAGCCCTTACTTATTGGTAGATCCAGGGTCTCTGGCACCTTTCCTTCAATACCAATAACCGGCCAGCCATCTTCCCAGGTTACCGGGGCTAAATATGGAATGCGACCAACAGCACCGTAATCCCGGAATAGGTAAGCAAACCAGTCTCCTTCCGGAGTATCGATCAATCCTCCCTGGGCAATTCCCCTGTCCTGCAAAGCCAACCTGCTTTCAAAGGGTCCTGTGATTTTATCAGCCCTATGGACGATGACTGTACGCATACCTCCTCTGGGCCAGGTGATATTGAATAAATAATACTTACCATTTACCTGAAATAGTTGAGATCCCTCGGCCGGCAGCATAATATTATCACCTGCAGGAGCACTTGCATTTTTTAAAAGAACCCTTTCTGTCCCTTCCTTAACACCAGACAGGTCTTCTCTTAATTCCACCATTCTTAAATCACCTGCTCCCCAGATCATGTAAATTTTGCCATCGTCATCAAAAAATATAGTATGGTCATGGTAAGACGGCGTGAACTTAATAACTTTCCATGGCCCCTTTTCAATGTCTTTTGTTGAATATATGTAAGTAGTGTTGGTTGTCCCGGCGAATGTCGACACGTAGTAGGTTTCATTATGATACCGGAGACAGCTGGCCCAGGATCCGCGGCCATATGTGCTTTTGCCATTGACCAGGTTCAGTTCATCAACGTCATCCAAAATATCATAGGCATAATTTACCAACTCCCAATTGGACAAGTCCCTGGATTTCATGATCGGCACACCAGGACTCATGTGCATAGTGGTACTGCTCATATAATACGTGTTACCGACACGAATCATGGACATGTCAGGGACGTCGGCATGAATAATCGGGTTCTGGGCATTAACAACACCAGCAGAAATACATCCAATCGAAAGGCATATAGCAATAAATTTTCTCAATATCATTTTTTTTTCTTATTACTTAATTAAATGACATAATATTCGATAAATCTATTTTAATAGAATGGACTGGAGCTTTGCGATAAATTATGCCAATCCAATTTCTATTGTTTTACACCGACTTTGATCTGTGCAATTGAATGCGGTGGGAAACTGTACTTAATTTCATTTTTCCCGGTATCGATTACCTCCTTTTCAGGAATATAATCTGCTTTGTTATCATACGTAAATGGTTCGCTTAGATCTGATCTACTGATCAAGCTTACTTCAGCTTTTCCAGTGAATTCACCGGAAGAAATCAGAATATCTGTTGAAATTGCTTTGTCCATATGTCGGTTAACTACATTGATAAAAACATCATTTGATTCCTTCGCATAAACTGCTGTAACATCCAGGTATGGGATGCCCTTGTAATTTTTCGTATTGAATGTATCACATTCAATATAGGGATCAATAGATTTGCCCAAGCAGTTGTTGGAAAACATTTTAAATGCATGAAACAACGGTGTCTTAAAGCTTCCTTTTCCAGGATCGGTTTGAATCAGGGATGTCATTAATGTAAAGTTTGTCATCTTCACCACATCGGCATGTCGTATAAAGGAATTCAAACATTGTGCTATTGGAAGAACTGACTGAAAATTCCTGCCGAATGTACCCCACTCATCAAAAGAAATATATATTGGATTCGTAAAGCCTTTCATTACTTTAACGGCCTTAATTTCAGCAGCAGGCACTGTGATCTTCTCTTCAAAATCCATGGCGCTCTGTCCCATAAACTCGTAGTAGTCATCTGACCTTTCCCAATAACGGTGAATTGATAGGTAATCAATTTTATCTCCCAAACCTTCAAGCACTTTCCTGTTCCAGTTCACCCATTTTCCTGTACTCTCATAGTAAGAAGATCCCGACGCAACCAGGCTAATACTATTATCAACAGCTTTCATGGCTTTGGCGGCTTCTCGACCAATTTTTACATAATCGTCTGCGTTTTTATGCCCCAGCTCCCAGGGTTCACCATCGACTTCATTGCCCAAATCCCATATTTTAATATTGTAGGGTTCTTGATGTCCATTCCCAATCCGCAAATCTGACCAGTAAGTACCTTTGGGGTAGTTGCAGTATTCAACCCAATCAACAGCATCCTGAATTGTGGCCAGACCAAGATTTACACAGATAATATTTTCACTACCCATCGATCTGTTTAATGCAATCCATTCATCTGTACCAACATGGTTGTTATCTATTCCACCCCAGGCGAGATTAATACGCGTTGGGCGCTGGTCTTTGGGCCCAATTCCATCTTTCCAGTTATAGCCCATCACAAAATTACCACCAGGCCAGCGCATATTGGTGATCTTGAGTTCCTTCATGGCGTTGATATAATCCAGCCTGAACCCGTTTTCATCAGCGAGCGGTGAGGAAGGATCATATAAATTCCCGTACAGTGTATTAAAATCAACGCTGTCGGGCAAACCCATTCTCCTGCCGTTAAAATGGATGGGTTCCATAAATACGCCGTAAATCTTAGGATCAATATCCCCGATCACCCGGTCTACATCTATTTTGATTGTTGTATTTTGAGCTTGAAGAGATAACGGAATAACAAGCAATAAGGTGATAAGAAATTTTTTCATAATGGGTGTTTTAAATTATAGATCAAATGATTTTATTATTAAAATCGGTAAATCATAACAATTGTCTGACATATTTAAAATAAGTTGGCTTGGGAACAACCTAAACTCAATTTAGTCTATTCTCTGCTGCATAATATTATTTCTACCATAGTATATTATCATAGACTATTAATAAACCTTGTGCACACGCTGTTTGGGCTGTTAATCGCACATAAATTACCACAGAAATTCATGATGGATTTAGGTTAAAAATCTGTGTTGCAACTTTAGACACCAAATCCTCTAAGAAGGATGCATAATATCATAGTTAAGATACTGATTTATTGCATAAATCAACCGAAGAGAGCCAATAAGTTTGATTGAAGAGTATCGATGACTAAATGATAAGATCCTTCATTTGAAATGGGCAGGTCGTGCCATTATTGGATCATTCATCAACATGTACATTATTAACAGGTTCTATTCTTTTCTCACTATATAAAACGTGATATTTTCCCCATTCCAGAAATCGTCTGCTTCGGGCAATACGTTGTCAAAAAACCGGATATTACCGAATCCTCCAGATTTAAAAATCGGGATCAAATTATCTGATGAAAAATAATGACTCCAGAAAATGTAGCTATCAACCATATCATCTTCTCCAATCACAACGTGATGATTTGCCATTACCCTGACTTCAGGGTAATGATATCCTTTATTAAGCGCGATATAAGGAGTACTTTTCCAGAATCCACCACGTTCGACATCCCATGAGGTCGGCAATATCTTCTTCTCAATATTCCTTTCATTGACCACATCGCAAATAAATAATCCGCCCGGCTTTAATGCCCTGTAAACATTCTGCAAAACTTTATCCCGATCTTCCGGTAACAGGGCACAGAAATCCAGATAAATCATGATAGCCAGGTCAAATTGGCCATCAAAATTCAACTCAAGGTAGTTTTTATACAAATATTGGATATTGAGTTGTTTTTGTTTTGCTTGCTGAGTAGCGTATCGGATCGAATTCTGCGAAAAATCGATTCCTGTTACCTTATGTCCTTTTTGGGCAAGTATTTCAGCATAAAGCCCGGGTCCACAACCCAGGTCGAGGATGTGCATGTTGGGTTTACCTGCCTGCTCCAGTATCAAGTCAGTAGTAAGTTTAACTTTCGCGCTGCTCCTGCTGGCGATATCGTGATCCGGATTGATATGCAACTCCAGCAATTTTTCAGAAATGTATGGGTCAGTCCACATTTCAGCTGTCCCTTTATCATACAAGTCAGGTTTTGTCGAAAGCTTTTTTATGCGTTCAAAATTCATGAAGGATTGCTATTTGGTAGTAGGCCCACCCATCTGCGTAAAAACGTTGTCAACAGGTTCCCACAGTTCGATTTTGTTTCCTTCAGGGTCCATAATATGCACAAATTTACCATATTCATATTCCACGATTTCGTCCAAAACAGTCACCCCATTTTCCTGCAATTTTTTCACCAGGCGTTCAATATTTTGCACCCGGTAATTGATCATAAACTCTTTTGTTGAAGGATTGAAATAATCTGTACTTTCATCAAACGTACTCCACCTGAGGTAGTTGATCTCATCAGGCCTGTTGGCATTTCTAAACTCAAAAGCTGAACCATAATCATCTATGGCAAGCCCCAGGTTTTTACCATACCATTCATTCATTTCCTTTGGATTTTTTGAGCGGAAGAAGATACCTCCAATACCGGTAACTTTTGGTGTTGTGTCATTCATAATTGATTCATTTTGGTTATTAATCAATTTTATGGACTTAATACGCGTTAAATTACCACTTGAAAGTAATAATGCAATGATCCATAAAACCGGTATTAATTCATGTTCCTTTATATTTTGAGTTATTTACGAAAGCTTATCAATAATTCTTCTCCCTCGAATCTGCATCAACTAAAATATTAATTTAATTCGATAATACACTTGTCAGCTACCGATCATTTATATTTTATTTGCATAAACCAATTGATAATGAAATTGATTTTGAACAACCAACATAATGCCTGTTCAATAATGAAGGATTTTATTTTTTATTGAAATAAAAAATCCGAAAAGGTTGGCCGTATTTTTATCGATATTAGTTTCATCTAACTGGTCATTGAGCCAGGCCTGCCCGACCAAGGCAATGACTAATGCCTGGATTTAGCATGCTACTTCCTCTCGAGATCAGTATCGCAACGATGATGAAATAATGTGGTAGGTATTCGGGGAACTTCAGTCCTGCAACATGAGACACTAAGACAAAAATCGGATCTGTAAATTAATTGATCTTTGGCCACAACCTGACCAGCATGACGCCATGCCGGGAGATCTCCACCGTGTATTGCTGATCAATTTCACCCAGGTCCTTTTGTCTCCATACATCCCGGATCTTCTGAACACCTTCGATACCAAGCGCATCCCAATGAACTGACATGTTTCTCGGATTATCGGCTAGGTTGAACAGTCCGACTGCCAGGGATCCATCCTCCATGGGCTTGGCTAGGGTCAGTGTTTGCTCATTTTTCTCCACTATTCTGGCCTGCTTTCCCAGTGCATCCTGATTGATGTCAATAACCTCCGAATTACAAAGAATATTCAAGGTGAATTCATCCAGCTTTGCCATATCGCCGCTAAAGACCAATGGTGCGGCCATTAGCGACCACATCGACATATAGCTGTATTGTTCATGATCCGTCAGCGTTGTTTGCTTGCCGATTCCATGACCGCGTGCAGCTCCCACCCAACCGATGAGGATATAATCCGGATCGTTCCATGCACCTGGCCCGGCGTATTGCCAATGCTCGGCATTGCTCATCCCAATATGATAAAATCCCGGTAACTGACTGCCCTCTTCCAGCCCCAGATCACCCGTTGTGCGCCAGCAATGGCCCACCTGGTCTCCCCACTTCCAGACATCGTTCATCCCGTACTGGCAAAGATTTAATACAATATCGCGATCGAGCGACTTGAGGATGTCGCCCATCAGCTGATAGGGATATTTCTTCTCCACAACATCATCGTTGCTGTCTTTCAGGCGTTCTTTGTAGATTTCTCCGTAACTACACCAGTCGTATTTCAAAAAATCAAAACCCCAGGCAGCATACTGTTCAGCATCCTGCCTTTCATGTTGATAGCTTCCAGCATATCGCTGACAGGTACGTGGACCAGGCGAGGTGTAAATACCGGTGCGAAGTCCTTTTTCATGAATGTAATCCGTCATGGCGTTCATATCAGGAAAGTTTTCATTTGGTAAAATGTTGCCTTCATTATCACGAAGATCCCCAACAATGCTATTTTTACCAATGCTTGTCAGGCGCTTTTTGGCCTTTTTATAGTATTCGGGTTCTATGCGCATCCAGCAATCATCAATGTTCACGTATGAGTATCCGTAATCTGCCATGCCGGATTCGACCATTACATCTGCTGCCTGCCGCATCACCGCATCCGTAACACGGTGATAGTGAATATACCAGCTGTTCCAGCCCATTGGAGGCGTGAGGGCCAATTGCTCCCCAACGACGATACTAAATTCTTTCTCCGTTTCGCCAGTAGAATTTTTTGCTTTCAGCCTGACAAGATAGGATCCTGGCTTAGTTGGGGCTTTACCAGTAATAATTCCCGAATTAGAATTTACATGCAATCCAGCTGGCAGGTCCACGACACTAAAGGCCATGGGGCGTTCCCCTGTGCACGGGATCCGGTATATAAATGGCCGTCCAGGCCGCACGCCAAATAGTCGCGGCCCGTTGATTTTCGGCGCTGGTCCGGGTTTTGGAGTAAGTATGATCTTTTCGCGGGATCCTTCAGGCACAGGTTTTTCATCAGTCAAAATATCAGATGAACCTGGAAACCAAGCAGCAAAAGAAAGCAGTAACAGACCGCTAACGACCATTAAATATAGCCTGGAAATACAATCTACTTTTGTCAATTTATCTGACATTTGGTAATTATTAGGCCAGCATCTGTAGCATGACATGCCGTAATGATCATGTAAAGCTACAGATACTAGCCAATACTGGTAGCAATTTCTAACTTATTTAGCCCACCAGACTTTTACATCCAGGTTGTCTCCGCCCATGCGTGAAATAGCTTCATTTACATTTGCCGTATTCACTGAGATTTCCGAGTTTGGATAGGTAAGCCGGTTGATAAAATCACCTGAAATATCCTGTCCCGGGAATGGATTAGGCGGGAGATCAGGATAGCCGCTTCTCCTGAAGTTGGCAAAAGCTTCTGAGCTATTCAGGAATGACCCCACCCAATACTGCGTATTGATCTGCTCCAGCTCACTACCGGAAATCAATGGATTGGCGTCAATATAACTCTGGATATCTGCCGGATCTACGGCAGCATCTGCATCATGCAGGCCCAGTTGCACCATATGCGCCCTGATCCCATCGGAAAAATAATCACCAGCAACGCCTGAGATCCAATTTCGGTGTGCTGCTTCTGCTAGCAACAGATTGGTTTGTGCCGCTGTCACCAGCCAACCAGGTGCTGTTCGTTTGGTTAATCGCTCACGATCGCACTGGGCAAACTCATAAAAACTGGCCAATCCAAGGTTAGCAGCTACATCGGCGATAGTATTGTTGTCATGACCCAGAGGCATTCCTACCTGGATTGCAGGATCATTAGATCCATTGCCATCCGGACCGAGTACCTGTTGCGGACCAGAGGTAGCACCTACATACGTCACAGCTATCGATGCCAGTCTGGGATCGTTGCTATTTTTCAGGAAATTGACAAAAGGTTCGGTGAGGTAATAGTTGTTTGCTTCTGTAGCATTCAACGTGTTACCTGCGCCATTTGGGTAGTTGGCGTCATGATGCACCACTGCATTGTCACCATTTGAAAGAATAACTCCACCAGCTAAAGCATCCTGGGCTGCCTGTTGTGCTTTGGTCGGATTTACTTCACTTAACCGCATACCTGCTCGCAATAACAGCGAATAACCAAATTTCTTCCATTGATCTATATTACCTCCATACAAGACGTCGGCCGTTTCGATCTTTCCGGAAGCACTTAATGCCGCACTTGCCTGAGCAAGCTCCTGGATAATATCATCGTAAATGGACTCCTGGGTATCATATTTAGGGAGAAAAACTCCTTCGGTATACCCTTTTCCACCTTCAAAATACGGAATATCTCCATATGTATCAGTTAACACCATAAAGGCATAACATTGTAAAATACGTGCCATATTCACCAGGTTGGTTCTTTCCGGATCTTCAGAAGCTCTGAAAATCACATCCCTGGTATTTATAATGACATTACGATAATATTGTACCCAGACATCATCGGTTGCGTCACGATTGTCCTGGTTATAATTTGCACCTGTGAGCACCCCGGAATTGGGACTAATGATCTGCTGTACTATTCCAATATCATAGATCAGACTTGTAAAGGAGGAGCTGATCACAGCCCTATTCAGCTGAAAAGCCGGATCTATCGCAGTAGCATCGGTTTCGTTTGTGTTCAATTCATCTAATCCCTGATCGCAGGAAGAAAAATACAGGGTTAATATCCCTATCAGACTATATTTTATTATCTTTTTCATCGCTAATCAAATTAAAATTGAATATTTAAATTAAAACCAATCCCTCGGGTTGTTGGAACACCCGTAGATTCCAGACCAACGAGGTTGTCTGAATTGAGTCCGAATGATTCAGGATCGATATTGGGAACCCATTTTTTCAGCATGGCTATATTGTTCCCAACCAGGTTTAGTCGCAATCCTTTTATAAACAGATTTTCCGGCAACATACTGGTAAAATTATACCCAATACTGATCTGCCGCAATTTCCAATAACCACCATCATAAACGATGGGTTCTATCAGCGCTTGGGATCGCACCACTTCCCAGTAGGGTTGTACCTGTGCGACAACGGTATTTACCTCCCCAGCTTCGTTCACTCCATCACCGATGATACCGTTTTCTCTACCTCCTTCCGGCACCGTCATCTTATGTAGCCCGTGCCGCGTGGCATTAAAGTTGGTACCTGATATCATTTTATTGCCCAACTTGAAGTCGATCAGGAATGAAAAGCTCAGGTCTTTAAAGGTGAATTCGTTAAGGAAACCTCCATACCATTTTGGTAATGCACTTCCAAACAATACCAATTCCGGCGTACGAAGGGCAATACCGTTGGCACCAAAAACCTGACGTCCCTGCTCATCTCTTCTGAAGCCAAAGCCTGCGAGTTGTGCCATTTCTTCACCAACTACCTGTCTCAGTTCTCCATTAAATGCATGTGTTCCGACTGTGATCCGATCCCCAGGTTCATCGGTAAGCAAACTGATCACTTTTGTTTTATTGTAGGTGCCATTAAAGCTGAAATTCCATTGAAAATCCCCCGCTTTAACTGGCACAAGAGTTAAAAGCATTTCAATTCCCCTATTCTGACTCTTTCCACTATTAATGAGCGTGTTTAAAAATCCCGATCCGTCCGATATTTGGGCTTGTACGATCTGGTCTGTTGTGATCTTCTGATAAACAGCAACGTCTATTCCTACACGACTATCAAACAAAGCCAGCTCCAGTCCCAATTCCGTTTCGGCGGAACGCATTGGTCTGAGGTCGGGGTTAGGAACGGTATTTCCTGAAATCGCTCCGACTGGTTGTAAAGCGCCGCTAGGATTAGCAAATAGGTTGGAATTAATGTTGTAAAACAATGCATCTGAATATGGAGGCACATCTGTATCACTTCCCACCTCTGCATATGCTGCTCTAATCTTACCAAAGGTTAACCAATTGGGAGAGGTCCCAAAGGCTTCAGAGAATACAAAGCTTGTGGAGACAGAGGGGTACAAAATACTCCTGTTTTCCGGTGATAATGTGGAGAACCAGTCATTTCGCAATGTACCGTTCAGGAAAAGGAGATCGTTAAATGAAAGCTCCACAGCGCCATATAAGGAATTTACAGCACGTTCAGATAAATCATAGGTAGGATTCTTAACACGACCATTTTGAACTGTATACAAATCCCTGACAACAAAGTCTGTTACCTGCACCCAATTAGTATCAAACCTTCGGTACATTTTGTTACCGCCAAATGTCAGGTTTACACCAAATTTTCCAAACTCTTTATAGGCAGCAAGCAGGAAATCTGCATTGATCTCCCTGAACCTACGTGATTCTTGTGTATAAATTCCATTGACAAATCCAACAGGAGCAGCTGGTCGTGATGCTTGCCCGGTTGGAAAATTGTTGATTTCATGATCGCGAGACCAGTAATCCTGACCGATCCTGCCTTGAATATATAGCCATGAAAAAATATCATATTTTGCCGAAATATTTCCAAAAATCCTGTCACGTCGAATATTTTGAAATTGTTCGGCCAAAGTAAAATATGGATTGGTACGATTACGGAACCGGGAATATACAAATTCGTTTCCTTCAGCATTATATTTCTTTTCATCCAGCAAATCAAGTGGCATGGAATTGGCCATGTTGGAAAGTGCTACCGGGATTGTATTATCCTGGTTTCCTACGTTTGGTGCATTTTTATTGTACTCGTACGAATAGTTCACGTTACCGGAAAATGTCAATTTATCGGAAAGTTTATATTCAAATCCCAGGTTGAGGGTAGTTCGCGTAAACGAGTTATTTGGTACAATGCCCTTGCTCTGCAAATTACCAATGGATAAATTCAATCCGCCTTTCTCTCCACCACTGGAAAGAGTTACTGTATTGCTGAAATTTTGTCCATTCCTGTAAAACTTATCGATCCGGTCATAGACTGGTTCATAAGGAACTTCCACGCCATCGAAGAGGATCTGGGTCATACCAGGTTGAAATCGTTCACCAAAGGACCACTGTCCGGAAGTCGGATTTGGGGCGGTAGGTCGTACACCGTTCTCACCCTGGCCATATTCATACTGATAATCGGTGAAATCAAGTGGTTTCTCATTGGTATAGTTCATATTATAGCTCACACCAATCCCCTTGCCTTTTCCCTTTGTTTTTGTTGTGATCATAATGACGCCGTCTTTTGCCCTGGATCCATACAAGGCCGCAGCTGCAGCTCCTTTCAATACGGTCATGCTTTCCACATCATCCGGATTTATACTTGTCATGCCATCGCCTCCATCTGAGAAATTCCCGGTTCCGGTAGAGCCAAGGCTACCGTCTGAAGCCTGGTTTCCTTGTTTTGAACCAAAGTTGGTGTTATCGATAGGTACGCCATTGATCACAATAAGTGGGTTGTTTTGCCCGGATATGGAGGATTGTCCTCGTATACGGATCTTGGAAGTTCCTCCGGGACCAGTTCCCATACTGGAGATATTGACCCCGGCAATTTTCCCTTGTAGGGCATTCATCATATTGGGAGTCCGGTTTACCGTCAGTTCTTCAGAAGCGACATTGGAGGTGGCATATCCCAATGTCTTGGAATCCTTTTCTATACCTAGAGCAGTAACGACAACTTCCTGCAAAGCCAAGATATTTGCTGTCATGGTTAGATTGATCACGGATTGATTGCCCACCAGTAACTCAACGGTATTGTAACCTACTGAACTGAATACCAGGGTAGTCTCACGCGATGGAACATCAATCGAGTAGTTCCCATTGATATCAGTCACAGTTCCTGTAGATGTGCCCTTAATCAGTACATTGACTCCCGGTAGGCCTTCATTGTCATCTTCAGATACAACCCTGCCTGTGATGGTCACATCCTGCATCACTTTGGAACCAGGTGTGAGATTTTCATCATACTGGTTTTGGAGTTGCTTAATACTTGAAACTTCGCTGATTTGTTTGAATTGGGCATTGCTTTCACTGACTATCAGCAAGCCAATGACAGCAATCATTAAACTAATACCGCACCTGGTAAATTTTGGA
>Ga0209536_100006558_pt1 | contig 17755 bp, 42 predicted proteins | sample DeeMarSeWOR28_12_FD_187461 | JGI IMG/M metagenome (GOLD analysis project Ga0209536, IMG submission 187461) | Marine sediment microbial communities from White Oak River estuary, North Carolina - WOR-2-8_12 (SPAdes) (version 2) | ecosystem: Environmental > Aquatic > Marine > Intertidal zone >... | reverse complement strand
GAGTTGGCTGCCATCTTGGCATTTGTAATTTGTGAGTCTGCAATATGTTGAGTATCAATACTACCATCTACATAATGCTCACTATCAATACTATCATCTGCAATCTTTGCACCAGTAACTGCATCAGCAGCAAGTTTAACAGTTGTAACACTACCATCTGCTAATTGAATTGTACCAATAACACCACCTGGAATAGATGTATTTGTTTTTGATATAGCACCAATATAAACATTATCTATAGCTTCGTTAGATAAGTTTCCTGAATCCCAAGTTACATTAACTGTAGTGTCTGTTGAAAAAGTTGATGAACTAATTGTTCCATAAATAGTTCCTGGAGTTGTAGCAGTAATTTTAATTCTTCTGTCTGCATGATAAATTGCAGTTACATCAACACCAGCTATTGTGAAAGATGTTGCACTTGCATAACTTGCAGTATAAGCACCATCACCATCTCCATATTCTACCCATTGAGAATCATTAAACCATTCTCTAGTATTCTTCATTAATGCTCTAATAGCATTATTAATGTTAGAAGGTAGCATACCTTCTGCTACAGAAATGGTATTTAATGTTGTGTTATTAGCTTGTGTTGTTGAATAATCTTTAATCCCTGCCATTTAGTCTCCTATAAACCAAGCATAAGCTTTGTTGTTTTCTTGATTTTTCTCATTGATAAGTGTGTTAATAGCTTCTTCAATTTGTCTTTGAAAAAACTCTTGAGTTTCAAAACTATATCTTACGTTATCAACGTCTGTTTTATCTGTCATCTTAATCCTGCTCTTGATGCAACTAAATCAATACCTTGAGCATCTGACCAAGCTACACCACTAGGTGTTTTAACATTTACTTTTATGTATCTTCCAGATTGTCTTACTGGATTAATACCTGTTGAGTTCATACTTATCTCACTAGATTCTGTAACTGTATCTGCAAGTCTATCTCTAGTTTTAATAGTAACTGTAGATTCTGCATCAACTATTGGTCTAATACTTTGAACATTACTTCTAAAGCCTGGAAACAATTCAACTTCACTTGTTTCTATTTCTCCTTGATTTGCAGTACCAGAAAAAATAGCAGCTTTATAATCGCTATCAATAGCACCTAAAAATAATTGTCCACCATTCCAAAAATCTGTATCTAATGCTATATTAATATCATCTAAGTTTTGAGATATAATATCCATTAGTTCTACTGTATAAGCACCTACAAATTGACTAAAGATTGTACTAGCATTTGTATTTGCTAAAGACCACTTTTTAGTAGCATAGTTATAAATTAATATTCTGTCGCAAATACCAGTTGTATTACTTGTATTATTAACAGATGGATATAACCATAATGCTAACTGATTAAAAGGATCTACAGCAGCTACAATTCTGTCTGTATATGCTTTATTAAGATTAGCATCAAAAAATCTGTTTACTTTTTCTGCACCAATAGAAATAACTTGATCTCCATTAATTTCAAAAAAACCATCATCAGCATAAAAGAATACACGTCTGTTATCCTGACATACTGTTCTACCATATACAGCTCCTCTATTAGGAGATATAACTGATAGTCTAAATACTGTTGCACCACCAACATAGTCCATTCGGATTATTTGGTTTTGTCTAAATACATATCCTATTTCTCCAGAAGTAATATGTACTATTTCACCACCTGATCCTGGAAGATCTTGACTATCTGATTGTTTAGTTCCAGGAGTCCATTCTGTAATATCGTTAATACCTGACCAATTAATAGTATTAGAACCTGTTGTCAAGTTACCAGTAATTAAAAAATCCCTAACAACACCAGAAACTCTAAAATTAGGAACTCCAGTAGCTATAGTATCTAAATCTGCAAAATTAGTTGATGTTCCCATTAAATAATATTGAGGTTTATCAACACCATTTGATGCTATTACATAGTTACCAAATTGAGTAAATGTCCAGAAATCTGTATTACCACCAGTTAAAGATCCTTTTCTTGATGTAAAAGTACCACCATCTAATTGATAAATATCTGTATTAGTAGCTACAAAGTTATATACATTGTTAGCATTATCTCTAAAAGATCCAGCTCCTCTACTATCAGATCCAACATTATTAGTTGAATAGTCTACCAATGAAGGAAATCTTTTATAAGAATTTAAAGCATAATAAACATTGGTAGCAACATTAGCTCCAGGATTCATATGCTGTGGTTGATCAGGTAACCATTCTCCAAAAGGTATTTGCATAATTATTTTCTTCTATAAAATGATAAATCAGTTCCAATATCTGTTCTTTGTACAACTGGTGCACCACCATAAGAATCTTGTTGGTCATTATTTTCAGCTCTTTCCATAGCAGCTGAATACATGCCTAACCATTGTTGAGCTTGATTAGGTTCTATACCACCTAAAAAATTAGATGCATGATATAATGATCCATATAAATATATAGCAGGATGATTTAATAAAATATAATTAGTTGTATTGCTATCTGATAATTCGTTAAAAGCTTTGTAGTATTGTAGATAGCCTGTGTATGATGTGTCTGGTTGTGGTGCAAATCTAAAACTTTCTGTACCATTATCTGATTCAATAGTATAAGTTCTTGGCATACCTGCTGTTGAACCACCTTTGATAGATATTAAGTTAGAAGGTGTAATATAATTTAAATGATATTTAGTTCCACCAGATAAAATGTAAAAAGATCTAACACCAATAAATCCTGAAGGTACTGTTACTGTTTCAGCATTAATAGTAATAGAATCATTTTGTTCCATTTGTCTTATTCTTAACTTAGCATTAAAGTCAGCTTCAGTTAATTTAATAAAGTCATTAGCTATTTCAGAAGTTAGATCACTTCTATTAAGCCAATTAGCTATAGATGTTTTAAGTGCAGAATAAGTATTTAGTGCCATTACATTCTTCCTGGTGCAGTTCTAAAATATCTAAAATCAGAACTATTTAATTTTTCTCTTAATATTTTACTTCTAACTTCTTGAGGTAAAGCAAACCAATTATTAGTACCATTGTATTCTTTAGTCCAAATTTCTAACATTAGTCTTGGAATACTAGCTATACGTTTCATATCTTTAGATGGAGTATATCCATCATTTTGATTGTATAGCTCTTTATTTCTTTTTAGTAGATTGGTAACATTCTCAGTTTTTTTAACTGTTAGTTTACCATCAGTTTCTACATAATAAGAAGTACCATCTTTTTCTTTATCTCTTAGTATGCTCATTACTCAGTTAGTTCAGTAATATATGCGTTTACAGTTCCAATTACAGCTATCTTTTCGCCTGGTGATATTTTGAAATATTCATAATCATCAGCAGGTAAGTATATTGATGAAGTAGTTGCTGTTGGGTTTACACCAATTTCTATATGACAAGCAGCATCTGCTGCAACTCTAACGTAAAAGATATTATCAGATATTGCTGCTGACTGTGCTGAAGTACCAGCTGAATTTACTTTTTGTGTTGATTTTGGTTTCATTGCTAAGTGCATTATTTTCTCCTTTAGTTGGGGGTGTTACCACCCCCCTAATTAATTATCTTCTAATAACAAATGTTATTATTGCTTCACAAGCTGTTGCAGATGCACCATCTGAAATCATTTCGATTGCATCACCTTCTTCAACTGAGTTTGCTGCTGAAGGTGTAGATGTATCTACATCACCTGCTGCTGAACCAGATTGAGTTATAGTTATACCACCATTAGTGATTGCAGTTCCACCTATTTCAAAAGATAAACCTGCATCAGCAGTAGTAATAGCATTTTTAATGCTTGAAAAAATTTTAATAATTTTACCACCATCAGGTACAGCAACAAATGTTGAACCAGCAGTAGAAATATCTGTTATTTTTGCAGTTAAAAAATAATCGTTAAGTGTTCTCATTTTTTTTTCCTTTTTATTTGCTTCGTTCCGACTTCAAAAATCTTCAAAGACCAAACAAAATTATTGTTAGTATGATGGGGGATTGCTCCCCCACCAAATTAATTATTATGATGTTGTAAGATCAAATACTCCACCTGAAGCACCTTCGTTTCTAGAGATCAAAGTAAGCTCAGCTAAGATCTGTCTTTTCTCAGCATCTCCAGTTTTTGAAAGTTCATGCATAGTGAAATCTCTTAAGAAACCAACTGACCAGTAATCCATATCTAGGACTAATGCGTCTCTATCTCTTGAGAATCTATTTGGAACAACTTCTAAATCTCCGAAATCAGAAGAATATACATCAATAGATGTGTATAAAGTTTTATCTTCAGACGCATCAAATCTAGTATTTCCACCTGTGAAACCAGAAATTTTTTGTTTGTTGAAAGGGCCAACCATGATTACTGATGGGTTACCACCTGCATTCCAAGTTCCCTTGATTACATCTTTAAGCATGTCCTCAGTTAAAGCTCTTGCAGTACCATCATTTCTAGCATCTGAACCATCAGAAGCAGTTGGATCAGTACCATCAGAAGCTTTGTTTGAGTTAGTTGCAATCCATGCACCCATAGAAGCAAATGTTCTAGCAGCAGAAGATGAACCAGCAGCTCTAGCTTGGTTAGTCAAAAGAGTAGACTCAATGTCTCTTTTTAATTCTTTAGACTTTTTAGCTATTTGGTATGCTAATTCAGAAGCTCTACCAGCTTTATCAACAGCTTCTTGTGTACCAGTAATTACAACAGTTTTATCCATAATCTGTGTGTAGTTACCAATTCTAGAAGTTGCAGTTGATGCATCTAATGTAGCTTCATCACCTTCGATTACAGCATTGTTAGTTACTGCTGCAGCCAAAGAATCAGTTTGCCATTCATGGAAAGTGTTTTTTACTTGCTCTCTAGCAGCTGCACTCATGAAAGGAGTTTCAGTTGGAGAGATAGAGTAAATAACATCTTGTAGATCTTCTCTAATACCTACTGCATCATAGGTATCAAATGTATTTGTTGCTTGTGTCATGTTATTTTATCCTTTATTTTTTTGAGATTATTTCAAGTATGGCAGAATGAGCATCCTGGATTTTTCCAGATTTTTTCAATCTACCAAGTTTAGATTGTATGACACTTCTTTTAGAACTTTCAGTTTTTGCTGTTCCAGACTTAACAACTTTAGGTGCATTAACTACTTTCTTTTGAACAATAGGTTTTGCAGCTTTTAAGTTTCTGTAATCCATAGCATCTTTTAAAACTTTAAGAAATCTATGATCAGCTAAACTACCAATCTCTTGATCATTAAATCCATAGTCAGATAATGTATTTCTCATTCTAACTTTTAGATCTGATGCTTTCTGAGGATTAGATAGCTCAGGTATTGCCTGTTCAGCTAGTTGTTTTTGTTCATTAAGAAATTGATTGTATTGCTGTTGTTTAACAGCTTCTGATTTCTGTCTAAGACTAGCAAGATGTTCTCTTTGTTGTCTCATTTGGAAATCTAATTTAGCAGCTGCTTGAGGATCTTCCTCATACATAGCTTTTAAATCAACTTCAGAACCTTGACTGATAAAACTATTTGCTGATTGCATTAACTCATCAAGTTCTTTTAACTTAGTATCATACGTTTGACGCAAAACACCTTTTTCTTCTTCAAGATTTTTTCTTTCTAAAGATAAAGAATGTGTCTTTTGTCGGTAATCCGAATCTCTTGAATAACCTGACTTAAGTTCATCAAGGCTAACCTCTAACTCTTGACCATTTACTTTTACTCGGTGGAGTGAAGGTTCCTCAACTTGTTCTTGTAATTCAGTTTCATTCTCATTCGTTTCTTGATTCTCAGGACTTGTAGCTTCTGTAGCAACTTCCTCAGTCTCGGTTTGGTTGCTTTCTTGAGCAGCTTCAACTGGAGCTTCTTGTTCAACAGCTTCAGGTTGGGCTTGTTCTGATGGCTCTACTTTAGTTGTAGGTTCTGATTGTCCTTCTTCAGGGTTCAGTATTCCTAAAATTTTATCAGCAGCACCTTGTACAGATTTATCTGTATTCATATGTTTCTCCTATAGTTATCGCTTCGATTAAGATTGGCGAGATTGGCTTCCTATTTTTTGGTTAAGCCATTTAGTTGTTCTAGCTCGGCAGAAGCTAGTTTACCATTTTCCATGACAGACAATAAATGACCTTTTACTTTATCAATCATATTATATGCCATCCAAAGAACTTGTCTTTGTTCATGGTCACTGTAAGAAGTATTGAAAATTTCTGACTTATATCTGTCAGCTAAATAATCAAATGCTTCCTTCATCAGGGGTTCGTCCAGCAGTTGCTGAGCTTTCACCCCCTCCGAAATCTGTTTGCTTAGATCCTTTTTCATTGAAGAATTGTTTTTGACCTTTCATTATCTCTTTAAATATATCCCCTGATTGTCTAACTTGTTGCTGTTCTATCATACTTCTATTACGCATTTCAAGTTCATTAATCTGAGTATTATATTTTAATTCCATTTCTTTGATTTGTAATTCAAAGTCAAGCAATTTCTGTCTCATTTGAGCTTCCATTTTCTTAGTTTCAACTTGAGCACTTAAGATAGCTCTTTCGTTTTCACCTTGTACTTGGGCTAATGAAACCTTTTCAAATTCAGTTGGTGGTTTAGGAGGAAGTGGTGGCATTTGAGCTGCACCTACTTCTGGATCCATAAAGTATGGTTCTGCACTTCCTAATCCAGTATTCTCTACTAACTTTTGTAAAGTTTTATGAATGTTTTTAAGATTGACCATTGGGCCATAAACATTCTGTTGTAGATTAATTGCTTGTAATTGTTTCTGTAATATAGAATTTAAAAGAATTAGTTGTTGTTCTTTAGAACCTGTACCTAATCCTACTTCTACATTTATATTAACTCTATCTCTCCATTCAAAAGGAGTCATTGGTACAAACTTACCTCTAATTCTAACAAGCTTTTCTTTTTGTTGATACTTGCAAAGTAATTCAAATATTTTTGCACCTAAATCTTTAACACCTGTTTCAGCAAATATTCTAGCAATCAATTCCATTCTCATTTGAGATTGAGTTAGGACTTGGTTCATACCAGTTGCTGTATCATTATTTAATGCATCAGCATTTAATCCTTGAGATACTCTAGTAACACCTGATCTTGCTTCTCTAACAGCATCTAAATAACCTAATAAACCAGAAGCTTGTTCTGTAATAGGTTGTGCTGTCATGACTTGCATAACATTTTGTGGTGGTTGTTTAGTTCTAACAATTCCACCAGGTCTGTTAGTTAAAAGATCATCAATAGCTACTTGTCCATCCTGGACAGCTATTCTGTTATTGTTAGTTAGATACATGTTATCTAACATTTGTCTCATAACAGTAGATTTAATAATTTGTATATCTTCAATTAATTCTGAAACAGATCTACCATAGAATCTGTGTGGCATGATAATTGGAGTAACAGAAACAAATGGCATTGAATCTATTTCTTGAACATCAAGTAATTTATAAGATCCATTACCAGCTAAACAAATTTTAACTAATTCTGCTTTACCATCATCATCAATATCTATTCTTGCATAACATTCATGAATTAAAACTTCATCAGTAGTTTCATCACCTCTATCTTGTGGAGCTGAAAAATCTGTCTCCTGGTGTCTAGTTTGTCTATCTTCTAAATAATATTCATGATCTCCAACAGGCATACTTTCGATAACATCTCTATCGTATCCCATTTCTATTAATTGTGTTTTAGTCATATTAACTCTATGACAAACAAAGTTAGCTGAGTCTATTGACTTAGCTCTACGTTCAATTAAAAATTCTTCAGGTGGAATAGGCTCAATTCTAACTTGACCATATCCAACTGTCTTATGAATTACACAATCATGAAAAGTAATTGTATCAATTACCTTATCATTATCATCTTTAAATTCTTCTTCGTATTCTGTATGTTGTGAAACTTTAACTTCAGGATCTGCAACTAATAAATTAAATTCATCATCAGTTAGCTTTTTATATTCTTCTCTAGTAGTTTTTTGAGCATCATCCCAATAAACTTTTAAGATACCATTCTTTTGAATTAACGCATCTTTAAACGCAGTATATAAAGCTTCAAAGCCTTTATTCTCTTTATAGAATACATGATTAATATAATCACTAGCTTGTTTAGCTATGTCTTCATCTTCAGGGCCAACAGGCTCACAGTTAAATACATTATCTCCAGCTGTAAATATTTTCATTAAAGAAGGCATTAAGCTTTCAACAGTATCAGAAACATCTGTTGATATAACTTGTGATCTACCTTCTACTTCATTACCAAATGGTTTACCAAGATAATACTCTAATGATTTTCTTCTTTTAGAAACTATTTCTCCACCAATATAACCTGATGAAGCTCTTATCTCTCTATTTAAAATGGATATAATTTCGTTATCTGTTTTTTTCATATAATATATTTAGTTGTTACGTCTATTGGTCTATCCCAGTCAGTTGTATCTACAGGATCATGAACGCATCCATATCTAAATGCGTCAGCTGCATGTGAGCACCAATCATGTAGAGGTTTGTTTTTAAAAACTTGATTCTTCTCATCCCATTGTTTTCGATATTGTCTTAATGCATCCAAACCTAATTTGCATTTTTCTCTATCGAAATAACAATTTGGTAAAGCATTCCTAACAGATTCGATACCATGATCAACCTCTAATTTTGGAGCTACTTCAAAATCTATACCTAGATCCTGAGCAACTTCAAGTCTTGATTTACCAGTTCCTAATTCTCTTGCTTGAATATCATGAGGTGCAATATGTCTTTCATAAGCATAGTTCTTTTCATCAAGAACATCTGCATAATGTGCTAAACTCTCTCCAGAGTTTTCATAATAGTCAATCAAATGTATTTCGTCATTAACTCTTTGTGCAAACCAAATTGCAGTTGAGTCTCCAATTCCTAAATCCCACCATGTTTCAACTCCAACATGTTCATCAACAGGAACTTCACCAATTCGTTTTTCTTTTTCTGCTTTACTAATTAGCTTACCAAAATAAGCTCCTGAAACTGCTGCTGTAAAAGAACATTCAAATTCCTGTTGGAACTGTTCTTCTGTCATTATATCCCGAGCTTGTTTTAATTCTTCGTCAGGAATAACTTTAGTTTCACTAGCTCTATATAATTGACCAAACCAATCTTTATGACCTCTTAAAGCAAAATCATATACTTCCCAAAATTGATTATGGCCCATTGGTGTTCCAATAAACATAACCCAACCAAGATGATCAGATATAGCAGGTCTTATAATTTCTGTCCAAACTCGAGGAGCCATTATGGCATATTCGTCCAGGACAACTCCATGAAACCCCATACCCCTCAAACTGTCTGGATGATCAGCTCCAAATATTTGTATTGCTGATCCATTAAACAATTCTATTTTTAATTCTGTTTCGTTCTTACTTCCACCAAGATACATCAATGGTTTGGTATATTGTTTTAAATATTCCCAAGCAATAGATTTACCTTGCCTATATGTCGGAGCTACGAATGCACATTTAGACATTGGTTTTGATACAGCTGTTTTAATCAGTTGATTAATAGCTAATACCGATTTTCCAAATCGTCTATGACAAACAAGTACATTAAATCTTTTTAAACTATTATGTACTTCTCGTTGTAATGGTCTAGGACTATAAGGTATTGCAATAGTCTTAGTCTTCGTCTCCCCACTTGATGTTGATTTTGATTGGGCCATCAGATCCTAATTTTGTAGTCGTAGTCGCAAGTTTAGCATGAACGTAAGGTGCAGCTTTTTCTGCTGCCATCATTTTTCTTTCTGGTGATGACATGGGATTATTAAGGATTGAAAGCAAATAGTCAAGTGGAGAATGATTATATTTTTGAGCTAGATCATCTAGCATCTTCCACTTCTTTTTTTTAGTAGATCCTTTTGGTCTACCTGCTCCTTCTCTTTTTCCACCTAATGTAGCCATTATAAGTAATAAGTCCTTTTGCTTGGTTGATCTAAAATCATATCTCTTAGATCTCTACCTTCTCCTGGTTTAGGAGCTTTTCTATATCTTCTAGTTGGTGCACCTGCAACATATGCAGCACCAGTAAGTGCTAACCCAGCACCTGATAATCTAATTCCTTTTTTAATTACACCACCTACAGCTTTACCAACTTTTTTAAAAGTTTTTCCAGCTTTACCCATAAAGCCTACTTTTTTAGGTTTAAATTTATATTGTTTAGCAGGTGGATTAAATTTATATGGTACAATATCTTTAGCCATTATTTCTTTCTCCCTTTGGCAGCCATTTTTTGAAATTTAGCTTTGCCATATTTTTTTCTACCAATAGCTGCTGCTAGTGCTTTAGGATTTTTAACTCCTTGTTTTTTAAGCTTAGCAGTAAGTTGTTTAAATCTTTTTCCAGATCCTAGCTTTGGTTTTTTTTTCATTAGTATTTTTTCTTAACTTTCATTTTCTTTTTCTTAGCATATTTTTTGGCAGCTTCTTTGCCTTTCTTAGTATATGCAAACTTCTTTTTTCCTACCATTGGCATAGTTTATCCTATCTATTTAATAAACCCTGCATTCTAATATCTCTTTGAGAAGCAACTTGTGGCATTTGCTGAGGTCTTCCCATTTGAGCCATAGCAGGATTTTGCTGTTGTTGTAATAAACCCCTTTGTTTTTCAACTTCAGGCATTAGTTTAGCTTTAATGATTATTTGAAGTCTTTGAGCATCTTCTTTAGATAAGCTCATAAGATCATTGGCTAATTGTTCTAGTTTTTTTTCCATATTATATCCAAGTAAATTCTCTTTTGCTTTGTTTTGCTTTAGCTAATCTTTGATTTATTTCTTGTTTAGAAATTTTTCTAGTTTTTCTTTCTTTTGAAATTTTTTGCATTTCGATAATTTGATTTTGATGTACTCTAGCACCTTCAGTATTTCCATATAATGCTCCAGCTCCAACTAATCCTGTTGCAAATGTAGTTTTTGGATATTTATCTGTTAAACTTATAGCTTTTTTACTAGCTTTTTTAAAACCACTTTTAATTTTATTTAAATTTTTTTTAGCTTTGAATTTAGCTATGGTCATTTTGTTTTTAGGTGTTTTTCCCATAAACATACTACCAACTTTTTGTCCAAACTTTGCCCACATATTATTTATCCTTATCTTTGTCTTTTCCTGCTAAATAACCAGCACCTAAGAATATAGCTTTTGGTGCAGCTACTGTAGCAACAATTCCTGCTTTTTGCATTTTAGAAGATTTTTTCCATTTTCTTCCAAGTTGTACCATAGGATCTTGTCCTTGCTTTAGTAGTTTTCTACGTTTAGCAAATTTAAGTCCTAATTTTCCATATAATGGTAACATAATATTATATAAACTTCTTTGCGTATTCTAAGATTTTAGTTTTTTGCTTAAATTTTTTAGATTTGAAGTTTTTTTTCATTTCCCTTCTAAGCTCTAATTGCTTTTTAATTGGAAACTTCCACATATTTATTGGATTTTTCATTATCTACCTTGTCCTTTGTATCTTGTCAATTTCATTTGACGTTTTTCGTGTTTATTTTTTGATTTTTTATGAACACCTTTTCGCTTTGGAGGCTTAGGTCTTGGTACATAATGGACAAACTTCTGCTTAGCCATTATAGGTCGTCAAACATCTGTCCTAAAGTATATCCACCTAAAGCTGCTGAAGTAACTTTTCTTTTTGTAGAACTACCTAATGTAGCTTTATACCCTTTTGTATAAATTTTTCTAGTAGCTGCTCCTGCTTCATTTAAAAAATTAAGACTTTTATCTTCAAAATCTGATAATTTTGGACTTTTTTTAGGATCAATTTGTTTTTTGCCTACTTTTTGTCCAACAATTCTCATTCCTCTTTTTAATTTAGAGGGTCTTAAACTTCTTGCTATTCCAAATCCTAATCTAGCTAATGTTGAGTACATATTATCTCCTTGTTATAGGGGAAAACCCCCCTGTTTGTATGGGAGCTGTAGCTACCTCCCTTTTATTATTTTATTCACTTTGCTACATTTCGCTTGGGGTACTTTTAAAACCCCTTGTTTTGCTGTTGTCAAAGCTGTTGCTTTGGCTCTTACAACTTTCTCACATTTTGCACAGCTGTAGCTCTTATGAGCTACGCAAAATGCATATATATTTACCTTTGTCTATCAATAAGTAAATGTTTTATGTGGTTTGTTCGCTAATCGCCCTCACTTGTGAGGGGATTACCTCACCTTGTATCCTATGTTCAAGTAACATTGGGCTAAATCCATTGATTATTTGAATATGGGATATGAATTAAACTGTTGTTTTTATTCAAGAAAGGAGAAATTACAAATGAATAAGATACATGAAAAGAAGCCTAATCAGCTAGTATTTGACTACAAGTATAGCGACATAGGTATATTACCAACTATGAAAGAGTTAACCCAAGATGAGATCTATAAGAAGTATATTAGAAGATCATTAGCTTGGTATAAGTATACACAGAAAGGAGACAAATAATGGACTTGTTAATAGGTATTGTTCTTGTGCTACTAGCCGCGAAATTAATTATTGAGCTAGGTAGCATGTTTATTGCATACAAAGGTATTAAAAGTATCTTTAAGACCAAAGACGATTAATGGTTGCATATATAATATTTTGTATATGTATGTGTATAATAATCTTAATATGAGGAAAATATGATAACATTATTTATATTGTTAAATATCATTGTGTTAATGTTTGCCTTTTTAGGCATCAAAGCAACAGATGAGATAATAGAGTTTCATAACCAAAAGGAGGATATATGGAAACAAAGCAAGAAATAAAGATCTATAGAAATGGTAAGACTTACGAAGAAAATGTGAGATCTGGTGTATTTCTACCTAAGAAAGCATTAGATAACCATAAAGAAGTAATGACTGAAATAGCTGATTTAAAGGCGATTGTCATGAAATTACTTAATAATATGGATAGATAACAACAGATATGTACGAAGCCCTGCCTAGTGTGGGGCTTCTACATTAGAATAATTATAAACTGAAAGGAGAATATATGGGATTAGATATGTATTTACATAAAAGACAATCAGAAGAAATAGGGTATTGGAGAAAACATAACAGACTACATGGCTTCTTTGAAGAAATGTGGAGAGAACGACATCCAGACGCACAAGATGATTTCAACTGTGTTGATATGATCTTAACTAAGTCAGATCTGGATAAAGTAGAGTCAGCTATTAAAAATAGACTATTACCTAAAACTTCTGGGTTTTTCTTTGGTGAAGATAGTTATGATTATTATGATAGTGAAATGCAGAAAACAGACTTAGATATAATTAAAGAAGCCAAAAAAGCTATAGAAAACGATTATGAGGTTGTTTATAGCTGTTGGTGGTAAGGAGGGGATATGGAAGATAAAAAAATAATAGACCTAATCAATGACGCAATTTTAAAGACAAAGAGTGAGTTGTTTCCAGTTATTGATAGTCTTAATAATAAAATAGAAGCTCAAGATATATTTATCAAAGAGCTTAAATCTGAATTGAGAGTTTTAAATGATCAACTTGATGATCATGATAATACAATATCAGATATAACAGATAGGTTAAATATATGAAAACACCAAAAGGGTTTACAGCTAAAGAGTGGAAAGAATACCAGACTTTAGTTAATTCATTTACAAATGCTGTAACTGTTACAGGAGGCAAGAATGTTCACACCAAAGGTCGTGTTCGAAGAAAAGTTCAGAAACAGGAAAATAAGCCTGAAGAAAGGACTTGAACTAATATACAATCTGGAGTTTACTGGATATATTAGAAAAGACAGGTTCTGGTGGTGGAGAAACTTTATTGATTGGGTTAAATACCAAAAAATAACGTATCCATCATCAGGGCTTATCATGGTGTGTAGGCTAAATAGTACGCATAAACACCAAAACACAATAAGAGTAGTAACCACAAGTAATGATGACAAAAGCAAATTACTTGTGATGAAACATTTATATGGAAGGAACAATGATGAGAAAAAACGAAAGACAAATATCAATCGCTAAACAATTAGCTAAGATGCTTATGTTACACAGAATGTGGTATGGCAAGAATCAACAATCTATTGCAGATATTATTGGAGTTACATTTCAACAGTATCAAAAAATTGAAAAGTGTGAAAACAGAATGTATGCACACCAGCTGCTTGATATATGTAAATCAAATAAATGGGATATAGATCTTGTTGCTAATGGTGATCCATATGTGACTTTGGACGAGTGGAGTAGAAATCGAAAAAGAGCAGATGTATCAGGTATAAACAATACAGATGCTAATATATTAAACAAATTTAATAAGATTGATGAGAGAGCTTATAAGAATTATTTTAGGCTAACGCAAAACAATTCTTAATGAAAGGAATATATGCATGGAATTATTAGTGTTATTAGATTTGTTGCTTTTAGTGTTGGTGCTATCGCAATAAGAAAATCATGGAATTGGCTTACAGAAGATGTAGATCCAGTTCCAGGAACAAAAGAATTTGCTAAAGAGTATAGAGAAACGTATGGCAAATATCAACGATTAAGGAGGAAACATGAATCGTATACAAAAAGCAGGAAACGAACTGTTCAAGACATTGACACTACCGATTAGAGTATGTGTTGGTATCTACAAAGCAGTAGCAAAGGAAACACCAGAAAGAATTGAGTTTCCATATACATTAACCAAAAAGGAGGATAACAATGAAAGAAGTAATACAAGACACTTCTACAGTAAAGAAACCAATGACTAGCCAAAGAGAAAGAGTAGAAAAGAAATATGGTAAAGTAGTTACCTATTATGCTGAACTACTTGGTATATGTCATGAAGCTGTTAAAGCTAATAGTTTGTTGAATAAATTAGACCCTATGGGCCAAAAGACTTCAGCAACTACATTATTCATTAGAGCATGTGCTAGAATGGATAAAGCTGATGGAGTAGATACAGCAGAAAAGCTAATGGATATTAGTAAACAAACTAAATCTAAAGTAGCATAAATAAATTTCCCCCTGTTCGAAGCAGGGGGATTTCATAACAGAAAGGAACGATATGAAACCGATAAGAAAAGATGAGCAAGAGTATCTTAGAAATTATATTGCAGATAAATTTAGAGATAAACGATCTGCTTTAGAATCTGAGAGAGAGATTGATGTAGAGAAAGAATCTCAAAAAAACTATAAAAAGTTTGTTTCAATGTTAAAAATAGAGTCTTTAAAGAAACAAGCTGAAAAACTGCAAAAAGAATATGAATCTTTTAAAACTCAAAAAGAATTGATTGAGGAAGAAAAGCATAGAAAAGTAAGAGACGCAGTTAAGAAGCTAGAAGAACATATGACCAAATGGAAGAATATAAGAAGATGGGAAGATACTCCTAGCTTTACTTCTTATAGTGGTACTGACATTAAATTACATAATGTTGATAGTTATATTACTAAAGTTCTTCAAGAAGAAACTAGAAAAGCATATGACAATAGTTCTAAAGGTAGAGCTATTAAAGAACTAGATGCACAACGTGAATCTTGTGAAAATGCTTTATATTCTGGATCATCACTTGGATCAGTTAGAGGGTACATACATAATGTATTAACTAAAGCTAAAATCCAAGATGAAATGCCTAATCAGTTAATGATTGAAAGTAAATAAATGAATTTGGTATTCCCCGGTACTATGTATCGGGGGAACACCATGAACAGAAAGGTATATATGAGTGATAAAGATATGTTAAAACTACATGAAGATCAACTTAAATTAACACAAGCCAATTATGACTTGTTAAAAATTATGATTGATTCAAATACTAGACAAATTAATTTTATCAAAAAAATGATATTGGCTATATTAATAGTATTATTTGTATACTTTGCAGCAGAATTGATTGTAGGTATTCAATGATAGAACAAGATAAACAACTTGAAGTATTAAACAAAGCTACTGATAAAGCACTTACCGAAGTTAATAAAAAACGTAAAGGTAAGAAAACTGATTTCATAGCTGAGTTTCATGATTGGTATAAACTTGTAACTAAATATTTAAAACAAATGTTAAATAACTAGGAGTGTATATGAACGAAGATGAAATATTAAGTAAATTAACTAAAAAGAATAATCCAAATAGTCCTACTGCAAAGTATGGTGTGTTTGGTTGTTCATTAGGTATTGATTTATATAAACAACTTACAAATTATTGTACTATGAACAATATATCAAAAGCAGCTTTAATTAGAACTTTAATTAAAGATTATTTAAGTAATGTTAAATCTAAGGAGAATACAAATGTATAACGTAATAATATGGAAAGATAATGACAATGAAGATATGCATGTTTTTGAAAAAAAACCAACATTTAAAGATTTATATCCATTGTTAAATTGTGATACTATTGAAATACAAAAAGGATATACAGATGAACATAAAACATTTGATATGTACTGTGATGAAGAATCTAAGTTAAAAAATACTACATATCCAAATAAAAGAGCTACAAAAGCTTGGTATGCTTGGCAAGAAAGAACTAATAGACAATGTTTGCCAGGCGATTATATATCAGGTAGTGTAGCTATTGTTAAAAAACAAAAGTTTAAATTAAAAGATAATGATATTAATTTAAATGAAATGCCAGATTATGTAACTGTAAAATCATGGAGTCTATAATGACAGAACTAACTGAAAAACATTTTGAAATTATTGATCGTAATAGAGAAGTCAATCATTTAAATAAAATGGTTGCTCAACTTAAAGGTGAAAATAATACCTTGAGTTTATACAATCAAGAGTATAAAAGTAGAATACAAGAACTTGAAAAAAAAGTTGTTGAGTTAAAACAAAAAATACAGATGAAGGAAATATATGAAGGTCAGAAACCTTAAAGATCGAATAGCTGATTTAGAAAATCAAATAGATGATTATAATGAAGCTATTGCATTAATGGATACATGTATTAAATCTACATACTTTGATGATGCACAATCATTAGAAATGCAAAAATGGATAAAAATGTATGAAGATAATATCCAAATATTAGAAACAATGATAATGGAGAGTAAAATATGAGCAAAGAAATAATGTTACAAGCTGAACTAAATAGAAAGTTAGTTGAGCTTAAAAACTCTAAAGCTAAAATTGATAAACTTAATAAAGAAATTGAGATGTATAAACAACAACTCAATGCTTATGAAATGGATGATAAATTACCTGAGGTAAATGATGATTGAAGCTGATTCAGAAATATTAAGATTAGAAAAACGTCAAAGAGGATTACAAAGAGTAGCTACTGCTATTAATGATTTGACTATATATGGAATATATCCTACTAATTTTCCAAAACTAGTTTCAGCTGCTGAACATTTTAAAGATCATATTAAAGCTGAAATATTGACTACTAAAAAAAGAATAATTGAAATTGGTGGTCAAACTATTGAAGAAACATATACAGATCCATTAAAATCAGAAATGCAAATAGAATCTGATAATATTAATGATATGTATTCACAAAAAGGTATTTAAAGTTTTACTGGTTAGGAACTAAGCCTTATTGAGGATCCAGGAAAACCTATTAAATTTATTCCTGGTAAGTGAGTAACACTTTATAAACAAAGCCAGTTTAAAATAGGGGTTAATGCACAATTGGCCTTATTGGCGACAGTAGATTTAATCCCTATAATAAAATTCTATACCTAAGCCCTGAGATCTCGGTAAATAATTGCTGCTGGGCTTCATTTATAGATACACCCATCAGGGAGACTTGGTGGGTGGCTAAATTTAGGCGAGACATACTTTAGTCTTAATTGAATAAGTAGGTTTATTCATCACCTAAAACTGTTTGACTTCTACAGTATAAAAATATTG
>Ga0209536_100006557_pt1 | contig 17758 bp, 15 predicted proteins | sample DeeMarSeWOR28_12_FD_187461 | JGI IMG/M metagenome (GOLD analysis project Ga0209536, IMG submission 187461) | Marine sediment microbial communities from White Oak River estuary, North Carolina - WOR-2-8_12 (SPAdes) (version 2) | ecosystem: Environmental > Aquatic > Marine > Intertidal zone >... | reverse complement strand
ACGGAGATGATATGACCATTATTTAGCCGGTGCTTTCATTATATTTGAGAAAAACCTTTGTCGTTGAAAAACCGGTTGACGTGTCAGGACTCCTTTTACACATCGATTATGATGATGCGTTTGTCGCTTATCTGAACGGCATTGAAGTGGCGCGCGCCAATATCGGAGCACCCGGTGTAGAGCCTGATTTCAATCAATCAGCGGATAATTATCGGGAAGCGGAAATATACCGGGGAGGTAAGCCGGAGCGGTTTGATCTCAAACCGTTTATCCCCTTGCTGCAAACCGGAGAAAATATTCTGGCCATACAAATTCATAATTACAGTGCCGGATCTTCCGATCTGTCAGCGATTCCCTATCTGACACTTGGATTGACGGAACTGCCCGGAAATCCGGGAGGCATGCCGGAGATTTTGGCGGAGGATTTACCCCGACTGCATGCAAATTTTAAGGTTGCATCGCAGGGAGAATCACTTTATTTAACCGCTCCTGATGGTCATATCGTCGATTCGATTTCTGCGGTAACCCTGTTGACCGATAAGTCATTCGGTCGCCAGCCGGACGGTACCGCCAATTGGGTATATTTCGATCAGGCGACTCCCGGAACCTCAAATGTCACCGCAGGATTTACCGGTATTTCACAATTACCTGTCCCGGATCGGAATCCGGGATTTTATACCGGCGCAATGATGGTAAGAATTAGCAGTCCGGAGACATCGGCAAAAATCTATTACACCACAGACGGTTCCCTCCCCACAGAACAAAAGACTCTTTTTACCAGTGATCTGCTGGTCGATAAGACTGTTGTCCTGCGCTGCCGGTCTTTCGAAGCGGGTAAATTACCCAGTCCGGTGGTGACGCATACCTATTTTATTGGCGAGACACAAACCCTTCCGGTAGTCTCCATCTCAACTGAGCCAGCTAATCTGTGGAGTGAGGAATCGGGTATTTATGTCCGGGGGTCCAATGCGGAAACGGAATTTCCGTATTTTGGGGCCAATTTCTGGCAGGACTGGGAAAAACCTGTATATTGTGAATTTTTTAAGTCAGGCGGCTCCATCGGATTTGCGGAACCGGCAGGTATGAAAATCACCGGAGCATGGAACAGGGGATTTCCCCAGAAATCCCTGGCGGTTTTTTTCAGAGGTGAATACGGCAAGACTTCACTCGAATACCGCCTTTTTCCTGGACAGGATGTCGAACTCTATGATGAATTCATCCTGCGCAATTCCGGCAATGACTGGGGGCAGACATTTATGCGCGACGGATTGATGACGACATTGGGTAGAGATATCGGTCTTGAAACCCAGGCCTATCGGCCGGTTGTGCTCTATCTGAACGGATATTATTGGGGTATTCACAACCTCCGCGAAAAGGTGAATGAGGACTTTTTGGCCGCACATCATCCCGTTGATCCGGATAACGTTGATCTTCTCGAGGATAATGTAATCATTCTGGAAGGGGATGATGAACACTACCGGGATCTTCTGCAGATTGTAACCGGCCAGGATATTTCCCGTACAGATATTTATACTGAAATTTGCGGACGGATGGACATCGAAAATTTTATTGATTATATGATATGTGAGATATATATCGGCAATACCGACTGGCCGGGAAACAACATAAAATACTGGCGCCCCCGTTCATCTGATGGCCGGTGGCGCTGGATCATGTTCGATACCGATTTTGGTTTTGGGCTTTACCAGGATAGCCCTGTAAGTCACAACACACTGGCATTTGCCACAGAACCAAACGGTCCGGATTGGCCGAATCCACCCTGGTCGACATTGTTATTACGACGGCTTCTGGAAAATTCCGTCTTCAAGAAGGCATTTATCAACCGGTTTGCAGATCTGCTGAATACAAATTTTCTTCCGACAGAAGTCAGCACGGTTATTTCAAAAATCAAATCGGTCATTGCTCCTGAGATCGGAAGACATCTTCAACGCTGGGAACTTGACGCCTCCGGTTGGTATAATAAAGTAGCACAGTTGGATGCATACGCTACACAGCGTCAGGGATATATGCGTGTATATCTTATTCAGCATTTTAATCTCAGCGGGATGGTGCAGGTTGAGATTAACAATCTAAATCCGGGCACCGGCTCGGTCCGGCTGAACTCGATTTCTTTAGAACAGGAGTCATGGCGGGGAGCTTATTTCAAAAATATACCAATTCAGTTAAGCGCTCTGGCTGAAACCGGCTGGCGGTTCGATCGCTGGGGCGGATCTGTACAGTCCGATACAAATCCACTGACATATGTGCCGACGCAGTATACGATCATTACAGCCAGTTTTATCCGTGATACCTCAATTGTGATTAATGAGCTGAATTACAATTCATCCCCGCTTTTTGAAGTGGGTGACTGGGTTGAATTTGTAAACCCCAGTGATGACATTATCGACATGTCGGGCTGGCAATTCCGCGATGAAAATGATCTCCATGTTTACGAATTTCCGCCAAACACAATCCTCGCTCCGGATAGCCTGGCAGTCATATGCAATGATTCCCTGGCATTTACTGCAGGTTTTCCGGCAGTGAACAATTTAGCTGGTGTATTTGACTTTGGATTGTCCGCCTCGGGCGAATTGATCAGACTGTTCGATGCCGGGGGGATGATAGTGGATTCCTTAACTTACGATGACGCAAAACCCTGGCCTCTGGAACCGGACGGCCAGGGTGCGGCACTGGCATTACGCGATCCTCTTTTGGATAACAGCCGCCCCGAAAACTGGGCAGCATCGCAGGCGTATGGTACACCGGGGAAGCCAAATATGACCGTTTCGAATATGGGATTGATGCCGGTAAATCAACCTGAGTATTTTTCAATCGGACCGGCCTTTCCCAATCCGTTTAATCCGGCAACTCAAATTCCGGTTAATCTGCCTCAGGCTGGTAAGGTCAGTTTTCGGATATATGACATGAACGGCAGACTGGTTGTGCGGCTTTATGAGGATTTTTTACCAGCCGGAAGTCATATGTTTGAATGGCATCCCACAGCTGTAACTGCCTCAGGGGTATACTTTTTTGTCGTAAACACTGCAGCCGGCCGGAAAGGCGCCGGAAAGCTGATATTGCTGCGGTGAATTCTGATTGAATCGCGATGAGGAAATATGATGTCGAGAATCATGCGCGGTTGGCCCGGGATCTGATTCATATTTTACACCCGTAGAGACAAAAATGAATGTAGCGTGCTCTTATTAAGGCAAATATGGAATAAAACGGAAATATTCAAACGGTACGGGAAAGGATATGTAACTTAAATGATTTTAGTAAGTTAAATATCATAAATCAGCAGGTTCGAATAGAGTATAGATTTGAATTACCAAAAAATGATTTATCAATGATATATTATGAGTTAAATTCCGGAACCGGCGTAAAGACGGTTATATCTGCGATTAAAAATATATCATCGGGTAGTGTATCAAAAGGGCACATGCACCATCGCAGAGTATTTATGCCCTGAAAATGAAACACCGAAATGGAAAGAAAATTTAAATACGGTTTGATCGCTTCGGGTCTATTTATTTTATTCGTCCTGTCCGGGGTGGTGGAGATTCCATACTCGTATTCGGTACAGGGTAAAGTGCTCGCCGGTAATGAATGGCTTCTGATCCGCCAGTCAGATGGCAGTCTTACAGAAATCACCCGCAATAATTTAAGGGGGGTCATTCAAAATTATGGAGCGTATCAGATCGACCGGGGTGATATTGTCCAGGTTCAGTTGAATCCCGATATGTTGAACCGCAGTCAGGTATCACCGTCGGATACCCTTGGGATTTTCAGTTCAAATTTTATATCCGAGGAACTCGCCCGGCTGCAGGGGGAACTGGATGTCGCCTATGCTACTCTTGAAGTCAACCGTACCGGCCAGAAGGAGTCTTTGCTGCGTGAGGCGGAGCATACATACAATCTGAACCTTGAGCGGGCCAGGGTTCAGCAACGCATTCTTGAACGTGAGACTGAACTCTTCGAAGATAATCTGGTTTCCAGTCAGGATTATGAAATCACCCGGGGATTAACCCGCATTTCTGAACTTGAAGCCCAGGTTGCCGATGCCAGGTTGCAGTCACTCAAAACAGGTGCCAAACAGGAAGAAATTGGTCTTATAAGGGCGCAGATAAGGGCGATTCAGCGTAATCTTGAAACCCTGAAGAAGCGGATAAACCGGGCATATCTGATATCGCCATTAAAAGGCCGTCTTAGCATGGATATCGCCAATGATACGATTATGGTCGTCAGTGATAGTGTGCGGGTTGTGATCATGCCGGTGCCTTACGAATACTATCAGGAACTTGGTTTAGACCAGACTGTAAATGGCCGGTTGCCGCATAACGGTATCCAATTAAGCGGAAAAATTGTCCGGATTGAGAACATGTTCCGGATGATTGCCGGAAGGCAGGTATTCATGGTAACCGCCTGGCTCGATAGCCGGTATACAGATATCCCTGAAAATCTATTGACCACTTTCACGATCGATGCGCAGCCCAAAACTGTCTGGCAGCATTTGAAGATGATTGGCGAAAAACTGTTTTTTTAAGCTATGAAAAAGATCGAATATAAATACCTTGTTCCCGATCGCCTTTTAGCATCATTTCGTCAGGCTCTCATGCCATATGTGATTTGGGATAAATATTCGGAATTGCGGGTTGATAAGCACTACACGGTTAAAACAATTTATTTCGATACCAGCCGGCTCGATTTTTATCAGGAGAAACTCTCCGGACTCAAACGCAGAAAGAAAATCCGTATTCGCGGATACAATGAGGCAACTCCTGATAAACTCGTATATCTCGAAATTAAGCGCAAGGATGGTCAAATTATATCAAAAAGCCGTGCACCATTGCCGTATAGCCATCTTTCGGATACTTTACTGAACAATGGTATTGAAGAATTTATTATTTGTGATAATGAAAATGAGAATCTTAAAAATGGCAAGAGTTTCCTTTATTATCTTCGCAGCCAGAATCTGATTCCAACGATAAAAGTCGTTTATGAACGTGAAGCATATTTTGCCCGGATGAATCCCAATCTCCGCATAACTCTGGATAGCAATCTGAGGAGTTCACTGCAGGTTGAGTATGAAGGGTTCTTTGAGGATCGTAATATGATTTATGCGATACCTACCAGATCGATTTTGGAGATTAAGACGTCCTCAGGTTTCCCTTTCTGGTTGCAGCAGCTGATTGGAAGTAAAGGTTTGCAGCTTCAGGCGCTTTCAAAATATACGATCTGCATGGAAACACATACCCGTTATGAACATCAGTTGCATCGTTCCATGACAAGTCATGCAAAATTTGGTACGTTCAGGCGCAAGACTAAACTGATTGGCTGATTCATATGCTTGAGGGATTTCAGGACAATCTGTTCACCACACTTGATTTCTGGTATTTCACGATCAATCTGATCATGGCACTGCTTTGTGGTTTGGTCATTTCTATTTTTTACCGCCTGAGCTATCGGGGTCCCCATTACTCGGCATCATTTGTACAGGCACTGGTGATTCTCGCAATGGTTACGGCACTGGTTATCATGGTTATCGGAAATAACCTCGCCCGCGCTTTCGGACTTGTCGGCGCCATGTCGATCATCCGCTTTCGGACAGCGGTCAAGGACACGCAGGATATCGTGTTTATCTTTTTCGCCCTTGCAGCGGGAATGGCAGCAGGTGTCGGATTGAAGAGTCTGGCGTTTTTCGGAACCTTTATGATCGGTTTGATAATCTTCAGCCTCCACAGGATTCGATATGCCCAACCCCACAAAAAACAATTTCTGCTGCAATTTCAGTTCCAACTCGAAGGGGATGAATCGCCGTACATCGCCATTCTGGATAAATATTGTAAAAGCCACAAGCTGGTGAATATGCAATCACTTGGTGAGTTGAATCAGTTTGAGCTGTCTTTTTATGTGGAATTAAGGAGAAAAGACCAGCATGGCCAGATGTTGAAAGAATTGAATTCGACCGCTTTTGTGCAGCATGTCCGTTTGTATCTGGATGAGGATCAGTTCTGAGTGCCAGACGTCTAACGGCTCTCTTCATCAGTTACCGATAAAAATGATATGTTTTGTTAATACAGGAGGAGATAAATATGAGTGCCGGTGCAGCGGCAGCAACATCGGGCGCAACTGCAGGTGCTGCAATTGCGAACGCCATCAAGGCATCGGGTGTATTGATCCGTTTAGAATCCGAAGATTTTAACAATATCATGCAAAGAAATCTGGGGGGATTGGTGGTGTATGCGATTGGTGGCGTATTCAGTAAAAATCATCAATATCTTACCAGCTATAAAGGTCTTACATTTTATACCAAGACAACCGAGCCCGTTATCCTGCCATCCAAGTGTGAAATCGTGCATGCCAAACGCATCTGGATTCCCGGCTAGGTCAGAGTTTATCCGGTATTGTATTTTCCGTCGTACTGCATTATCAATTAACCACAGATCTCATGGAAAATTATCATGCGGATCAGCTGGCTTTAAATGCGATTTATTTTGGTGTTTGACGGTTTTTTCTATTTAACTGATCATACAGAAGAGTGATGATCCTGTTCTGGATCAAACTATTTTGTCCAGGCAGGCTGTGAATTGTCGTTTCATATTTGCCTGAACTCCGCTCTCGTCTGGTCTGTTCGGTAAATAGCCGCGGGGCTGTTCCCTGATTTTTTATTAAACCAGGCGTTTCCGCCCTATTTCTGACCTGCGCCACCGGTCTTTTTGAATATGTAGCCACCTTTTTCTGCACCCCAAACCTGCTCTCCGTTGATATTATACCCGCGGTCCCAGCTGTACATCTGATCAGGTGAGATGATCACGATGGAGGTGGCATAAACCGCCTCCCGCAAATCACTGTCGCAAGCCAGTCCTGCGGTACTTCCGACAAACATATCGGTACCATATTTGTTTAATATTATCGCACACCCTTCACGTTCCGTCAATGAATTCGGAGTCAATGACTTCAGCGGTTCTGATTCCTGCCAGGCGCCGGTAAATCGCAGCGGATCAGGGAGCGTAAAAACAGTGCTGACGAAGGTGCTGTCATTTTCCTGTGTCAGGCGGTACACACGCTGCCGGTAGGGTTGCGCAAGATTCGCAGCAGAAGCCTGCTCAACGTAGAACCAGTATCCATCAGTCCGGGTTGGCCAGATGGGTTTCATTTCCAGGCGGATATCATAAAATTGTGAATCTGCTGCTGCCTGGGCCGCGCTGCTGAATGAACCCGCCATATAATCCCGAAGGGTCAGCAGATCATCTCTGGGTTCTGTGCAGGAGCCCAAAAAGGCACCGAGTAGTATAAAAATGATAATAAACCGCATGGTTTCCCTCCCTTCAATAGGTACTTTTGTAATTTAAGGTAATTAATGTATATTCTGAAACCAAAAAATAACAGGTATTCATGTCTGATCAAAAAACAGGCTTACTCAGCCAGTATTTTGGATATGATAAATTCAGGGAGCCCCAGGCCCAGATAATTGACCACATCATGCAGAACGGCCATGCACTGGTCATCATGCCGACGGGTAGTGGAAAATCTTTACTCTATCAGATCCCGGCTCTTATGCTGGAGGATCTTACACTGGTGATATCGCCGCTTATTGCCCTGATGAAGGATCAGGTGGATGTCTTGCAGCGTCGGGGTATTCAGGCCACGTTTATAAATGCCTCTCTGGAACGTTCAGAACGCGAAAAACGCTACAACAACCTGGCCGCCGGTGCCTATAAACTGGTTTATGTAACCCCTGAACGATTCCGCAAAAGTGATTTCAGGAGTGCGATCGCCCGGCGCAAGGTCTCGCTTCTTGCGATCGATGAAGCGCATTGTATCAGCGAATGGGGGCATGATTTTCGCCCGGATTACACCCGCATAGGCGAATTCAGGCATTTCCTGAATTTCCCGGTGACAATGGCGTTGACGGCAACGGCAACACCCGCGGTCCAGGAAGATATTATCAACCAGCTGGGCCTGGGCCATGGTGAAATAAAACGATTTCATCAGGGTATTGATCGTCCCAATCTGTTTCTGGAAGTATTCAATGTCTGGGGGGAAGATGAAAAATATGAACATATCACCCAGATCATAACGCAGAGACCGGGAAGCGGTATCATTTATTTTGTGCTGATAAAGGATTTGGAAAAAATGAGCAACCGGCTGCAAAAAAAGGGGATCCGTCATATGATCTATCACGGTGACCTGGCTTCAGATCAACGGCGTAAAATACAAAACCAGTTTATGGGCAGGCAGAACCAACTGGTTCTGGCAACAAACGCCTTTGGTATGGGCATTGACAAGGAGAATATCCGTTATGTCATACACGCCCAGATACCGGGCTCGGTGGAAGCGTATTTCCAGGAAATCGGTCGTGCCGGAAGGGACGGCCAACTTTCTATTTGCAGTTTGCTTTACGATCAGCAGGATCTGAATATTCAGTTCGATTTCATAAAATGGAATAATCCCGGTGCGGGATATTATGAGCGTTTATATGCCTTGTTGAAATCGGATGCAGAGCGGGCGAATGCGGAAGGATCCGAATATCTGCGCGAGCAGCTGACTTTCAAAAACAGATACGATTTCCGTCTGGAAACAGCGTTGGGATTATTGGATCGATACGGTGTAACAACGGGTACGCTGGATACACATGACCTGACGGTTGTTAATGAGCTACCGGAAAAACTGGCGGATCCGGGCTACCTTGACCGGAAGCTCAGAAACGAGCAGGAAAAGTTATATCAGATGGTTATGTACACCAAGGAAGAATCCTGCCGCAAGGCATTCATTCACCGTTATTTTGGATTGGAATATGCCAGCAAATGCGGTGCCTGCGACCTTGAGAACCAATCCTTCTAAAAGGAGCGCTATCAACGAAAAGTTTTGGATCACAAGTTACCGGCAACCCTAAATATTCAACAGCCAGAATCCAATTTCATTTTCTGAATTCTCTGTTCCTTAATCGTCATCCGGAAAGGGGCGAAAAGAGGCGATTACCGGACAATGGTCGGAAATATTCAGGTAATATTCCGGGAATTCGCCGGTGATCAGCAGCCGGCGCTCCGAACAGATTCCACCCACTCTCAGGCTGTTCTCCAAATATTCAATTTTCGCATCATCCGATACGAAAATCTGATCAATACTGGATCCTTTGATCTCAGGTTTCTGCCAATCCGGCTGCCAGTATTCGGTAATCAAAAGTGTATCTTCCGTCCCGGTCCAGTGATAATCAAGCCGGTTGACGATTGGCATAAACTCCCCTGCGCGGTCGCTGCTGACATTATTGAAATCACCGAGCAGAATAATATCGGCGTCGCGTTCTTCACCGGCAGGTAAATCTGTCAGAATGGTATCCAGCTCAGCCCACTGTTTTTTACGTTCGTCATAGCCACGGGGTCCGGATTTAAGATGGACAACTATAACATGGAAATCAAAACCATCAGGTATTGCTTTAAAATACCCCCTCAAGGCTGGTCGCAATCGGTCGGGTCTGCCCACCGTCACCTCGTTATAAATCTGTGGTTCACCGATCAGAGCGACCTTCTCAGAATTATAAAGAATGCCTACTTTTTGCCATCCGTTTGAAGGAGCATAGATAAACTGATATCCTTTGCCGAGATGACGTTTGGCCATGGCGCCAAAAAGTGGTGGATCGACAATTTCCTGAACCGCCAGGATTTCGATGTCAAGCTCCCTGATCAGGCGAAATAACATGACTGTATCGGTCGGCACACCGGAGGGTGGATACCGCATTTCAATATTATATTGCCTCATCATCGTGCTATCCTCGTTACACGGGAAAAAACGAATATTGAAAGTGCCTATGTCGATGGAATCTGTATCCTGTGCGATCAGTAATACCACAAGCAGGACAATGCAAATAATAACAGCTTTATGAAACATTAGGAGGTCTCCGTTTCTTAACGTGGTTCAAAATTTAGGGTAATCATATGATAATCACAAATGCCGCTATTGAAGGCGATCGACAGAATAGCTAAATTCAGAATCTGTATTGATGGAAGATATCTCGTAATAAAACGTTATATGTGTATATCGATATGTGAAAGTGAATACGCAATCATTTTATGGAAAAACCGTCACGTACGAAAGTCTGGAAAATGTTTGACCGTATTTCCGGTCGGTATGATCTGTTGAATCATCTGCTGTCTTTTGGACAGGATATCCGCTGGCGAAGAAAAATGGTACGATTAATTCCCGACTGTGAAGCGCTTGAAGTGCTGGATATAGCCACCGGTACGGCAGATCAGGCGATTTCAATGGCGCGGTCGAAGAAAAATATCAGACAGGTTACGGGAATTGATCTGGCGGAAATGATGTTGGAAAAGGGGAAGGTTAAAATTGAGAAACTGAATTTATCCGACCGAATAAGATTGCAGGCTGGGGATGCCTGTGCGCTGAGGTTCTCGGATAAATCTTTCGATATCGTAACGATCTCCTTCGGAATTCGTAATGTCGAAAAATTGGACCAGGCACTGGCTGAAATGTATCGTGTATTGAAATCAGACGGGCAGGTATTGATCCTGGAATTCTCTCTGCCGGCAGTCTCATTTATTCGTACTCTGTATATGTTTTATTTCAGGTACGTCTTGCCCAAGCTGGGCGGCATAATATCAGGGGACAAGACCGCCTATCGCTACCTGAATGAAACGGTTGAGACCTTTCCATTTGGTCGTGAATTTTGTAATTTACTTGAACAGGCAGGATTCATACAGGTGAAGGCCATGCCATTAACACTCGGTGTGGCTACTATATACCAGGGCCGTAAACAGGAGAAACACAATTGACGCTGGCAGATAAAATCATAATTGAGCTCGAAAAATATTTAAAACCTGATGAGGATAAACGATTTAATATATTTAATCGGTTCGAGATGGTTCTTGAAGATACTTCCGCGGCCGATTGGCTTAGATTCAGGACATCGGGTGCAAGGGTTCACTGGCAGGATCGGCGAACACGCCTGGCGGTTACCGCATTCGGCGAGGCTGATTTGTTATCCGGACCGGATCTGGCGGATTTTTCAAATTTGTTTTATAAAATTCGTCATGTGCTTGAGAATTCCGATCCCCGTATCAGATATTATGGCGGTTTAAGCTTTACACGACATAACCATCATGAACCGATCTGGCGGGATTTTGGTGATTATTATTTTTTATTACCGCGTTATGAAATCATTAAGGATACGGATCATACCAAATTTGCCATCAACTACCGCCGGGAAGACCTCCGCGAGATTATCGCGGAATTGCCCGATTTTTTCCAAATGACGGCTGATACTGCAATTATGGCGCCGGCCATGACAGAAAAGTATCATTTACCTGACCGGATGGGCTGGAAAATGATGGTCGGACAGGCTTTAAATGCTATCCATTCAGGAGTATATGAAAAGATCGTGCTGGCCCGCAAGACCAAATTCTCCTTTTCAGAACCACTCAATCCTGCGGACATTCTGGAAAACCTGAAAGTATCGAATCCGGGTTCTACATATTTTTTATTTCAACCGAAACCCGGTGCGGTTTTTATCGGGGGTACACCGGAACTGCTTTACCAGCGCAACGGCAGCGATATCTTCAGCGAAGCCATTGCCGGAACGAGAATGCGCGGAAAAAATGAGCAGGAAGATGAAAAATATGAAGCAGAACTTCTGAATAGTGAAAAAGACCGGTGGGAGCATCGTTTTGTGATGGATAACGTACATGAAATTCTGGAAGGGTTGTGTTCCGAAATGGATTCCTCGGCGGATGTGTCGGTCTTAAAATTATCACGTGTTCAGCATCTTTATACGAGTTTCCACGGTACTCTCAAGCCCGATATTACCGATGCACAAATCATTGCACAATTGCATCCGACACCGGCGGTTGGCGGTTATCCGACCGATAATGCCCTGCCGGAAATTGAAAGTCTGGAACCGTTCCGCCGGGGATGGTATGCCGCTCCGGTCGGTTGGCTGGCGCGAGATGCGGCTCATTTTGCGGTCGCTATTCGGTCGGGACTTGTGCTGGGCTCAGACCTGTACCTGTATTCCGGTGCCGGAATCGTCAAGGGCTCTGAAGCAGATCTGGAGTGGGAAGAGATTAATAACAAGATCGCCAGTTTCCTGCGCGTCTTGAATATTAACGGTGATGAACCGGTTGCGAACGAAAAAGAAAGAATGTCTCTAATCTTAAAATAACATGCGGTATATACCAAAGTTTGGATGTCCTATTCATATTTTATATACCACTCCGAAATCCAGTCTGCTGCCGAGATTAAAAAAACCGGCAATCTGAATAATTCCCTGTTTTAATGCCAGTAATTCAAGGTTTTATAATAATATAAACGAGTCACCGCCCGGCAGAGCCGGTGCAGAAAACATTGTTTTAAACAGGTAAATCAGATATATTAACAAGATACAGATAATTCTGCTGAGAATCTTTGATTCGAAATCCTGCAAATATCAATGATTTCTGGGCCAGTCTGATTGTTGATGAGCTCTTCCGGCATGGTGTAAAAGTGTTTTGCATATCTCCCGGCTCACGTTCCACACCGCTTACCGTAGCGGCAGCCGCGCATGACCGGACAGAGACCCAGATTGCCCTGGATGAACGGGGATCTGCATTTTATGCACTCGGATATGCCCGCGCCACCAACCATCCGGCAGTGCTTATCTGTACATCCGGTACCGCAACCGCCAATTACTTCCCCGCTGTTGTCGAGGCGTATCAGTCACGTATTCCGCTAATTATTCTCAGTGCCGACCGTCCCCCGGAATTGCGTGATACAGGGGCGAATCAGACCATCGACCAGGTGGGGATTTACGGATCATATGTGAACTGGGCAATAGATCTGCCTGTCCCGGATACGGCAATAAAGCCGGAATTCGTGCTGAGTTCGGTTGATCATGCTGTGTACCGGTCAATCCGCCCGCCGGCAGGTCCTGTCCATATCAACTGTATGTTTCGCGAACCGCTGGAACCGCAATCAGTACCCGTAAATGCGGATTACGTGAACAGCATCACAGTGTGGTCGCCGCATCAGGAGCCGTGGACGCGATATACACAATCCGCCTCAATCCTATCTGAAACAGAACTGCGTGCTCTTGCAACTGAACTCGATAGCTCAGAGAAGACATTGCTGACAGTAGGCCGGACCGGTAATCATACTACGCTGACAGCAATTGCCGATCTGGCCCGTGCTACAGGCTGGCCGGTATTCGCTGATATTACCTCCGGATGGCATTCGGGCGATGATCGGATATTCACGATTCACTGGTATGATCAGTTGCTGGCAACCGAATCATTTAAGAAGCTGCTTGCGGGTTGCCGGATACTCCATTTTGGTGATCCTTTGACTTCAAAACGCTTTCTTCAGTTTATCACGGCAAATCCACCCGGGCATTATATCCACATACATGATCATTCCCGGCGTCAGGATCCCGCACATTCCATCACCCGGAGAATCGAAACGGATATAGCCGCCTTTTGTAGCGGTTTGAAAAGGTTGATAAAACGCTCGGAACCTGACTCAGAATTTAACATTTTTAATGAACGCGCCGGCAAAGTGGTGGAAGATTTTATTGAACAGTTGACCGATATCTCGGAAATAGCCATCGCAAAAATGATCGCGGCCACGTTGCCAGGCGGTCAGGGGCTTTTTCTTGGAAACAGTATGCCTGTTCGCGATTTTGATATGTTTGGCAGGTTGAAAAATTATCCGATACGGGTCGGCGCCAATCGTGGTGCAAGCGGAATTGACGGATCGGTAGCAAGCGCTGCGGGCTTTGCAAAAGGAATATCCGCACCGGTGACTGCGGTAATCGGTGATCTGGCCTTCTTGCACGATCTTAATTCGCTGGATCTTATCCGCAAATCAAAACACCGGGTTATCCTGGTGGTAATAAACAATAATGGGGGTGGCATATTTTCTTTTCTCCCGATTGCCGGTTATAAAGAGGTATTTGAGCCATACTTCGCCACTCCCCATAATCTTCATTTTAGATCGGCGGCTGAACTGTTCGGAATAAATCATACAAAGGTAACTGATCCGGCTAATTTTTTATCGGAATACCGGCAGGGATTAAAACAGGAAAATCATTATATCATAGAGGTTATTACCGATCGGGAGGAAAATTATGCCCTGCACAGAAAACTTCTGGATCGAATAATCACCGAAACAGATGGCGGGAAGGAATGATACTATGAATGACCGGCATCCGGCTCAGGGTAAAAAGCCGGTGATTCTGTTCCTGCATGGTTTTATGGGCTCCGGCAACGACTGGCATACCATAATAAGGAAGCTGGCGGGAAATTTCACATGCCTTGCACCCGATCTGCCCGGTCACGGGAAAAACTTAAAAAATTACTGGACGGAGGGATTTTTATTTCCCGCCTGGAAAGAAGAATTGGTTGAATATTTACGAAAACAGGGGATAACGGCATGCCATGTGATCGGTTATTCCATGGGTGGTCGTCTGGCGCTTTATCTGGCTGTACACAATCCGGGATTTGTCCAATCTCTCATACTGGAATCGGCTTCCGCCGGGATAGCTGAAGGCCGGGAGCGTCATGAACGGCTGAATAATGATATCCGTATGGCGAATCAATTTGAATTCGGGTCGTGGCCTGAAATGCTTGAACTCTGGTATGATCAAGCGGTGTTTTCCGGGATAAAATCATATCCTGATTATCAGACCTTATTCGATAAGCGATTGCATAATGATCCGCGGCAACTTGCCGCTGTCCTGCGCGGTACTTCTCCGGGTTTACAACCATCCTTGTGGAATAAACTAGTGTTATTAAGTATGCCGGTGCTTGCGATTACCGGGGAAAAGGATTTAAAGTACTGCCGGATATTGGAGCAAATGCAGAAGTGTAATGGCAGAATAAAGGGAAAAATAATCCACGGTGCGGGACATAATGTGCATTTTTCTGCGCCGGAATTGTTTGTAGATTCAATCAAGGAATTTTTATCAGGGGATCAGGAGGATTGATGGAATTCAGAAAAGTTTTTCCGCGTTCACATGCAATCGGAGAAAATGGGATTATGCAATATATTTGGTATCCAATGTTAATTATTTCATTAACTGGTCTTATGGGTTGCGGTACGCCAGAGGAGCTGAGAACCGACGGAATACCTGCAGTATCCCCGCTGGATCTGGACCGCTACCAGGGCACCTGGTATGAGATCATGCGTTTACCGAATCGGTTTGAAGAAGGGTTGGAACAAATCACCGCTAATTATACGATCACGGATGATGGTGATCTGCAGGTCGTCAACCGGGGATATAATCCGGAAACTGAGGAATGGGAAGAGGCCGACGGGAAAGCCTGGCTTCCGGATCCTGGCACACCCGGATTATTAAAAGTCAGTTTTTTCTGGTTTTTTTCCAGTGACTACAAAGTAATTGCCCTTGATCAGGAAAATTATTCCTACGCAATGGTTACCAGCAGCAGTAAGAAGTATCTGTGGATTTTGAGCCGGTCGAGGCAGCTTGATAATGGTATACTGCGGATGCTGATCGACAAGGCCAAAGGGTACGGTTTTGCGGTTGAAGAGCTGATCAGGGTTGATCAGAGCTGATGACTAAACCGGCGGAAAAAAATATAATTTTCGATACAAGACAGGAATAGTTCTGGAGGAATTTGGATGAGTTCGGCTAAATGGATTGAAGTGCAGAAATATCAGGACATCAGATACCAAAAATATGAAGGAATGGCCAAAATTACGATCAACCGGCCGGAGGTGCGCAATGCTTTCCGCCCCCTTACGGTTATGGAAATGATGGATGCCCTTGAGAATGCGCGTAATGACGCGGCGATCGGGGTAATCATTCTGACCGGGGAAGGTGATAAGGCGTTCTGTTCGGGCGGTGACCAGAAAATCAGAGGGGATGCCGGATATGTCGATAATGAAGGTATACATCGCCTGAATGTTCTCGATTTCCAGAGACAGATCCGCACCTGTCCCAAACCGGTCATCGCCATGGTCGCCGGCTTTGCGATCGGCGGGGGGCATGTTTTGCATCTGATGTGTGACCTGACGATCGCTGCTGAAAACGCGATATTTGGACAGACTGGACCAAAAGTCGGATCGTTTGACGGCGGCTATGGCGCCAGTTATATGGCCAGAATTGTCGGGCAGAAAAAAGCCCGTGAGATCTGGTTCCTTTGCAGACAGTATGATGCAAAGCAGGCCCTTGAAATGGGTCTGGTCAATACCGTTGTGCCTCTGAAGGATCTGGAAAAGGAAACCATTCAGTGGGCAAAAGAAATTTTGGCCAATTCGCCGATGGCTATCCGCTGTCTTAAAGCAGCCCTTAATGCCGATTGTGACGGGCAGGCGGGTCTGCAGGAACTGGCCGGTAACGCCACCATGCTTTTCTACATGACGGAGGAAGGGCAGGAGGGCCGAAATGCGTTCAATGAAAAACGCAAACCGGATTTTACCAAATTTCCCAGGCGTCCTTGAGTTGGATAATTAAAGGCAAAGGCGGACGGAAGAAAACCGTATGATATGCGGAATTTTCACATCGGCTTATGACGTAAAATTTGTAAATTTCAATTATGAATTGTATTATTTTAGCGGTAATGGATTTTTTAAATCCGTATAACAGGTTTATTTTTGAAAACGATCTTGTCTGCTAAACAGCGGGAAAAACAATGAAACAGCATACATTCAGGATCTGGATCGAAGCAGCCCGTCCAAAGACTTTGTGGGCTGCCCTTGCACCGGTTTTTATCGGGACGGCCATGGCATACAGCGATGACCTCATGCATTTACCTTCGGCACTGGTGGCCTGCATTGCGGCTGTATTCATTCAAATCGGAACCAATTTTGCCAATGACTATTTCGATTTCCGCAAAGGCGCCGATCGAAAAGACCGGCTAGGACCGGTTCGTGCAACCGGCGCCGGATTAGTCAAACCACAGGTGATGCGGGCCGCATTCATTATGATGTTCTTAATGGCGTTTCTCATCGGACTGTATCTTATCTGGCGGGGTGGATGGCCAATCCTGGTAATCGGAATATTATCGATTTTTTTTGGCATAATGTATACAGGAGGCCCATACCCACTTGCCTATAACGGGCTGGGTGATATTTTTGTGCTGATCTTTTTTGGACCGGTTGCGGTAGGCGGAACTTACTATATTCAGACAGGTGAGATAACTCTGCCAGTGATCCTGGCGGGTCTGTCACCCGGTCTCATTTCAACCGCCCTCCTCACTGTGAACAATCTGCGCGATATTTACAGCGATGAAAGGGTGGGTAAACGTACACTCGCAGTAAGGTTTGGTATACTCTTCACACGCATGGAATACTTTTTTACACTGCTGGTCGCCTCCTGTATCATCCCGGTCATCCTGCTGATGATCGAACCGCATCATCCCTATATACTCGCCGGTATGCTGGTTTTTCTTTTCGCTTTGCCATCGATAAAAGCGGTATTCTTCAATGAAATCAACGCTGAATTAAATTCGGTCCTCGCGACAACCGGCAGAATTTTGCTGATTTACAGTATCCTGTTCTCTCTGGGGTGGATTGTGTGATCGATGACATCAAATTGTATCGGTACAGCATCGCCCTCAATCGGTCGCTCAGGATTTCTTCTGATATACTCACCAGCAGAAGCGGCTTGATACTCATCCTGACGGACAATGACAACCATACCGGATTAGGTGAAATAGCTCCACTGCCCGGCTTACATCAGGAGACGATCGATGATTGTATAGCTCAAATACGTTCCGTGAATCAGGCCGGTGTCCTGCAGGTATTTTCT
>Ga0209536_100006556_pt1 | contig 17758 bp, 15 predicted proteins | sample DeeMarSeWOR28_12_FD_187461 | JGI IMG/M metagenome (GOLD analysis project Ga0209536, IMG submission 187461) | Marine sediment microbial communities from White Oak River estuary, North Carolina - WOR-2-8_12 (SPAdes) (version 2) | ecosystem: Environmental > Aquatic > Marine > Intertidal zone >... | reverse complement strand
CTTGCGGAAGCCCTGCCCAGGCCCTTTGACGATAACCTGACGATCCCGCTCGCAGTGGGTTTATTCCTGACGTTTGCTGTTTGAAATTTGTACGCAGAGAAATACATGGAATTGGGGAATGTACGGTTCCCCTAAAAGCGGCAAGGGCATCCTCACGCAGAGGCGTCCCTCGACAGGCTCGGGACCCTGAGCAAACGAATGTGCGTGGAAGGGCAGAGCTCGCAGAGAAAGACAAAGTGGTTTTCAGATGAAATTCTGATTTGACCCTGATCGATCATCTCGGCGGTCCCTGCATCACTAGTGAGCCTAGCGAACGAGCGTGAGAATGCCTGTTTTCTTGGGTTCTGGATTTTTTATCCGCCGCAGCTGGTCGTCAGGCGTTAGCGAAGGTGGATGGATCTTGGATCCTAAACTTTTGAGATGTGAGATCTGAGATTTGAGATCATCTTCGACACGACATACCATGATCCGCCGCGCTTTCGCGGACGCAGTTCCCATTATCATCGGCTACGTCCCCATGGGAGCGGCCTACGCCATTCTGGCCCGTCAGGCCGGCATGGGTTTCCTTCCAACCGTCCTCATGTCCCTTCTCGTCTTCGCCGGGGCAAGCCAGTTCATCGCAGTGGGGCTGCTTTCCGGGGGTGCAACCGCTCTCGAGGTGATCGCCACCACTCTCTTCGTGAATCTGCGCCACATCCTTATGAGTGCCTCCCTGTCGCCCTATTACCGTGGGGCGCCGAGGTCTGCCATCCCTTTTGTAGCCTGGGGAGTGACGGACGAGACTTTCGCCATCTCCATCGGGCGTTACTATTCAGGTGAGGCGGATCACAGGTATGGGCTGGCACTTCACTACACAGCCTACGCCAGCTGGGTTTCAGGCACATTTGCAGGGGCCCTGGTGGGGGCTCTCATCCCGCCTGCTCTTCAGAGCAGCCTGGAATTTTCCCTCTACGCCATGTTCGTCGGCCTGGTGGTCCTCCAGTTCACGGATCGCATCCATCTTGCCGTGGCGGCAGCCTCTGCCATGATGTGTACGGCTTTTTCCTCCTTCATGGGGGGGACGTGGAACATCATAACAGCGGCAATTGCCGGTGCCACATTGGGGTTATTCCTGGAAATATTACTGGGCAGGACGAGCAGGGCCGGAGCCGGGCCATGAGAGGCGCTGTCAAGATGCGTGTAGAGTGTAGGGTGCAGAGTGTAGAGAAGGATTCAACCCAAAGGCCAAAGCCTAAAGAAAAATCGCGTTATATGCTGAACCAGAGCGCCACTTCGCCATGGAACCTGGAACTTTGAACGTAGAACTCCGAGGAAAATAAGCATGAACACGGAACGATTAATCCTGATTTTCCTCGGCATGTGGTTCGTTACCTACATCCCCCGGCTTCTCCCCCTTCTTGCCCTGAGTCAGGTCCGGCTGCCCGACCGTCTCATGAGCTGGTTATCCTATCTCCCGGCCGCTATCCTTTCCTCCCTTATCTTTCCAGGTGCGCTTGTGCGTGACGGCACCATCGACCCCGGTATCGGCAATCCCTCCCTCTGGGCCCTTGCAGCGAGCTTCGCGGTGGCCTTCAAGACGAGGAACCTCATCCTGACCATGATCGCCGGGGGAGGGGTGATGTTTGTGGCGCAGCTGATCCTGTGAAAGTCCAGAGTGTAGAGTGCAGGGTGTAGAGGGGGGCTATCTCATATCTCAAATCTCAGATCTCGGCGGATTCCTGTGTTCCCTGTGGTAAATCAGTTCCTGTGTTTGAACAGTAACTGCTCTGATGGATTCTGGACTCCGGATTCAGGTTTTCTCTACACTCTGCACACTACACTCTACACTGCTTTTATTCCTGTATGCAGATAAGCGATCCCCATGGTAAGGGGCCGGTATTTCACCTCCGTAAAACCTGCCTCCATCATCTCCCCGGCGAGGGTGACCGGATCTGGAAACCTGTCCACCGAATCAGGCAGATACTGATAAGCCGCAGGGTTGCCGGATATGATCCCGCCGAGAAAGGGCATGATGCGGTGAAAGTACAATCTGAAAAACGGTCCAGCCAGCGGCCTGTCGATGGGAGAGAATTCAAGAATGACCATACGGCCTCCCGGAGCGAGCACCCGTATCATCTCCTTCATTCCGTCTATCCGGTGGACCAGGTTCCGCAGGCCGAAGGCGATGGTAACAGCACCGAACGTGTCGGATCTGAAGGGGAGCGCATAAGCGTCCCCGGCGGTGAGCCTGATCCTTCGCCCCTTTTTGTCAGCGATCTTGTTTGCGCCCACCTGGAGCATGGGCAGGGAGAAGTCGGTTCCGATGATCAGACCCCCCCCCGGGTGCATCTCCTCCATGGCAAGACTCACGTCGGCAGTACCGGTGGCAACATCCAGGACAGGCAGAGACCCTGATTCGGGGATCTCGGAGGCCAGTTCCCTGCGCCACCTTATGTCTGTTCCCAGGCTGAAAAGGCGGTTTAAAAAATCGTACTTGCCGGCTATGGAGCTGAACATTTTTCGCACGGCAGGTGAGCCGGAGGGCGGAGTTTTAATCAAATTGTACTCCCGATAAAAGGGGTAATCACATCGGTGCAATATATAGGAAAGAGGGAGGAACGTGAATTTCAAATTTCATCCATCTACGTCAGCCGCCATTGCCCAGGCTGCGGCGGTCAGGAAGCTACGGCGGACAGAGATTTCAAATTTCGCTTCTTCTGGGGAATGAGTACCTCGTGGCGAGTTTTGCTTTAACGTCTCGGTAATAGACATAGATTGACAGGGATACAGGGGATCAACAACACCTGGTAAGACCGGTTTTTGTTCCTCTTCATCCCTCCCATCCCTTTCATCCCTGGAAAAAATTTGTGTTGAGACGCGTCCGGGCTTTGCCGTAGCTGCTTATCCAAGGCACTGCCGGACGCTGCAAAGGTACGCATTCGCCGGATGAACCGAAAATTCATGAATGAACAGGATCAAACAGGGTGAGAAACAGGGCTTATTCTGGAATCTGAAACCTGGAAATTAAAATTAGATTTCGATCATTTTCAAAAATTCCTGCACGATTTTCTTGTCCCACATGCCGCTCTCCGATTCTGAACGCAGGATCCGGGCAGCTTCCTCGCCTGAAAAGGCCGGCCTGTAAGGCCGCCTCCTGGTCAGGGTGTCATAGACATCGATGACCGAAACGATCCTTGCAGGAAGGGGGATCTTGTATCCCTTGAGCCCTTCGGGATACCCCTTCCCGTCCATCCGTTCATGATGGTGTTTGATGATGGGAAGAGCGCTGCTTAATATGGTGAAGGAACGACAAAGGTCGTAACCCAGTTTAGGGTGTGATTTGACCACCATGAACTCCTCAGCGGAGAGCATCCTTTCACTGGCCACGATCCTCCCCGGAAGGAATATCTTGCCCACATCATGCATCAGCCCGCCCCATCGAAGCGCCTCCAGCTCTTCGCTGCCGAATCCGAGTCTTGTGCCCAGGACCACCGCCCAGTTGGAGACCTGCTGCCCGTGGCCCTGGACATCCACGTCCCCCTCCTCCAGAAGCCTTATGAGTTTTTTGAGAAAGATCTCCACCTCTTCGTTCTCGGATTTCAGACGCGCCATGTCCAGGGCGCTGTGGACCCTGTGGAAAAAATAATCGGTGCTGATGCCGGGAGGGATATAATCGGCTGAATCGGGTATGGAAGGTGACGGCACGTCAGCGACCGGCCCGGTATACTTGATCAGAATGGGGGTATCGGGTTCCATGAGCAAGGGAATGATGCGCTGCAGGAGTTCCGGCACTTTTTGCAGATCGCCCTGAAGGATAACGAGATTGGCTCTGATCTTGCTCGGCTTTCTGTTTCCGTCCAGGGTAAGGGTCTCGACCTGCTCAAACCCCTCAGCGAAAAGCATTTCCGCGAGTTCTTTAGCCTCGCCGCTTTCACCCGCGATCACGATCTTTTTCCCGTTTCTTACAAACCGTTTCGATGCTTTCAATCCTTCAGGTCCGGGCAGGAACATATCCCTGATCTGCTCAGCATCCCAGCCCTCCTCACCGATGGAAACGGTGACCATGCGAAGTTCCCTGGCAGGAACACCAAGATCCTGTGCTCGGGCGAGGACCCTGGAAAGGGCTATCTGAGCCCTGTCGGAAGGAGTTTCAGGAAGGATGAGGGAAATATCGGTGTCGCCGGTGATGAAGTCCAGGTCAAAGTTTCTGAGGGTGGATCTGGTCTGGCTGGCGATTTTTAAAAAGCTCTCTTCCGTTGAGATCCGGATACGGGCTACGGTAAAAGGAAGCTGAGCTTTATGGGACCAGCTCACCATTTCCGGATAAACAAAGCGGAAGAACTCCTGGCGGGGAATTCCCGAGGACGGGTCCGTAAATCCGTGCCTGTTGAGAAGAAGGTTGTTTCCCATGAGCTTCTGGTGACCACGGTTCCTGAAGAGAAGGCGCCGGACACGGGTCAGGACCTCCAAATCGTTAACCGGTTTCACGAGGTAGTCGTCGGGGCCGGAGTCCAGGCCAACTACTTTGTTATCTAGTTCGGGGACGGAGGTAAGCATGAGAAGAGGGGTATATCTGGTCTTTTCCTGCGTTTTCAAATAACGGCAAAGTTCCAGTCCGTCCAGGTCCGGAAAGAGCAGATCCACGATGACCAGTTGGGGAGTGGTCCTGTGAAGGTGCCACAGCGCATCGGAAGGCGTTCTGGCCTCGATCAACTTGCAGGGGATATTTTCGAGCAGTCGTCTGATATTTTCCAGTGCGGTGGTCTCATCCTCAACCAGGAGGATCGTGGGAAGGGAATCATTGGCCGTGAAGGGCTTGATATCCCTGCTGGTAAGAAAGCGTTCCTGGATACGGATCTGACCAAGAAGCTGTCTGTTTCTGAGCAGCGATCCTACCCTGGAGAGAAGCTCCAGAGATTTGACGGGTCTTATCAGTGTGTCGTCGCACGCCTCTCTCTGGATATTGCGTTCGAATTCCGTGTCGTGGGGGTTCCTTATGAGCAGGAGGGGGAGGGGAGAAACTTCTTCCAGACGCTGCATGAGGATGGGAAAGGAACCGGTCCTGTTCTGGGCGTGTTCCGCGTCAACGATGATAATGTGAGGTATACCATCGGTCAGGCAAGGCAGCGCCTCTTTCGAGCTGTAAAATGCCGCCACATTGTAGTCCGCGCCGAGAAGCTGAGACCTTAAAACGGTTCGCTCGGAGTATTCCGGTGTTATGACATAAACCAGGGGATTCCAGCTCATAAGATCATATCCTTGCGAAAATTATGCCGATTATGACCGGAAAAGAAAAGACGTCGTTTCAGACTTTGGGACAGGAGAGGAGGGAATTTCGGGTCGGGGATCGGGTGTTCTGTTGAAAAACCTTTAAATCCATAATTTACCGGTAGTTACGGTAACAATCTGATGGTCCTGCCGTTTTTCGAGGGAAAACATTCAAAACAGGCACCGGGACGGGAACGAGGGCCCTGTCTACGGTCGGACAGGCGGCCGCACTTCGAAAGTGGTAATTATTTTAATAGATTGGGCAAGTCTTTAGGGAAAAGTGAACGGTTAAGAGCGAGAAGTCAATTCCGGGTTAAGGATGGAGCATGGAGAATTTACATTCCGTTATAAGCAGTGCCCGGTCCTCGGTTCGTAATTCTCAATCGATTTTTCAAGACACTGTTATGGCGTTCTTCCCCCGATGTTTGCTCTGGTACATGGAGACATCAGCGCTTAAAAGGAGATTCGTCAGGTCCTGGGCATCCTCGGGGTAGTTGGCCAGGCCGAAGCTGGCGCTTACCTTGACATGATGTCCTTCTTCCTTGAGAAACACCGCTTCGTTCAAGGCAGCATGGATGTTCCGTACGGTCTTCAGGGCCTTAACCTTGTCCTGGCCGGGAAGCACAACGACGAACTCGTCCCCTCCATACCTGACAAGGAAGTCGTTTTCAGCAAGCTGAGTATCGATGACCTGGGCAACCTCTTTGAGAGTCTTGCTGCCCATGGGATGACCGTACGTGTCCACGATTTGTTTGAAATTGTCCATGTCCAGAAACACGAGGGATGTCATCTTTCCGGCATCGATGATCTCGGCAAGTTTCTGATGCAGGTACCTGCTGTTGAAATACCCAGAAACGTCGTCAGTGACCACGAGCTTTTCCATCCGCTCATGGTTAAGGGCGTTATTGATGGCGATGGCCACAAAATCAGAAAGGATCTGGAGGATCGGGAAAAAACTTTCCTTGAAAAGATCCTGGCTTTCCGGATTGATGATCTGCAGGACGCCTATAACCCTTTCTCCAAGCTTCAGTGGAAGGGCGATGAGAGCATGGGTCGAGAAACCGGTTTGACCGTCCACATTGACATCGAAAAGGGGTTCCTTGCTGGTGTCGGGTACGAGGACAGGTTCTCCCGTCTGGGCAACCTTACCTGCCAACCCCTCTCCGACATTAAGGCGCTTTCCCGTAAGGTCAAAGCCCTCAAGACCGACAACGATCTCAAAGTGCAGCTCCTTCATGTCCTCGTCCATGAGATAAAGGGTCCAGTTCTGTGCTCGGATCAGCTGGCTGAGCCTGTTAAGGATGATCTGCAGGATCTCCTCTCTGTCGAGAGTAGAAGTAACCGCTTTGCCGAGCTCAACACAGGCTATGAGTTGTTGGGTCAGGTCGGTCATCCGCTGTTTCTCCGGACCGGGCAATTTGAGGGGGGTAACGGAGGGAAATCATGCTCCCAATATTGAAGTTAGCCGGAGGGGATGACCATGTCAAGGAAAGGAGAGGGTGAGCCATCACGGATCCCGATCTCATATCTCATATTTCATATCTCAAATCTCTGGGGAAGATGCGGGTCCAAAAAGGACCATTGCCTGTCAAATCGCGGTCCGGGGTTGCCCAGTGCATTGAGGAATGGGATCGAAAGGCTTACACTTTGACGGGAACAACGGGATAAAATCAAATCCAGGGAGGATGAAGAAATGAGAAGGATTCTAATTCTATTGGTCGTGCTTGTTGCCGCTGCTGTTATCCCACTGACGGTTCCCGGCGATCTTTGGGCCCAGGGAGACGGTACGATATCCACGACTGTCATTGATGCCGGAAGCTTCATCACGGTCAAGGAAACGGCAGTGGGAGATGTGCTGTCTCTTTACAGGATAAGGGGTGACCGCATCGTCCTTGTAGACACGGTGGTCAACACCAGCAACAGGGCGAGCAGTGATACCAGCTTCCCGAAACGGTTTGTTATTCACGTGGATGTGGAGAACAGATAAAGTGACCCCGGGAAAGAGATACAGTGCATAAGTGCAGGAGTTCAGGAGTGCACTTTAGCACTGGACTTTAGGCACTCATCTACAGGATTCTCATTCCCCCTCAAACTGGGTGAGGCAGTGGATCTTGTAGCCGGCTTCCACAAGCTTCGTGTGCCCCCCCACGTCTGGCAGATCAACGATAAAGGCAATCTCCTGGACGATACCGCCGATCTTTTCCACCAGCTTTGCCGAGGCAAGGGCGGTCCCCCCTGTGGCCAGCAGGTCATCAATGAGGATAACGCGATCACCCTCCTCTATGGCGTCCCTGTGAATTTCGATGATATCCGTTCCGTATTCCAGGACGTACTCTTCCTGGACCGTTTCACCCGGAAGCTTTCCCCTCTTTCGGATGGGAACAAAACCCTTTCCGAGGACGTAGGACAAGGCTCCTCCGATAATGAATCCCCGGGACTCGATCCCCACAATGGTGTCGAACTCAAAACCCAGGTCTTCCGCCACGTAGTGCTGGGCCAGGTTGTCGATGACGAGCCTGAAGCCTACCGGGTCTTTGATAAGGGTCGTGATGTCACGGAACATGATCCCCGCTTTGGGGTAATTAGGGATCGTCCTTATTCGCGATTTGATGGGCATTGAACGCTCCTTTCCTTAAGCAGGTATCGTCTTCATGGCCGGCAACGGATGTAATATACAAGAGGCAGGCGGTGGAAGGAAAGGTGCTGTTTAGACCCGATTGCCAGGCACCCGGGCGTGCATGCTCATGGGGACGCGGTCTTTTGCAGGATGTTATGGAAGATCAGGCTGCCGCGAGGGGTTCCGGGGCCGGACAGGTATGGGAGCGGGGAAAACAGGTATCTGGACATGTGCTGCCGGCGCCTGAGAAAACATGCGCCGGGGAATCCCCTGGTGCTTTATCATAACTGTCAGATTTCGGGTTCTTCATCGGTGTCACCTGAGGGATCATCGGGGTCGACTTCAGGAAGCTCCTGGGCTTCTCCTTCTGTAAGCTGATCTTCATCGGTGAGCCCCCCAGCTTCCTTCTTCTCCAGTTTCCGGAGTCTTTTATCCTCTTTCTTCTTTTTCTTTGCCAACTCCTTCTGCCGCTTTTCAAACTGGTAGTTGCGCTTCGCCATGTCACCTTCCTTCCGTCTGGATGCCGGGATAAAAAAAAGGAGCAGGGCAGGGAACCTGTCTCCCTTACGGTTCATCCCGAGCTTTATTTAAATCTTCCGCTATTTGTCTTGAGGTTAACATTTTCCGGAGGTCTGCACCAGAACCAACCGGAAAAAAGGCCCGGAAAGGTATCTCCTCTTCCGGGCCTTGAAAAACTGTCTGAAAACCGCCACCATTCGATCCGCGGAGGATCTCAGGCGGAAAGGATCCGTTAATTTCTACTGGAGCTTGTCCACGTTGACACCGAAGGTGATGGCGCCGATGGCCTTGCCCTTGTCCATCACGGGGACCGAGACCTGGGTAACGTTGGCCTTCATCCCGTCATCCATCTCCATCTCATCTACGAAAACAGCTCCGATCCCGCCATTGTAAGAATTGGTGAACTTGGCTTCATCGCCCTGCCAGTAGTCGCTCGTCTTGTCGGTCATGCAGACGTTGGCGCCCTGGTTGTCCATGATGAAGGCTTCAAACAGATAGTCGTGGGAATCGACGATCGCCTTGGCCGCCTTGGCGCAGTCGCTGACCATCATGTCATCCTGTATGGCGATCGTTCCATCCAATATGCCCCTCCATACACGGTCCGTATCTTTGATATAACCGAGGCTCAATCCTTTCTTGTTCTGTGCTTTGACGGCTTTGACGATGGTCTTGTCCATGCCGTACTTGGCAAGAACGGTGTTTGCGGTCCAGTTAACCATCTTCATGTTAACATCCGCGGCGAAGACGGTTCCCACCATCGAGATAACAAACACGATCGCAGTAATGATTACGAATGCTCTTTTCACGGTAATTGCCTCCTGACAGCTGGGTTTTATCCGGTTCAAACATCTATTGACGGTATCCAAAACTTTAAAGGCACCCTGGTGGTCTCACCCCCTTTCGGCCGATGGCAAAGGACATCTGACACGAAAAAGTCAGATAGACTTGCAAAGCCAGATTTTGAAAAGCTGGTTCCCCCCCTGTGAGTTTGATACCTAATAAAGTATACCAGATGATAGCAGGATGATCAGGGGGACTTCAACAAAAATTGTCAGACCTCTTTACCTCTGGAGGATTTAATAGGTAGAGGATTTAATAGGGCTTTTCCGCGAAATACAAAGGGCAGTCTAGAGGCCGGATCACCTTGCAAGGAACCTGAAATGGAGAGAGTGTGAGGTGGCGGAAATGTCTGATAAGGCCCCGATGGATATTGCCTGGTGGGTAATAGTTTCATGCTTAACAAACCCTTATTGCCGTTAATGGGAAAGCCGGTTATGCATGAAACAGGTGTACCACGGGCTGCGGAAGGATGAAGATTCTGAAAAATACCTTAATTTTCAAAGTTTTACCGCATTGATGCGCTACATGGGTACAGTATTTGAATAACCAGAGCGAATAGGAGAGAAAGTGGACCTTTAACCAGAACCGGCAAAACCAACAAGAGGTCGTCGAATATGAAGAATATAGGTGTGATAATATTTTGCCTTGCTGTCCTGTCGGCCGTGGGGTGCGGAGGCCCCGGTGCCAGCCAGCAATCTTCCGTAAACCTGGAAATGGTCATTTTGAATGTTGAGGGCGAATTTTTCATCCAGGGAATTGTGTACAACGATCTCGACGGTGATGGTGAGATGGACTTGGGGGAACCGGGGATCCCTGGTGTTGTTGTGACCCTGGTCACTCTGGATGCTACCGTGACCGATACCCAGGGCCATTATGCCTTTTCGGTAACCACCAGCGGGACCTACACAGTGGAGGAGACCGATCCATCAGGATATCTATCGACGACCCCGAACTCCATTGTCGTCCAGATCACGGACCAGGCTGCCAGGGTGGATTTCGGCGACTCCTCCGAGATAACCACGTACTCGATCTACGGGACTGTTTTCGACGATCTAGACCTCGATGGAATCATGGGCACGGGAGAGCCCGGCATCCCGGATGTTGTGGTGACTGTGGACGGTGTGGGTGAAATGGTTACCTCGGCCGACGGGACCTACGCCTTTGGACTAACAATAACAGGGTATTACACGGTGACGGAAACAGACCCGGAAGGGTATATATCCACGACTCCTAATGAAGAAATAGTTGAGATCGTGGCTGACAGTGTGATGGTTAATTTCGGGGACCGCGCCGTTGCGGACATGCCTGTCGACGTCAAGCCAGGCAGCGACATCAACCCTGTTAACCTTCGCAGCAAGGGGGTCCTGCCTGTCGCAGTCCTGGGTTCGGCTGATCTGGATGTGAGCCAGATTGACCCCGGCTCCCTTCTTCTGAACGGTGTTGTACCCCTGCGCTGGAATTTCGATGACATCTGCAGTTCAGACGGTGGAGATGTGGATCTACAAAGCGAAGGGGATGAAGTCAATACGCCCGACGGCTACACCGATCTGACACTCAAATTCTCCACCCAGGAGATCGCCGCTGCCCTTGGAGACGTTAAGCGGGGAGACTTCGAAAAATTGACCATGACGGGGTACCTCCTGGACGGAACTCCTGCCTCAGGTGAGCAGATGGTGTGGATCGTTCAGGTTCAGAAATAGTATCGGATCAATATCATTTAGAAATGATGAAGGCGGGGCTTGGAGCCCCGCCTTATTTTTGGGTTAAACACAAGGACGGTCTCCGGCTTTATTCCGGTCTTTTTTTTAATCTTGACGGCGGATCCTTTCCGGCCTGGTAGGTCCGGGAGATTTCTAAGGGAGAAGTCCTGCAGACACGTATCTAGTGAAGACATCCACTGTGCCGGATATCGCTTGTCCCGGACCCGCACTTCTGTCTTCTTTTCCGACACCCGTTCGAATCCCGAACACAGGAAAACCAATTCCGGATTCCGGATCACGGATTCCTGGATCCATAACATATTGTTTTTACAAGCAATTCTCAATGCGCAATCCGTAGCTGCTCTCCTGGCATCCTCTTTGCTCTATAGCAGGCAGTTGGATCAAACTATCAATTACATGAAAGGAGTAAGTCATGGGTGATATGACAGTTCTTCAGAAACAGGAAATCGCAAGGGGTGCCGAGGCCATGGGGGCCATCGTTGGACGGTACGCGAAGAGGAAAGGAGAGAAAGTGATCTCTCCCCTGGGCACGCTGTCCATCTGGGGCAAGATCGTGGCTGTTGTGGCCGCGGGCGTTATGTTGGCCAGTATCGGCATGATCTTCATTGATGCTTCTGATATCGTCGTCGAGCAAGGGCAGATCGCTGTTGTTGCCAGGGACACTGTCAACGTTCGTCAGTCACCATCAACCGGCGCTTCCGTCGTCATCAAAGCCCGGTCAGGAGAGCGTTTTAAGATCATCGGCGCAAAGGATACCTGGACCCGTGTCCGCACCTCTGACGGTAAGCTCTCGGGCTGGATCTCTACGGCACTTTTGAACACGAGGACTGCCAGGACCCTAAATTTTCAATACGAGATGAAGGGTTACTTCACCATCGCCCTTATCGCAATGATCGTGATCTTCTTTGCTCTCCGGATGAAGAAGGTACCGGTACAGATGCCGGCCAGGAAATCCGGGTCCGAAACGATCCTGGTCAACAAAGACTGAGCATGAGAGGGGAACAGGAAGGACCTGTCCCCCGGTTGAAGGTAAGAAAGACCATAACGTACCGCGCCTTCAGGGCGCGGTACGTTTTTTACTGGTGTTCGCGGGTCTTTACGAAATCGATGTCAGGGTTCTTCTCGATGGCGTGCCCCATCATCCATTCGGTGGTCTCGAGAAAGGTCAGGTTGCCGGCGGCGTCCAGGGCCAGGTGAGCCTTGTTTCTCCCCTGGAATTCCTCAAGGATCTTTCTGTCGCGGCAGTGGACCCAGCGGGCCGATCCGAATTCCACCGGCTCGTAAGCCGCATCCACCCCGTATTCAGCCTTCAGGCGCTCAACGGTCACCTCGAACTGGAGCACTCCCACCGCGCCGAGGATCACGTCACCGTTTAAGAGAGGTCGGAAGACCTGCACAGCCCCCTCCTCGGAAAGCTGTACGAGCCCCTTTTGAAGCTGCTTTGCCTTGAGCGGGTTCTTCAGCCTCACACGCCGGAAATGTTCCGGTGCGAAGTTGGGTATGCCGGTGTACCGGAGCGGTTCCTTTTCGGAAAAGGTGTCTCCGATCTGGATGGTGCCGTGGTTGTGGATCCCTATGATGTCCCCAGGGAACGCTTCGTCCACGTTGGTCCGGTCCTGGGCCATGAAGATGGTGGCGTTGGACAGGATAATGTCCTTGCCGAGCCGGTGGTGCCGGACCCTCATCCCGCGGGTGAACTTCCCGGAACAGATCCTCAAAAAGGCCATACGGTCCCTGTGCGCCTTGTCCATGTTGGCCTGGATCTTAAAGACGAACCCCGAGAACTCCTCTTCCTCCGGGGAGACGACACGGGTAGTAGCGGGACGCGGCCCCGGACAGGGTGCGATCTCGATGAACGTATCGAGCATCTCCTTCACGCCGAAATTGTTGATGGCGCTCCCGAAAAAAACGGGGGTCTGGTTCCCCTTCAGGTACTGTTCCAACTCGAATGGATTGGCGGCTCCGTCGAGGAGTTCGAGATCCTCTCTTAGGGTCTCCGCCTGGCGGCCCAGGAGCTCGTCGAGGCGGGGATCGTCCAGGCGGCTGATGGTGATCGAATCCCCGGGTAGGGTATCCTGCCCCGGTGTAAATAGGGTGAGTTCCTTGCGGTAACGGTTGTAGGTCCCCTTGAAAGATTTTCCCATCCCGATGGGCCAGGACAGGGGAGCGCACTCCACCTGGAGCGTCTCCTCGATCTCGTTGAGTATCTCAAGGGGCTCTATCCCTTCCCGGTCCAGTTTGTTGATAAAGGTGAGAATGGGTGTGTTGCGCTGCCGGCAAACCTCCATGAGCTTGCGGGTCTGGGACTCGACGCCCTTGGCGTTGTCGATGACCATGACGGCGCTGTCCACAGCGGTGAGCACCCGATAGGTGTCCTCTGAAAAATCCTGGTGGCCGGGTGTGTCGAGAAGGTTCAGCTCATGATCGGCGTAGTTGAACTTCATCACCGAACTGGTGACAGAGATGCCTCGGTCCTTTTCAACGCTCATCCAGTCGCTGGTGGCATGCCTCGAGGCCTTTCTCGCCTTGATCTGACCGGCCATCTGGATGGCTCCCCCGAAGAGGAGGAGCTTTTCGGTGAGGGTGGTCTTCCCCGCGTCAGGGTGGCTGATGATGCCGAAGGTCCGGCGACGCTCTATTTCCTTTTGGAGTCTGTTCTTCACTGTCCTTTAAATTCCTTCCTGATTCGATACAAAGTCGCGATTTTTATACTGTATGAGGGGAAAAGTCAAGGAAGAGGCCATTGAGAATGGAGGATTAGAAAATGAGGATCGAGGATTGAGGATCGAAAATCATTAAATAGTGAATTGTGAATGGCAGAGGGCCTGATATGGAATTGAGAATTAATAATAAAGTCCAGAGTCCAGCGTCCAGGGGGAAAACCCGTAATCTGCAATTCGTCATTTGTGATTTGTCGATCGGGAACCTGCGGGCCTGGAACCTGATGTGCGTCGGCACAGGATATTGGAAGTTTGAGGATCAGGAACAGAAAAACCAGTGGTCTCGATGAGAGCGTTTCAGGAACGACCTTTTTTCAAGTTTAATAAAGACGCTCTGGAGGTCACCTTTTTGCCGCGTCGGGTGTGATGCCATGTCGATCCAAACTTCTCTGGCGCCGGATCTCAGAGCGATACCTCTATTTCACCGCTCTCGATATACATCTGGTCGTTCTCACGGACCCTGTCGCCGACGAGGATGCCCACGAAATCTCCCTTGCCTGCCTCCAGGATATCTGCGTGGTTCATCTGCATCGATCCGATCACCTGGGTAAAGTCGGTCGTGTGCCCGAGGAATCTCACGCTGTCGCCGATCTTCACCCGGCCCCGGAGAATCTCCACGGCCGCCACCCCGGGCTTGCGGAAGTATTCCCTGACCACCCCGACGGCTTCCCTGTTTTGCCGTTCTGGCATATTTCACCCCCTGCATGCTTGCGGCCGCACAGTTCCCCTTGATGAAGTTTAGCACAATGAACCGTAATTCGTGATATGTGATTTGTGATTCGGAAGACCTGGAACCTGGAAGGTGGGATCTGGAACTGCAGCACAGCGAGTGGACTAGTGTGAGGTAGTCAAAGGCAACATTTAACAGGGATAAAGGGGATATAGGGGATAAAGAAGGGAAAACTGGAATAAGTGACATCAGGCGCTATTTTTAAGATCCAGGAACTCACTCAAAACCCGAAACCAGACTCGGGCGTCTGCTATACTTGCGATCGTGAGAGGAACCCGTGAGCCCGCGCTTTGTACATTATGTAAAAGTGTCACCGTTCACCCTGGGCCTTTTTTTAGCCGTCGACAGGGTGACCCTTCCGGTGCTCGCCATCCTGGTCCCGGGTTTTTTCCTGCTATTTATCCCCGTTAAATGCCCGGGGTGCGGCAAGCGTGTGGATTACAATCCGGGTAAGGTTTTCCTCGACCAGTGGGCCTATACTGTTTGCGTGCCCAGGAAGTGCAGCCGGTGCCGGCATCCGCTGTCGAACTGGTTGGACAGTTTAATACCGTGAGCTCCAGGGTCCAAGGGTATATTTCGCTCAGGTTCAACGTTCAATGTTTAACGTTCAACGTAGTTTTTCTATGGGCCTTGGGCTGTTCTCCCCTCTGAACCCTCGACTGTTTATTTGCTTCACCCGAGATTGCCGCGCCGCACTCGGCTCTATCACTGCTCCTCGGAAGGACAAAGGTATTTGCGCCAGATTCCTGGTTTCGAGTAGAATTCTCGATGTTCAACATTCAATTCTCAACCGGTACCTTTAATTCTCAATCCTTAAATTGATTATTCTCTGCACTCTCCACCCTGCAAGGGACGTTCCTCAGGGAACGTATTCATAAGCTCCCATATCCACTGTGGCTGTTCCATCGCCGTTGCCGTCAACGCTCCGCGGATTACCATCAAGATCATAGGGTGTGGAAACAGCGGTATTGACTCCCGTGTCTATGCATGGCGAGCCTGGGTTCAGGCGGAAATCGCCGGCAGCCGGGTCCGCGAAGGACGGGTCGAGGCTGATATTGCCGCTCCCGAGATCTTGTCCCTGGATATCCGAGTTGGTCACCACCGTCTTGCTGGATGGACCGTCGTACACCTGCAGGCCCGAGTTGTTCCACAGGATGCTGTTTATGATCCTTGCCCCGGTGCCGTGACCCTTTTCCGTGGCGATCCCTCCGTTTTCTGCAGCGGCGTTGCCGTAGAAGGTCCCGTTGATGATCACCGGCTGGCTTTCATAACTGAAGACGGCTCCCCCCATCAGGGTCGCCGTATTGCCTGTGAAGAGGGAATTTATCATGTTGGGGACGGCTCCCCCTGAACTGTATACGGCGCCTCCGTTCTCCCCGGCTATGTTACCGGAAAAGATGCACCCTTCGATCAATGTGTTGGAAGATGCGTTGCTGATAGCGCCCCCGTTGAGGGAGGCCGTGTTGCCGTCGAAGAGGGAATAGCCGATATATGGCTGCGTGGTCGGACCGGTATTTTTTATGGCTCCGCCTGAATCGGAAAGATTGCCGAGGAAAATACAATTGTCGATGGTCGGTGAGCTGTCCATATTGTATATGGCGCCGCGATAATTGTTAATAAACATGGTGTTCAGGATCAGCACGTTGGCATCCTGTAGGTTCTGGATCGCTCCTCCATCCTGACCCTCCACGAGACCGTTGTTTTCGAAAACACAGTTCACGACCGTCGGTGAGACTCCTGTGTTCACCATTCCGCTCAGTCTTCCCCTGGTGATGGTAAAGCCGTCGAGACGGGCGTTGTCGGCCCCGCTGACCACATTCACCGTATCCTCACCGTCCAGCACTGTCAGGTTGGTGTTGAAATCCCTTTCGGACAAGGATGCCTCCGTGCCGTTGAAACCGCCGTAAAGAGGCACGTCGGCCGTCATTGTGATGACGAAACTCCTTCCAGCAACAGGTCCATAGATACCCTCCGCTACCCAGACCTGATCCCCGGGTCCGGTCAAGTTCAGCGCATCCTGCGGGTGGTTAAAAGCATCGGCCCAGGATCGCCCGTCAGCGTTGCCGGAAGCATCCCCATCGATGAACCAGATGTCGGGTCTCGAGCCAACGGTGATCTGCACGGTAGCTGGAGCGCTGTCCAAAGATCCATCGTTGGTCTTGAAAGTGAAGTTGTCCGGGCCGTTGTAGTCCGGCCCCGGAAAGTAGATCACGTTGGGAGGCGTGCCTGTAAGGGCCCCTTTGGACGGTCCCGTGATGATGCTGAACGTCAATGCGTCGCCTTCCACATCGCTCCCGGTCAGGATGATGGATATACTGGAATCCTCATCGGTGTTGACCGACTGGCTGTCGGCAACGGGGGCGTCGTTGACCGGAACGATCGTCACGGTGGCAGTTCCGTCCACATGTTCGTAGCCCGAATCGAAAGCGCGATAAGTAAAGGAGTCGGATCCGCTTATATCGGGAGCAGGCTGGTAGAAGATCTGGGATGCCAGGGCGTATGCGGTTCCCAATAACGGCTGGGTGATGATAGTGAAGGTGAAGGAATCCCCGTTGTCAACGTCCACGACCGTCGGTGTGACGCCGGTACTGACCGCATCCTCATCCATCGTGATGCTGGCGGTAGTCTCAGTTGGGGGGTCGTTGATTGGACTGACGGTCACAGTGGCTGTGCCGTCCACGTATTCTCCGCCGGAATCGGTGGCTCTGAAGGTGAAGGAGTCGTTTCCGTTAAAGTCAGCGGCAGGTTCGTAAACCAGCTGGTTTGAGCTGACCTGAGCTGCTCCGTTGGCGGGCTGTGTCAATACGGAATAGGTGTAGGAATCCCCTGTATCGACGTCCACCACCGATGGCGTCACCCCGGCGCTGGTCGTGTCTTCATCGGTGATAAGGATGGCTGTCGTTTCCGTCGGTGCATCGTTAACGGGAGTAACGGTGATAGTAACCGTGGCGATGTTCGAATCGCTGGTACCGTCATTGATCTTGAAAGTAAAACTGTCGGTGTCGTCAAAGTTCAGTGCGGACAGGTAGGTTACATTGGGGGGAGTGCCTGTCAGTGCGCCATTCGACGGCGCACTGACGATGGAATAACTCAAATCATCCCCGTCCAGATCACTGCCTGTCAGGATAATGGGTTCGGCGATATCCTCTTGCGCGATGACTGACTGGTTGTCGGCAACGGGATCTGTGTTTTCTCCATCTCCCGAGACGATGACGGTCGCTGTCCCGTCCACGTGGGCATTGCCCGAATCGAAAGCCCGATAGGTAAAGGAGTCGGAACCGGTGAAATTTAGGGCGGGCTGGTAATAGAGTTGGTTGCTCTGGATGTACGCTGCCCCGGAAGCCGGTTGGGTAAGAATGGTGAA